>ERZ791837.1965-NODE-1965-length-12330-cov-3.149084_pt1 | contig 12330 bp, 6 predicted proteins | sample MGYA00510292_ERZ791837 | MGnify/ENA primary metagenome ERZ791837 (study PRJEB30046, sample SAMN00715259) | human gut metagenome | study: EMG produced TPA metagenomics assembly of the A metagenome-wide association study of gut microbiota in type 2...
GAGGGACTATTTGATTAATATTAACTTCGTCCCAATTTTAACGGGACACTAATGAAAATCGTGTAACACACGAATCGCATTTTGTTGCTTGCGTAATCCGTAAAGATTATGACAATCAACGTCGTATGTCGCAGAGACGCTATCAACAGAAACCGTTTAGCCCCTCTTGCTCTTGTCTTTACCCATGACCGCCGCCGTAAGTTCGTCGGTCTGGGCATTTCGGAAGCTTTGGTGCATTGGGATTTCGACAAGCAACAACCTACCGCCGACTGCCCCGATAGAGCAGAAATACAGTTTCAAATAACCTCCAAGATACGTGAATACGAGAGGAAAATCAAAAAGTTGGAGGTGCTGGAAATTCCCGTTACATTCGATACGCTGTTTGAACAGAACGGCAAACGAATCAACTGCACGGTCGGGGAGTACTTCAAACAGATTATCGAACGCTTGGAAAAAGTCGAAAAGTACAGTTCCGCCAGCAAACATAAGGTAACGTTGGTCCTTGTGTCGCAATTCCGCTCGGTCAATATGCGTTTTGATGAATTGGATTTGACGTATTTAAGGGAGTTTGAAATCTTCTTGAGTCAAAAGGGTAATGTAAACAACAGTTGCAATTATGCAGCATTCCAATACTGCCGGTTGTATCTTATTGAAATTCTACATCAAACCACAACACACTGCAAATGTATACAATTTACTTTATGTTGTATCTTATCGAAATTCTACATCAAACCACAACACCCTTCGAAGGTTTTTGCCCGCTATCAGAGTTGTATCTTATCGAAATTCTACATCAAACCACAACTCTACCGCCATTGTGACCATTACGAACTCTGTTGTATCTTATCGAAATTCTACATCAAACCACAACGGGTACAGGCATCGTGTTTAATTCCGCGCGGTTGTATCTTATCGAAATTCTACATCAAACCACAACCACCCGAGGTTGCGGATGCGCCCGGCCTGTTGTATCTTATCGAAATTCTACATCAAACCACAACCTCGCGGATTACATGAATTTCCCTGTCGGCGTTGTATCTTATCGAAATTCTACATCAAACCACAACTGTCGACATAAGTTCCCCACTGTTCTCTGCGTTGTATCTTATCGAAATTCTACATCAAACCACAACGAGTAATTGTAATTGACACGGCTCTTAGAGTTGTATCTTATCGAAATTCTACATCAAACCACAACTCTGATTTTGATAAGGGTGAAAAGTTTAATGTTGTATCTTATCGAAATTCTACATCAAACCACAACAGTTGAATTGGGAAAAAGAAGTTCCCGTTGTTGTATCTTATCGAAATTCTACATCAAACCACAACTACTCCAAGTTTATGGCTAACGTCTCTGCTGTTGTATCTTATCGAAATTCTACATCAAACCACAACTTCCGCCTACTCGGGTTTTGCGGTCGAGTGTTGTATCTTATCGAAATTCTACATCAAACCACAACGTAACCGGCGCTATTTCGACAAGAAGAATCGTTGTATCTTATCGAAATTCTACATCAAACCACAACCCTTCTGCTTCTGGCCCTTCCGGTGGTGCGGTTGTATCTTATCGAAATTCTACATCAAACCACAACATTGCCTTTAATGATCGCTTGGGTCGTCGAGTTGTATCTTATCGAAATTCTACATCAAACCACAACCCCGCAGCGCTTTTGCTCCGGCTCTGAACCGTTGTATCTTATCGAAATTCTACATCAAACCACAACTTCGTTGGCAGCGTTCGAATTTTTGTTGTGTTGTATCTTATCGAAATTCTACATCAAACCACAACGACGCACCGTGTCGATCTGTGCGGATATATGTTGTATCTTATCGAAATTCTACATCAAACCACAACGTCGGGCCTCATATTGATTGATAAAGTGTTACTTACGGGCTGTCTGCCACTATAAAAATACGATCGGGTGTTCCGACGAAGCCAGTTTGATGCATTTTCCGTATTTCAAAGAACGAAAATAACGATTTATCAGAAAAATTCCAATTGTTGCGGAATTTCCGGTTTTGCTCGTTCGCTTTTACCCCAAAAATTTAATATGTCTCCATACTGTTTGTCCGTTACAGCAAGAATACTTGTAAATCCTGTCGGAGGCATCGATCGTCGAACCCGCTTAATGTGAACCTGCATATTCTCCTTCGATGCACAATGGCGCACATAGACTGAATACTGCATCATTGTGAAACCATCTTTTTCCAACGCCTTGCGAAATTGCACCGCATGACGTCGTTCCGTTTTTGTATTGGTTGGCAAATCAAAAAAGACAAACAACCACATGATTCGATAAGCATTCAAGCGTACTTCTGACATTCGACTACTCCAATAAAGGATATGCAATCTTTTTTTGGGTTCCAGCAAAGCATTTAGCCAGGGAAGAGGCTGAAAACATAAGTCCTACTTCGAGAGGTCGCACAACCTTGTCGAAACGAGTATCGACAAACAGGAGCCGCAACAGTTCGCCTTTCACCTTTTTGGTCAGTTGTGTATTCCCGTTCCTGTAAAGTTGGCAGACCAATTCGTCGACATACGGTCGATAGGGTTCCATTACGTCATCGGCCAGCGGAAAGGAGTTGTAACGATTCCGATGGAAGATCCCGAATGCTGGGAACAGTCCGGAGCCCATGATCGCACGGGCCACGGCGGCTCGCAGGATCGTATAGCCGTAATTGAGCAGGTTGTTGGGCGGCGAACCTTCGCGGGAACGGTAAAATTCGGCACCGAACAGTTCTGACCAGTAGATTCTCGCTGCTATGCCCTCCCGGTTGTCGGCGTCGGCGCTCTTGACATTCATGTAGCAGGGTTTCAGTTTGTCTCCGTCATACCCCAGCTTCCGCAGCAAGGCAGCCTGGTTGCGGATTTTGGTCTCGACGATCTGTTTCCAAAGGCCCTTCTTCAGCGGTTCGGATGCAGCGATCTGCATCCGATAATGTTCACCTTGCGTTCTGTTTGAATCCAAATTCATCAACAAGGCGTTCGGCATTCGGTTCTCTCCGCACAGGATAACTGCCACGTTGTTGTCCGACAGCGCATTCAAGAGCGGCAGCGTGATGGAGGTCTGCTGGTCCTCCAGCACCACGAAGCCGATATCCTCGATCGGGATGCTTTTCCGTTGGTCGGGGGCCTCGCGCGTGTGGATGATCATCTGGCCGTTGCGCAGGCTCAAACAGTAGGGTGTCGAAAAAAACAAGGTTCGTTTCAGCATGGCCGGTCATCTTTGAATTTTATCTCGCCCGTTACGGTCAGTTCGAAATCATAACCTTCCACCAACATGTTAAAATTGGAAACGCTGAGGCGCAATTTCGGTGATGGATTGGATTGGCAGAATTGAGAGGTCCCAGCTCCATATAAGGAGGTAAGTGTTTTCTGATCTCGGGCCTCCTGATGAAAGAGGAACTGTACCCGTCCTTCTGCAGCCATTGCTGTTACCTTGTACAGTCGTTTTACCAACTCCTTGCGGGTACATTCATAAAGTTCTGCCGGGGTATTTTCATAAAACAGGACCATGGACCCCGTTTTCAGAAGATATTTTAGCGGATAGCCGTTTGTGTCGGCTACCGGTGCCAGGTCGTGACGTTCATTGCGGTCGGTGCTCCGTTTGAAATATTCGGCGGCTTGCAGATTGCTGATAATTTCGAAGGAGTGGTCTGTTCGACCTTTTTTGTCTTTGCCTTCATAGACGGCCATGCAATAATTGCCTTCATTGGCGACAAGATATTTCCGTTTATATTCCTTGTCGGACCGGTCCCGGTGCTGTTTGTTCCCCAGCGGGATTAGGGTCGTCTTTCTGACAAAGATCCGCACCTTGCGGATGGGAATGCCCTTTTCCCGGTTCATCCAGATCGTGTATTCATCGGGATTCATCGCCGTCTTGAATCCGACCTCGTCGATTGCCTCCCGTACGCGATCCCGGACTGCATCGTCGATAATCTTGTCGATGTCCGTCGGCTGCAACTGCGCGAGCGATTTGCGGATGACATAGCGGATCTCTCCATCCTGCTTAATAGCGCCGTAGAAGGTATCCTGATGCAACCGGCAGCGAGCCGTGTCTCCTTGCTGGTAGATTGGTTCCCCGTCGGCATTCAGCTTTATCCGGCCGCGAACCCGTAACTTCTTGCGCGTCTGTTTGGCCATGTTGTCGGGCGTGTGGTGGGCAACGAGCAGTTCGTCGGCCGCCGCCTTGACATCTTCGGTAAAGGTCGGCCAGGGTTTCTCGAAGCGGGGTTTGCCGCTTTCGCCGTAGCCGTATCGCTCCTCGTCGGCGACGTATTGCGCCCAGCGGTCGTACTCCCGGCGGCCGATACAGGCGATCGTGATGGCGTCGATGCAGTGGTGGACGTGGTTCGTGCGCTCCTTGCGGGCATACTCCTCCTGCAGTCCCCACATCTTGCGGAACGCGGCGGTCGTGGAACCCTTGACCGTATAGATTCGGTCAAAAACCGTCTTCAGATAGAGCCGTGCATATTTGCCGATGATGCCGATGTCGACTCCCTGCCGATTGCTGAATCCTTCGGGAATCTCGGCCATGGTGAAGCGTTCGTATTTCCCGCGCCAGTAGTCGAGCTGCATCTGCAAATAGTGGCGGCGCTGAATGGCGTCGTCCTTTTCGGATTTAATCGCTGCGCTTTTGCTCCTGCGAACCTGGGCTTCAATCTGCTTTTGCAGACTCTCCATTTTTTCCCGCCAGCCAAACGATTCGATCCGCTCCATGATCTCGACATGGTTGGACAACTCGGCCGGCAGTTTCGCCCGTTTTGTCTCCCGGTTGAACCGGTTTTCGCAGAGCGTCTTGTTCATCTGCGAGTCATCGCCGCCGCGAGCCTGCGGGAGCGTGTGCTCGATGTCGAAATCCGGAGCCGACCCGACGAAGTCCGAAATGCGGATTTGCCGCCCGGTATAGGGACAGACGTGCTGCTGTTCTTCCCACAGCCGGTATTTCAGCACTTCGTCGTCCGAGGGTTTTATCTCGCGGCCGGTTTCGGCGGCATACTGGCTGTGGATCTCTTCGGCATATTTCCGATTCTCAACCTCCCGTTCCCGCTGATACTGCTCGATGGCCTTCCGCCTGTTCGCATCATTGAGTCCGCGGGCGAATTCAATCCGGATCTTCGTGTCTCGGTCGATCCTGCCTTCGCGTAACAGCGTGTTTATCAGGTTGCGCAATCGGAACAGGGCCCGCATGGCCATCGGGTTGCGAATGGTCGCAGTACGTGGAGAGCCGAGTTGCAGAATGCCATTTGCCTTGGGTTGCGCATCCGGATAGGTCTCGATTTTCGAGGGATGATAAAGACGGATCAGACGAGAGGCATCCAATCCATGATCGCTGAAATAGTCGGCAATGCGGTGCTCCTTTGAATCGAACTTGTTATACGGATTTCGCTTGTAGTCAAGCAGCAGCGAGGCGATGTCCTGTTCGATTTCATGCCGACGGCTTTCGTCGGCATAGACCTCCTTCGGAAGTGCCGCCCGCAGGTTGGCCAGGAATACCGCCTCGTCGTACCGATAGCCACAGCGCAGATAGACCAGAATCTTGCCGATGGCATTTAGGCTCAACGCCGCGTAATCCTGCGGGAGTTTGATGGCTGCAAACGCTTTGGCTTGTTCATCCGTGAGTTGCAATTTTTCGCAGGCCCAGCTACGCAGCCGACCTTCGTCGTTGAACGAAAAGAGGGCGTGCCATACGTCATTCAACATCTGGTCCTCGTTTTTTCCTGCTCCAAGCAGGTAAAGGCTGCGAATCTCCGTAATCCAGTCGTCTCCGAAGATCGCTTGCAGCGATGCCGTGACGGGGCATCCCGATACGGTGGCCGTGCGGGCGAAATTGAAACGATAAGGAGCTTCTGTACGCTCCTCTTTGCAGGCATATTTCCCTTTGCCGGCGATTCTGCGGGCGATCTCTTCGAAATCGAAATAAGGCTTGCTTTTCCGGAAGAAGAGCGAACGAATCGTCTCGAACTCTTCCTGTGTCAAAGGTCGTGGAGCATTGTCGCCCGGTCCTGTAATCCGGATGTTGTTGACGAACGACAGCATCCGGAACTCCTCAAAACGGGGATGCGAAACGGGGCACCGACTCTTCGTCGGCTCGAAGGTGCATCGGCCGACTGACCCCTTCTGCGATTTGAGGTCGCGCTGGAAAAAGATTGCCCGATGCAGCGCCTTACGCCATTCGTCGGGCAATTGCTGCCGGTCGCAGATGGCATTGAACTCGGCCAGGTAGTGTTCGTTGCGCGAGGTGTATTTGTCGCGGATTCGTTCCTTGTGTTGGTACAGTCCGTAGAAATATTCTCCGAGGTACCGACACCCTGCCGCTGCTATTTCAGCCGACAGATTTTTGATACACTCCTTGACCGTGCCGTCTTCTTTCTCATTTCCTGCTTCCTTGCGATTGCTGAGGAATCCGCGTCGCTGTGCCAAATGATAAAGCGCCCGGCCAAGCAGCCAGCGCTGTGTGCGATTCCCGAGATCGAGCCGCTCGGACAGGGCTACATAACGATCGTGGTAAGGATTTCGATCCCCATTGTCGTCGGTTCGCTGCCAACGGAGGAATTCATTGTCCTGCGGGTAACGTTTCTCTTTTTGCCAGGCGGTCAACAGCTCCTCGGGCAACGGCGGGCAAAGGTCGTAACGGATGAGTATTTTGAGCAGTTCGATTTTTCGCAGACGCCGCCGGAAATAGTGGCGGCGCAGTGCCCGGGCGCTCGTCCGATCCTGAACGGCAGGTTTTTCATTGTTTTTGTCGCGGGCAACTCCCTCCTGGAAAATGTCTACACCTTTGTCAATCAGCGTATATTCGTTCTCCGATTCATCGACAAGGGCCCATCCCAGTGAGTTGGTGCCAAGGTCCAAACCCAATACTTTTGCCATATGAAGAAAGTGTTTTCTGTAAAATTAAATAAAAAATTGCAGAAATTCATCTTTTTTTACTATATTTGTGGTGTAAGAATTCTACATCTTATCACAATAAGGCTATATGCCGAAGGTTTTCAACCTATTGTCTCCGCGTACTCCGTGGAGACTTTTTTTATATTTCGTGAATAATTTAAAAACCGTCGGTTGCTATTGCGGAGTGTGCCGGCGCTGTGGCTTTTTGCCTTCGGGAGTTCATGGTGCCGAAAACAGAAGGTCGCATGTCGGACCGTCCGCCACTCGCCGTGCGACGCACCGACATGAAGCATCCCCAATTGCAGCGTTCATCAAGGGCATATCGTTGGAATATGCAGGAATACTTTATATCGAGACTCTGAAACCGGGAAAACACGCGAATGGAAATTCAGCGACGCCTTCTGTTTCCGGGCGCATTCGTGCACGAGGCTCTGCCGCGGGCGGACGATGACGAACCGGATAAAAAGCGCACCCCGAAATCCCTTTCCGGATTTTCGGGGTGCGCTTCATTCGGGCGGGCGGCTGTCCGGCGCGTTATCGGGCGGGATGTTCCGGGCGTTTGCTGAAAATGGCCTTGATCCGGTCCATGTCGAACTTGGCCGAGCGGTCGTAGCAATAGATGCCGTTCTGTTCCTGTTCCACGTCCGTGAGCTGGGTGTAGCAATAGCCCCACACCTGTCCGGAGAGCGAGAGCAGCGCGTCTACCTGGCCTTCGAGCCGCGTGTAGAACTCTTCGAGCGTACGGGGCGCCTGTCCGTAACCCCACGATTCGGTCTGGGAATCCGGGGCCTGCTTCTCCTGGTCCTTCACCCATTTGATGCCGCCGAATTCATCGACCAGGTAGGGGCACGAGCCATCGTACTGCGGCCAGGCGTAGTTTGCGGTCGCCTTCACCTCGTTGAATCCGATGTTGCGCGTCTGGTCGCGGGTCGTCCGCAGGCGGGGATGGAAGAACGTGCCGTCGCTGAAGATTTTCTCTTTCAGTTTGGCCGGGTTCTGCTCGTAATTGTGGACGGCCCAGATGTCGGTCCTGACGACGGCGCCGCCGCTGACGGTGTTGACGGGGCGCGTCGGGTCGAGGCGCCCCGTCAGGTCGTAGACGTCGGAGGCGAAGCGCGGGAACTGCGTGTTGTCGGGCCACCACTCCTCGTTCATCGGCGTCCACGTCAGCAGCGAGGGGTGGTTCCGGTCGCGGACCACGCATTCGGCCCACTCGGAGAGGAAGTTGCGGGCCGTTTCCACGTCGTTGGCATCCATTCCCCAGCTGGGGCTTTCGCCCCAGGTGATGTAGCCGAGTCTGTCGGCCCAGTAATAGTAGCGTTCCTCGAAAACCTTCTGATGCAGGCGTGCGCCGTTGAACCCGGCGGCCAGTCCCAGCTCGATGTCGCGGCGCAGGGCGTCGTCCGACGGGGCGGTCCAGATACCGTCGGGGTAGAAACCCTGGTCGAGCACCAGCCGCTGGTAATAGGGTTCGTTGTTGAGGTAGATTTTGTTGCCTTCGATGTGGACCTTGCGCATCCCGACATAGGATTTCACGGCGTCGAGCACCTGGCCGTCGGGGGCGACCACCTCGTAGGTCAGGTCGTAGAGGAACGGGTCTTCGGGACTCCAGAGCCGGGCCTTTTTGACCGGGATGACGACGACGCTGCTGTTCGACGCCCGGACCTGCCGCGTGCCGACGACCTTGCCGCCGTCCCGAAGGGTCACCCGGAGCGTGTTCGGGCTTTCCCGGAAGAACTGCGGGGCGACGATCAGCTGCTGCTGGTCGATGTCGGTCGTCATTTGGACGCGTGCGAGGGCTTCGGGAGCCACGGCCTCCATCCACACCGTCTGCCAGATGCCTGTCGTGCGGGTGTAGTCGCAACTGTGCGAGGCGTATTGCAGCGACTGTTTGCCGGCAGTCTGTTTGCCGCTGCGCAGGTCGCTCGTGGCGAAGACGACCAGACTGTGGCTGCCGCCCGGCTTCACGAATGCGGTGATGTCGTAGGAGAACGACGTGCTGCCCCCGAAGTGGCGGCCGACGAAGCGGCCGTCGACATACACCTCGGAGGTGTAGTACACGGCTCCGAAGTTGAGCATCACGTTGCGTCCCGACCAGTCTGCCGGAATGTCGATCGTACGCTGGTACCAGATGCGGCCGATGAAGTCCGTGTGGCCGACGCCCGAGAGCTTGCTCTCCGGGGCGAACGGCACGATGATTTTGCCGTCGAATCCCTTCGAGCCGGCGTAGCCGCGTTCCAGGCCGCTTGCGCCGAAATCGAACGTGTAGGTCCATTCGCCGTTCAGGTTGATCCAGTCCGTCCGCTCGAACTGCGGGCGGGGATATTCCGGGCGGGGGATCTGCGAAAACAGACACGCGGCCTGAAGCAGGAAAAAGAGGGTGATTGCGGTTTTCTTCATGGTTGTTTTTGGTTGGTTTGCTTGTTTTCGGGGTGGTTATTCCGGTGCGATGTCGAACCGGCCGGGCGGCTCCGTGCGCTGCGCCCCGGCGAGCGGCGGCAGCATGCCGCAAGGGAGCAGCAGCAGGATGTGCGCATGTTTCATGGCTTCGTCTATGGGTTTGCTGTGCCGAAGTTACGAAACTTTTTCGGAATACGGAGCGGGTCAGAGGTTAATTTTGCAGGGGAACAGGCTGAAGACCCGAAAAAAATAGACTATATTCGTACGATCAAAACTGCCCGACTGATAGGAAAAAGAGACTCTTGCACTGTTGGGGACCCTGCACCTTCGTCGGAGCGCAGGTCCCGTGGCCGATGCTTTTCAACGGCCGGAACCTGAAAGGCTGGAAGACGGTCGGCGGGACGGAATCGTTTTTGTGTTATATTTACGGATAAAACGAATGCGGTTATGGAACGGGAGAACGTCTTTCATATCAAAAACATGGTTTGCAACCGCTGCATTCTGGTCGTCACCCGGCTGCTCGAAAAAGCGGGGTTCACGCCCCTCGATGTCGGACTGGGAACGGTCGTCGTGCAGGAGAAGCCCGGCCGGGAGCGGCGGGAGGCGTTCCGCAAACTGCTCGAAGCCTACGGGTTCGAACTGATCGACGACAGCCGGATGCGCCTCATCGAGCAGATCCGGACGGCCGTGATCGAATTGGTGCATTACAGCGAAGATGCCTCGAAAGTCAACCTGTCGGATTACCTGCGCGAACGCTGCCACCGTGATTATAGTGCGTTGAGCAAGCTCTTTTCGGAGGTCAACGGCATCAGCATCGAGAAATACTTCCTCGCCCAGCGGATCGAGCGGGTCAAGGAACTGCTGGCCTACGGCGACCTGACCGTCAGCGAGATCGCCGACAGACTCCGTTATTCGAGCGTGGCGCACCTCAGCGCCCAGTTCCGCGCCCAGACCGGGATGTCGCCCACTGAATTCCGCCGGCTGAAAGGACGCGGCCTGAAACCGCTGGATGAAGTGTAGGTATAAATCATATCCATAATTCTGTAACACCCGGAGCGTGTCGGGACCTTACCTTTGTTCCCATGGAAAAGAGTAAGATCATCACGAATACGTTCCCGGTCGCAGGCATGAGCTGCGCTTCGTGCGCAGTCCGGGTCGATAAGGCGCTCAACGGCCTGCCGGGCGTCGAGTCTGCGCATGTGAACTACGCTTCCGCTACGGCGCGGGTGGCCTACCGTCCGGGCGAGTGCTCTCCCGGGACGCTGAAGCGGGCCGTGCAGGCGGCCGGTTACGACCTGCTGACCGACGCGGAAGGCCCGGCGGAGGACGAGGCGGCGCACGTCCGTGCGGCGCATTACCGGGCGCTCAAACGGCGGACTCTTTGGGCGGCGGGGCTTTGTCTTCCGATTGTGGCCGGAGGCATGCTGTTCATGGACGCTCCGGCCGTGAAATACGCCGTGTGGGCGCTCTCCACCCCGGTCGTTTTCGGACTGGGACGGGAGTTCTTCGTCAACGCCTGGAAACAGCTCCGCCACGGGGCGGCCAACATGGATACGCTGGTTGCCGTCAGTACCGGAATCGCCTATCTGTTCAGCCTTTTCAACCTGTTTTTCCCGGAATTCTGGCTGTCGAGGGGCATCGAGCCGCATGTCTATTTCGAGTCGGCGGCCGTCATCGTCGCCTTCATCCTGCTGGGGCGGCTGCTTGAGGAGCGGGCGAAGCGCGGCACGACGACGGCCATCGCGAAACTGATGGGCCTGCAACCGAAAACCGTCACGGTGATCACCCCTTCGGGCGAACGCTCCGTGCCCGTTGCGGAGCTTCGCGCCGGGGATCTGGTCGCCGTGCATCCCGGCGAACGCATCGCCGTGGACGGCACGGTGGCCGAAGGCGCGTCGTATGTCGACGAGAGCATGCTCAGCGGGGAACCGCTCCCCGTCTGCAAACAGGAGGGTGCGGCGGTGTTCGCCGGAACGATGAATGGCAACGGTGCGTTCCGTTTCCGGGCCGACAGGGTGGGGCAGGACACGGTGCTGGCCCGGATCATCCGCATGGTGCGGGATGCGCAGGGCAGCAAGGCCCCCGTGCAGCGGACCGTCGACCGGATCGCCGGCGTTTTCGTTCCCGCCATCATCGTCCTCGCCGTGCTGACCTTCGCGGCGTGGATGCTTTTCGCTCCGGAGGAGGGCTTCCCCCGCGGGCTGCTGGCGCTGGTGACCGTGCTGATCATCGCGTGCCCCTGTGCGCTGGGTCTGGCGACGCCCACGGCCCTCATGGTCGGGATCGGCAAGGGCGCCGGACAGGGCATCCTCGTCAAGGACGCTGCGAGCCTGGAGGTGGCCCGGAAGGTCGACACCGTGGTGCTGGACAAGACCGGAACGCTCACCGAAGGCCGTCCGTCGGTCGTGGACGCTGCGTGGGCCGAAGGGTCGGAGACGGCGCGGCGGATTCTGTTCAGCCTCGAAAAACGCTCGGGGCATCCGCTTTCGCAGGCCGTCGTCGAATCGCTCGGCGGGGAGCGGGACGTTCCCGTGACCGGGTTCGAAAGCATTCCCGGACAGGGTGTCCGGGGCGTCGCGGAGGGGCGGACCTGGTATGCCGGGAACGACGCGCTGCTGTCCCGCCACGGCATCGTGCCCGACGCCCGTCTGCAACGGCTGGCCGAAGGGTGGATGCAGGAGGCGAAGACCGTGGTTTGGTTCGCCGACGAGGAGCGGACGCGCGCCGTGCTCGCCCTTGCCGATGCGCTGAAACCCTCGTCGGCCGGGGCCGTCGCCCGGCTGCACGCGCTGGGAATCACGGTCTGGATGCTGACGGGCGACAACGCCGGTTCGGCGCGTGAAACGGCCCGGAAAGCCGGGATCACCCGTTTCCGGGCGGGCGTCCTGCCGCACGAAAAGGCCGGATTCGTCCGGCAGTTGCAGTCCGAAGGCCGGACGGTGGCCATGGCCGGCGACGGGATCAACGACAGCGCGGCTCTCGCGCAGGCCGATTTGAGCGTCGCCATGGGGCAGGGGAGCGACATTGCGATGGATACC
>ERZ791837.1967-NODE-1967-length-12315-cov-2.834747_pt1 | contig 12315 bp, 9 predicted proteins | sample MGYA00510292_ERZ791837 | MGnify/ENA primary metagenome ERZ791837 (study PRJEB30046, sample SAMN00715259) | human gut metagenome | study: EMG produced TPA metagenomics assembly of the A metagenome-wide association study of gut microbiota in type 2...
TTTAAGTCCTGTGCGTCTGCCAGTTCCGCCACATCTGCATAAATATAAACTGGCTTATGTCTTACGACAATGATTATTATAAGACAATTGTGAATATTTGTCAATAGAAAAAACAAAAAAACTAAAAAAAATTTTAAAAATGAAAAATAAGGATTATACATTGCAAAAAAAGAATACAAATGATAAAATAAAAATATATAAATATAAAATTAGGAGGAATAAAAATGGGATTAATAAAAGCAGCAGTAAGTGCAATAGGAAGTACTTTACATGATCAATGGAAAGAAGCAATCAGATGTGAAGAAATGGGAAATGATATACTAATGATGAAAAAAACAACTAAAAATGGAGTTATATCAAATGGAAGTACAATAATAGTAGGACAAGGTCAATGTGCTATTATATATGATAATGGAAAAGTAATAGATGCAACAGCAGAAGAAGGATATTATAAATTTGATACATCATCTACACCATCAATGTTTGAGGGTGAATTTAAAGGAATGTTTAAAGAAATGTGGGAAAGATTCACATATAATGGAGCTTCAAGTAAGCAACAAGCAGTATTCTTCTTTAATATAAAAGAAATTATAAATAATAAATTTGGAACACCAACACCAGTTATGTATGATGATTGGTCACATGCAATTCCAAATCAAATGACAGGAGAGCTTTTACCATTAGCAGTTAATATAAAATGTTTTGGAAACTATACATTTAAATTAACAAATCCAGCTATATTTATGAGTGAAATTGCAGGAATGAGTGAAGTATATAAAAAAGATCAATTATTAGAACAAATGAGAAGTGAAGTAATGGACTCATTTGAAAAAGTATTAAATGAATTAGGATATGTTAATAAAATTCCTGTACGTGCATTACCAAGTCAAAAAGCTAAAATAAAAGAAATTATGGCTCAAGATAATTTTGATAATAGAATTAAAGGAAGAGGAATTTCAATAGAAGGATTTAACATAGAATCAGTAACATTAGATGATGCATCACAAGAAAAAATTAATAATTATGAATTAAGTTCAAATGCATATATGCAACAAGGAACAATGGTTGGTGCATATGCTCAATCAATGAAAGATGCAGCTAATAATGCAAATGGCGCAACAACAGGATTTATGGGAATTGGAATGGCTAATATGGCATCAGGAGGTGTAATGGGAGGTGCTACTACAGCTCCTTGGCAAAATACAAGTAATTCATCAGTAAACAATAATAGTTCAACATCAGATATGTGGGAATGTCCAAATTGCAAGAAACAAGTAAAAGGAAATTTCTGCCCAGACTGTGGACAAAAAAAGCCTGAAAAAGTTTTTTGCTCTAATTGTGGTAAAAAAGTAGAAAATGGTGCAAAGTTTTGCCCAAATTGTGGAAATAAGTTAAACTAAAGGAGAAAAACAAATGAAGATTACAGTAGGTAACAAATGTCCAAGTTGTGGTGCAAATGTAAAATTTAATCCAACAACACAAAAATGGGATTGTGAATATTGTGGTAATTCATATGAAATAGGGGAGTTTGAAAAGCAACAAGAAAAAGAAACAAAGGAAAATTTAGATTTTGAAATAGACGAATATACATGCCCTAATTGTGGTGCAACAGTTGTTACAGATGCTAATACTGTTGCAACATATTGTGTATATTGTGGAAATACTACAATTATGAAAAATAGACTTCAAGGTGAGTTTAAGCCAGATAAATTAATTCCATTTAAAACAACAAAAGAAGAAGCAATAGAAGAATTTAAAAAGAATGTAAAGAAAAGATTGTTTGCACCATCTGACTTTCATGATGAAAAAAACATAGAAAAAATAACAGGTGTATATATACCATTTTGGCTTTATGATAGTCAAATGAATGGAAATATACAATCTAGGGCAACTCAAATAAGAAGATGGAGTTCTGGAAATTATGATTATACAGAAACATCAACATTTAGATGTACAAGAAGTGGAGAATTAGAGATAGAAGATTTACCAGTAGACAGTTCAACTAAATTCAAAGATGAAATAATGGACTCAATAGAACCATATAATTATAGTGAATTTAAACCATTTAATAGATCATATTTATCTGGTTTTTTAGCAGAAAAATATGATTTAAATAAAGATGAAGTATATGATAGGGCAAAAAATAGAATGGAAAATACAATGGTAGATGAATTAAAATCTACAATAAGGGGGTATAATTCAGTAACTGTTGATAATAGTGATGTAAATATTAATAGTGGAGAAGTTGAATATGCATTATTACCAGTATGGATGTTAAATATAAAATTTAAAGAAAAAATGTATACATTTGCAATGAATGGACAGACAAAAAAAGTTGTAGGAACAGTGCCAATGGATAGTGGAAAAGTTATAAAAAAAGGTATACTATTTTTTGGAATTAGTTTTATTTTATTTTTTATATTTAATTTAATGAGGGGAATGATGTAAATGAGAAAAAAATTTAAATTTTTGACAGTATGCATAATTTTTATAATTATACTTGGATTTGGAAAAGCCTATAATGTATATGGATATACAAAAAAAACAAATGTGTTGGAAGATAATTCACAAACTTCATATGCAAAAGATAAAACACCAAGTGTTGATAATACATTAAAGATATATGATTATGCAAAATTAATACCAGATGACAAAGAAAAAGAAATTTATAATATGATTAAGAAATTTATTTCAAAGTATAATATGGATATGGCTATTGTTACAATAAATGAAAATCCAAAAAGTAGTTCAATGGGTTACGCAGATGATTTTTATGATTATAATGATTTTGGTGTTGGGGTAAATAAAAATGGTTTATTGTTTTTAATTGACATGGATAATAGAAAGATGTGGATTTCAACAACTGGAAAAGCAATAGAAATATATAATGATAAAAGAATTGATGCTATTTTAGATTATACATATGATAAAATTTCTAAAAAGGATTATTCTGGATGTGCAGAACAATTTATAAAATATGCAACATACTTTGCTAAAAAGGGAAGAAATGGTGGAGATACAATAGTATCTACATCAAAGATGATAAAAAGTTCTTTGATATGTAGTTCAATAGCAACAGCAATCTTTATAATTATCGGAGTGTGTTCACATAGAAAACCACAAAAAAACAGAGAGGCTAGTAAGTATATTTCTAAACCATTAAAATTGACAGAACAAACAGATCAGTTTTTAGACAAACATGTTTCACAAACAAGAAGAGTAGAAAGTAGTTCATCTAGTGGAGAAAGTAGTGGAAGCTCAACACATTCTGGAAGTAGTGGAACATCTCACGGTGGAGGCGGAAGAAGTTTCTAATATAAAAAAGTGATTTTATAAAATAAAATCACTTTTTTAGTTTACATTTTCAAAAAATAATGATATAATATGCAAAGATTATAAAGAAAATCCATAGAAAAAGCAAAGTAGATATATTGTAAAATATTACAGAGAGAATGGTAAAGATGAGAACCATTTATATTAAATATATTGAAATTTCACTTTTGAGGTCTTTTTTTCAAAGCAAAAAGCAAGTAGAAAGAAGCGGTAGAACCGTTAAAACTATAAAGAGGTTAATTAGGCGAGCTTATAGAGAGATATTATGCATAAGTAAGCCATTAATAAAATTAGGTGGTACCACGAAAGAGCCAATCGTCCTAAAAAATAGGAAGATTGGCTCTATTTACGTTTTGTATAAAAAGGAGGAAATAAAAATGCAAAGCAAAATTGACGAAATTAAAAAATTAGCAGAAGAAAAAATATCAAAAATAAAAAATTCACAAGATTTACAAGAATTAAAAGTACAATTCTTAGGAAAGAAAAGTGAATTATCAAATTTATTAAAAGGATTAGGAGCATTAACAGCAGAAGAAAGACCCAAAGTAGGAGCATTAGTAAATGAAGCAAGAAAAGAAATAGAAGAAAAACTATCAATTGCTGAAGAACAAATAAAATCAAAAATGTTAGAAGAAAAAATAGAAAAAGAAACAATAGATATAACATTACCAGCAACAAAAATTCAAAGAGGAAGTAAACATCCAGTAAATAGAGTAATAGAAGAAATAGAAGATTTATTTGTATCAATGGGATATGATGTAATTTCAGGACCAGAATTAGAAACAGATGAATTCTGTTTTGAGAGATTAAATTTACCAAAAGGACATCCCGCAAGAGATATGCAAGACAGTTTTTATATAACAAATGAATATTTATTAAGAACACAAACATCAGCTGTTCAAGCAAGAACAATGCTAGCAAATACAGAAAAAACACCAATAAGAATGATTTGTGCTGGAAAAACATATCGTAGAGAAGATGATGCGACACATTCACATCAATTTGGGCAAGTAGAAGGACTTGTAATAGATAAAAAAGAAAGACATGTATCACTTGCAGACTTAAAAGGAACACTTGAAATATTTGTAAAGAAATTAATAGGAAAAAATTGTGAATTAAGATTTAGACCAAGTTATTTTCCATTTACAGAACCATCTTATGAAGTAGATGTAAGTTGTTTCAAATGTGGTGGAAAAGGATGTAGTTTATGTAAGCAAACGGGATGGATTGAAGTTTTAGGAGCTGGAATAGTACATCCAAATGTATTGAAAATGAATGGATATGATCCAGAAGAATATGGTGGATTTGCATTTGGAACAGGACTTGAAAGGTTAGCAATGTTTAAATATGGAATACCAGATATGAGATATTTATATGCAAATGATATTAGATTCCTAAGCCAATTTGACAGAAAGGACGAAGAATAATTCGTAGATAAATAGAGATATAAAAGAACTTTAGTATTATGTGTGCTTTTGAAAAAAGCAAGAAAGGAATTGAATAAAAATGAAACTAAGTACAAACTTTTTAAAAGACTATATAGATATAGATGTAGATGTAAAACAATTAGCAGAAGATATGACGAGAGTTGGAAATGAATATGATTCAGCAAGTAACTTAATAAATGCAACAAAATTGGTTATAGGACAAATTACAGAATGTGAGCCACATCCAGACTCAGACCATTTACATTTATGCAAAGTAAATATTGGAACAGAAGTATTAGATATAGTATGTGGTGCTCCAAATGCAAGAACAGGATTAAAAGTAATAGTAGCTTTAGATGGTGCAGTATTACCAGAAAAAACAATAAAAAAAGGAATGATAAGAGGTCAAGAATCAAATGGAATGTTATGTTCAATAGCAGAATTAGGACTTGAACATAAATTTTTAAAACCAGAGGATTCAGAAGGAATAGCAGAATTAGGAGAAGATGCAGAAATTGGTGGAGATCCAATAAAATATCTTCAAATGGATGATGGTGTAATAGATTTTGAATTAACAGCAAATAGAGGGGATTTATTAAGCATTTTAGGAATGGCCTATGAAGTAGGAGCAATTTATGATAAAAAAGTAAAAGAGGTTGATTTAAAACACAAAGAATCAGGGGAAGATATAAACAAAACATTTAAAACAGAAGTAAAAACAGAAAATTGTTCAAAATTATTAGTAAAGAAAGTAGAAAATGTAAAAATAGAAGAAAGTCCAATATTCATAAAAAATAGATTAATTGCATCTGGAATAAGACCAATAAACAATGTTGTAGATATTAGTAATTATGTAATGTTAGAATTAGGTCAACCATTACATTTCTATGATGCTGATAAATTAGGAAATAAACTAGTAGTAAGAATGGCAGAAGATGGAGAAAAATTAACAACATTAGATAATGTTGAAAGAACATTAACAAGTGAAGATATAGTAATTGCAGATGCTACACATGGTGTTGGTCTTGCAGGAGTTATGGGAGGACTTGAAACAGAAGTAGAACCAGATACAAAAAATATCATAATAGAATCAGCAATTTTTGATTCAGTAAAAGTAAGAAAAACGTCAAAGAAAATAGTAAGAAGTGAAGCAAGCAACAGATTTGAAAAAGGATTAGATCCAGAAAGAACAACAATGGCAATTGAAAGAGCTTGTAAACTATTAGAAGAATATGCTGGAGGAACAGTTGTAACAGGAACTGTAGAATATGACAAAACAAATAATAAAGAAAAAGAAATTGAAATAACATTTAAAAATATAAATGATGTGTTAGGAACAGTTATACCTAATGAAGAAATATTAAATGTATTTAGAAAATTGGGATTTTCTTACAAAGTAAATGGAGAAAAAATTAAAGTAACAGTTCCAACAAGAAGATTAGATATATCAATAAAAGAAGACTTAATTGAAGAAGTAAGCCGTATATATGGAGTTGACAATATAGAAGGAAAATTGCCAATTGTTCCAATGAGAAAAGGAAGCTATGATAAAACACAAAGAGAAATTAGAAATAAAATGATAGCATTAGGATTAAAAGAAACATTAACATATGTTTTAATAAATGATAAAGAAGTAAATGGATATACATTAGATAAATTTGAACCATTAAAATTATTAGATCCAATAACAGAAGATAGAAATACATTAAGATATAGTATGATACCATCATTGTATAAAGTATATGAGTATAACAAAGCAAGGGAACAAAAAGATATATCAATATTTGAGATTGGAAAAGGATTCTATAAAAAAGGCGAAGTATATGGAGAAGATACAAAATTATGTGTATTAATGTCTGGAAAATACTCAACAGGATTAAACAATAATAAAACTGTAGATTTTTATGTAATAAAAGGAATTGCAGAAGAAGTACTTGATTACCTTGGATATTCAGGAAGATATAGTTTTATGAAACAAGAGATGCCAAAAGAAATGCATCCAGGTCAAAGTGCAATGATAAATGTAAATGGTTCAAATATAGGTATGATAGGAAAAATACATCCAAGTGTAACCAAAGATGATGTATATGTTCTTGAAATCAATTTAGATGAATTGTTTACAAAAAAAGTAGGAAAGATGAAATATAAAGAATTTTCAAAATTTCCAAGTATTAATAAAGATATAGCACTTGTAGTTGATAAAAAATCAGTATCAAAAGATATTGAAAAAGTAATTAAATCAGCAGGAGGAAGCCTACTTACAAATATTGAAGTATTTGATGTTTATACTGGTGTTGGAGTTGGAATTGACAAAAAATCAATAGCATATTCTTTAACATTTTCAGATATGAAGAAAACATTAACAGATGAAGAAATTAATGGATTAATGGACAAAATAATTGATGCAGTATCTAAAAAATGTGGTGCAGAACTTAGAAAATAATATAAATTGGGCATGAACAAAGGAAAACTATGTTGCCTTGTTCAAATTCCTTAAATAGAATGGAGGAATAAATGGAAACAATAAAAACATTTATCGAAGGCATAAAAGCAAAAGATATAGCAGATATATTTATATCAATAGCAATTTTGGTGATATTTTTCGTATTAAGCATATGGCTTCCAAGATTATTATTAAAAATTTGGAAGGTAAATGAAAAAGATAAAAAAGTATTAAAAGAAAATGATACATATAAAGGATTAAGAAGTATATTTTTATGTTTTGGAATATATTTAGCATTAATAATATTAGCATTACCAGCAACTGCGATGGCATTTTGCATAAAATTAATAAGGGTTGCAGTTATATTAAGTATTGCTAAAATATTGGTTGGAATGATATCACCAACATCAAAATTAATGAAAAAAGTAAAAGGTAATGAGAAATTACAAGAAAATCAAAAATTAATCCAAACAGGGACAAAACTTTTAAAAGTATTAATTTATATTGTTGCTGGATTTATGATTATATCAGAATTTGGATATGATCTAAATGGTATAATCACAGGTCTTGGTTTAGGTAGTGTTGTAATTGCATTAGCTGCTCAAGAACTAGTAAGTAATTTGTTAAGTGGAATGGCAATTGCCTCAGAAAAACCATTTGAAATAGGTGACTGGGTAACTATTGGAGATATATCTGGTACGATTGTTGATATTAAATTTAGAAGTATAAAAATAAAAACAGTAGAAAATACAACAGTTACAATTCAAAATACAAAAATATTATCAGAAGCAATAATAAATAGTGCAACAATAAATGCAAGAAGAATAGAAATGACTCTAAGATTACCGTTAGACACAAGTTCAGAAAAAACAGAAGAATTAATGAAATCAATAAGAAATATTTTAGAAAGTATGCAAGAAATAAATAAAAATACAATTCAAATAAATGTAACAGAAATAGGAGCAGAAGCAATAATAATAAAAGTATTCCTATATACAAATATTGTTGATTATGATAAATTCTTAACATTTAGTACAAAGCTTAATTTAACAATTATGAAACTTCTTGAAGATAAGAGAATAAAACTAGCTAATCCAAGTGCAGATATTTATTTTTCAAGAAAATAATTTGCATTAATGGAAGGGTTATAAATATGAAAGCAAAAGAATTATCATTAAAAGAAAAAATAGGGCAAATGGTTATGATTGGTATGGATACTAATTACATAACAGATCGAATTAAAAATATGATAATAAATTATAAAATTGGTGGAGTAATTTTATATAGAAAAAATTTTTCTACATATTCAGAGATGTTAAAACTAATTAGAGAATTAAAAGAGTTAAATAAAAATAATCAAATACCATTATTTATAGCAATAGACCAAGAAGGTGGAAGAGTAAATAGAATGCCAAAGGAGTTGAAAAATTTACCTTCTGCCAATGTGATTGCAAATGTTGGGGGAGAAAAATTAGTAAAAGAAGCTTCTGAAATAACAGGAGAGTTATTATACAAATCTGGATTTAATTTGAATTTCGCACCAGTATTAGATTTAAGAAGATATGAAAAACAAAAAGTTATTGGAGATAGAAGTTTTGGCTATGATAAAGAAAAAGTATCTGAGTGTGGTATTGCCGTGATGAAAGCATTACAGAAAAATAATATTGTTTCTGTTGTAAAACATTTTCCAGGTCATGGTGCAACTAAACAAGATTCACATTATTTTTTGCCAGTAATAAATATTCCAATGAAAAAAATTGAAGATGAAGATGTGTACCCATTCTCACAAGCAATACAGAATGGAGCAGATGCAATATTAGTAGGACATTTATTAATTCCTAAAGTGACCGGAATATATCCAGCATCATTGTCAAGAAAATTTATTTGTAAATATATAAGAAAAAAATTTAGATATAATAGATTAATAATTACAGATGATCTAAAAATGAGAGCTATAAAATTGTTTTATGGACCAGATTTAGCTGTAAGAAAAGCGTTTGAAGCGGGAAATGATATTATTGTATTTAGATTTAATAAAGATGAAGAACAACGTGTGTTAAACAATATAGTTCAATTAGTTGAATCTGGAAAAATAAAAGAAAATAGAATTGATAGAAGTGTTAACAGAATTATAGAAATAAAGGAAAAATATGATATTTCCGATAAACAAAATTTTGAAGGTGTTAATGTAGATAAAATTAATGAGAAAATAATAGATATTAGAAAAAAATGTAATATTGAAAACACATAGATATATATTCTATGTGCTTTTTTTCGTATATTTGCAATTTTACATAAAATATGCTATAATAAATAGTAGCATGGCAAACGGCCATAGCTGAAAACAACTGACGAAAGTCACAAAGCCCAAGAATAAAGGGCGGAGAGGAAAAACATTATGATCGAATACAAGAAGAAGTCCTATGCACCTGTTAACAGCTAAGCTGTAACCAAGAAGAGAGTTCAAAGAAGTAAAATTCAGAGAGCTCTCTTTTTGGTTTTATTATTTCTCATATCAATTGACAACATGTAAATGTAAGTGTATAATATTATAGCAATTCTGTTTTGGAATTGATATTCAACATTTACAATTAGAAAATTGGAGGAAAACAACTATGGTAGCTGCAGTAGTAATTGGATTAATTGTTTCGGTAATTGATGTATTAGTTTTGTTAATTATTTATTTTTTAGTTAATAATTCAAAAATCAGTAATGAAGAAAAGAGAAGATTTAATAAAAAAATATTTGGGAGTGAAGTTAAAGAAAAAATAAGAAACATTGTAATAATTGTATTTATTAATTTACTAATAGAGTACTTTATTTACAGTTTAGTATTTTTCCAAGGACCAAATTCTTGGAGAAAATATGAATATGAAGGTACAAAAATTTATTATTCTAGTGAAAAAATCGAAATTTCGCCAATGACAACATTTGTTTTTGAAGAAGAAAAAGAGGAAAAACAGTATATTGTTGTTGAATATGAGGAGAAAATAAAATTAACAGATAAAGCACCATTAAAAAAACTGTTTGATTTCTTAAATATAGAAGTGAAAACAGGAAAAGTTGAGTATCATATAACATCCGTATATTAAGGATAAGAAAAAATAAGAAAAGAATTTTTTTGGAATTCTTTTCTTATTTTTTGAATAATATATATAACAGTAAAAAACTTTACATAATCGTTGCAAGATGAAAGAAAATATGATATAATTTTTTTTAATACTTTTTTATGAAAGGATTAGAATATGATTAATAAATTTTATTTAGATAAAGAAAAAGATATTATTGTTAACTTAAAAAAAACAGATGCTGATGAAATTACATATATATTAGAAACACCAAATCACAATACAGGAAATCTAATAACAAATTTAGCAAAAATTTGTGGACTTCAAATACAAAAAAATAATAAAGATATGAAAATAATAATAGGAAAGATACTTGCAAGTATAAATAGTAACAATGAAGAAGTATATATATTTAGATTAGGTGGAATAAAGATTGCAAATATATATGAAGACAGAATAGAAATAAAAGCAAAGATACCAGCAATAACCAAAACATTTATGTCACAAACAAAAAATTATAATTTGCCAATAGAAAAAACAATCGTAAAAACATATATATTAAAAAAATCAAAATTCAGAACAGATTTGCATACACATATGAATGCAAATTTATTTCCAGATTGTTTAATTGCATTAGGAATAGTACATCAAATAAGATATCCATTATATTATATAAAAAAATTAAATTTAAAACTTAGCAAAGATCAAGAAGAAAAGATTTATAAACAAAGAGAAGAAGTTGAAAAACAATTTATAAATAGCAAATTACAAGGAAAGTATAAAATAAGAAAAATAGATGACAATACATTTATAAATTTTGCTGATTTTATATTAAATAATTTAGAGAACGCAGAATATAATATTGAAAAAATAAGGAATAGTTTGGCAATTATGAAAGATGGACAAGCAGTATTTACTAATTTAGAGAAATGTTATATTTATAGATATATTTTTGCGAAGGGAATTGAGTCTCAGAAAAAAATAAATTTAAAAGAAGAACTAATAAACAAAATTCCAGAAACAGATATAAAAAAATATGTATGCCAAATGCTAAAAGATAAAACAACAAATAGCATATATAAAAATAACACATTAAGACAAGATAAATTGTTATGGATAGCTAGAGAGTACCAAAAGCAAGGAATAAAATATGTAGAAATAACAGATACTGATTTAGCAAAAAATGGAGAACCAGCAATAAAAATGTTAGAAGAAATACATTCAATAATGCCTTTAATAGAAAAAGAAACAGGAGTACAAATTAGATTTTTAATAGGAATCAGAAGAATTCCATTAACAATTATTAAAGATCAAAAAACTAGTAATACCTATTTAAGAGAAAATATTAATGTACTAAGAGCTGTTGCAAAAAGTCCATATGTAGTTGGAAGTGATTTTATCGGAGAAGAAATAAATGATATATCAGATTTACAACCAGCAATAAAAGAAATTGTAAGATATATTAATGAAGAAAATAAAGATTTTATTTATCCTGATATTGGGATTATCTGTACATATCCACGCTCAAGATGCGATTAATTTTACTGCGGTAGAACCTGTTGAGGGCGATATGAGTCAGCAAGTGGCGAACGCTTTAAAACTGAAAGTGGAGCAAATCCTTTCTCGCAATGGTGCCGGAGCTACGTCTATGTACAATGCCTTCGTGGTTGAACCTCAATTGAACCTTTTAGAGGAGATGAGTACAGAAGGATTAATCCGTAATGTATCTCTGATTAAGGCAGAGTTGACTTTGTTGGCGAAGAATGCATTGGATGGTAGTTTGTATGGTAGTATAGTTGTCCCCATCAGTGGTAACGGTAAAGGCTCAAAGGACGAAACATTACGTGCGCTCATAGCCAATGTTAAGGCTACGGATTCGCAGTATGCCCGTTTTATCCGTAACGCCCGTCAAAAGGTTATTGATCATTATACACAGAACTGTGGAACAATTGTTCAGAAAGCTCAGGTGATGATTAATACGGGAAAATGTAATGAAGCGATAGCTTATTTAGGTTGTGTTCCGGAAACAGTACCTTGCTATGAA
>ERZ791837.1969-NODE-1969-length-12302-cov-2.182004_pt1 | contig 12302 bp, 5 predicted proteins | sample MGYA00510292_ERZ791837 | MGnify/ENA primary metagenome ERZ791837 (study PRJEB30046, sample SAMN00715259) | human gut metagenome | study: EMG produced TPA metagenomics assembly of the A metagenome-wide association study of gut microbiota in type 2...
CTATCCAGCCCAGTCCGGCCTCGACGGCGAGCTGTTTTTCGAGCAGCGGGGCCGTATCGACGAACGCCCGGCCGCCGAGTCCGGGAACGGCGGCTTTCAGATGTTCCAGCATGCCGTTCAGCATTCCTTTTATCGTCGTGTGATAGTCCGCCGTGCAGGCATAGGAGGCGATTTTGGTGCGGTGTCCGGGGGGATACCCTTCGCCGATGCGGCTTTTGTAACTTACGGCGCAGACCACCGCCGTACGCGCCCCTTCGACGAGTTTGCGCGGATCGGCGCGTTTCTCGACATTGCGTTCCATGTAGGTCAGCGACGACTGATAACCCTTGCCCAGCCACGCCCGGAGCCACGCCTCGTTCTGAGCCATGTGGCCGCAGGGCGTAAGGCCGCAGAGATCGAATCCTGCGTCGGCGGCAAGTTTTTTGATGTGCTGATAGTCGAGCATAGTGATAAATTTGTCCCAAAAATAGTGTTTTTTAACCGGAAATTAGTAATTTCGCCCCAAACTTTCACGTTATTCGGACGTAGTTAAAAACGAAAAATTATGACCATCAATACACTTTACGAACTGGCTCGCAACAGCGTGGAAAAGTTCGCGTCGAAAGTCGCATTTTCGATGTTCGAAGGCGACGACGTGACTTACGCTGAGGTGGGCCGTCGTATTGCCAAGGTACAGGAAATCCTTACGGGAGCCGGCCTGCAGGCCGGCGACAAGGTGGCCCTGCTGAGCAGCAACATGCCCAACTGGGGCGTCTGCTACTTCGCAGTCACTTCGGCCGGCATGATCGCCGTGCCGATTCTTCCGGACTTTTCGGGCGAAGAGCTGGACATGATCATCGAGCATTCGGAGGCCCGTGCGCTGCTCGTCTCCGACAAACTTTTCACCAAACTCTCGAAAGAGACCATCGGACGGCTCAACGTCGTGGTCCGCACCAAGAACCTCGGAGTCATCGCCCAGCAGGTTCATGCCCAAGGTTCGACGGCGGTGCCCAAACCCGACGATCTGGCGGTCATCATCTATACTTCGGGAACCACGTCCAAGCCCAAGGGCGTGATGCTGACCCATTCGGCCCTTTGCGCGCAGGTGGGCATTTCGTCGAGCATCTTCCCCGTGCAGCCCGACGACGTATTCCTTTCGGTGCTGCCGCTCTCCCATACCTACGAATGTTCGATCGGCATGATCTATCCCTTCTCGATGGGCGCGCAGGTCGTATATCTGGACCGTCCGCCCACGGCCTCGGCCCTGATGCCGGCGTTGCGCGCGGTGCGTCCCTCGGTGATGCTGATCGTGCCGCTGATCATCGAGAAAATCTACCGCCACCAGGTGCTCGCCAAGTTCAATTCCAACTCCTTCTGGCGCACGCTCTACCGCATCGGCTTCATGCGCCGCTACCTCCACCGTGTCGCGGGCGGGAAACTGATGAAGCTCTTCGGCGGCCGTCTGCGTTTCCTCGGAATCGGCGGCGCGAAGCTCGACGGAGACGCCGAGAAATTCCTGCTGGAGGCCAAGGTGCCTTACGCCATCGGTTACGGACTTACCGAGACTGCGCCGCTGCTGGCCGGTGCCGCGCCCTCGCAGGTGCGGCTCGGTTCGACCGGTCCGCAGGCTCCGGGCGTCGAACTGCGGCTGGAGAATATCAATCCCGATACCCGTCAGGGCGAAATCGTGGCGCATTCGCCCAGCGTCATGCTCGGCTATTTCAAGAATCCCGAAGCCACGAAGGAGGTATTTACGGCCGACGGCTGGTTCCGGACGGGCGACCTCGGCGAATTCGACAAGGACGGATGGCTCTATATCAAGGGCCGTCTGAAAAACATGATCGTGGGGCCGGGCGGCGAAAATATCTATCCGGAGGACATCGAAACCGTCCTCAATTCGCATGTCTACATCGCCGATTCGATCGTCACCGAACAGCAGGGCCGTCTGGTGGCCCTCGTGCACTTCAACCGCGACGAGATCGAAAGCATGATCGACGACTGGCGCGAGGAGTGGACCTCCAAGAAAGAGGCGTTGGAGGCCAAGACCGAACAGCTCAAAAAAGAGATTCTGGATTTCGTGAATGCCAAGGTCAACCGTTTCTCGCGTATCTCGGAGGTCGTTGAGGAGAAGGACGACTTCGTCAAAACCCCGACGCACAAAATCAAGCGTTTCCTCTACAGCAAGAAGAAGGAGACCGGAACTCCGGCAGAACGCCCTGCCGGGCGGCCCGAAACCAAATAGGGGGGACGGATATTGTAGAATAGAAAATACCGCGCTCTTCGGAGCGCGGTATTTTTTTCGCTCTCTCTGCAACCCTTTTTGTCGGGCTGCGGTTTGCGTTTTTGTCGATTGGCGTTTGCGCTTATTCCGGGCTGCGGTTCGCACTTCGCTTTGCGGTTTCCAGTCTGCGGTCCTCGCTTGCCTGCCGCGGTCTCGCTATCGGCCGGTCGCTGCTGCGGTATCGACGGTCAGGAACGGAACGCTCTCCGCGTCGGGAAGCACGGCGCGTTCGGTTGGGGTCTGCACGATCTCCTTATAGTGGGCCGAGAGATCCAGTTCTGCCCCTTCGCGGATCGTGAACGGGGCGATCGGTATGATTTTGCGTTCTTCCGCGGGGACTCCGTAATGTTCCGACACGATGCGCGAGAGGGTTATTTGCCGCTCGCCGAAGGTTTTGGTGATCTGCAGTTTTATCTTCCGGCGGGCGGGGTCGACCGTCAGTCTGGCCCAGAATCCGGGGTAGTAGAGCGGCATGACGACCTTCTCGCGGCCTTTTACGACCGGCGCCAGCCGGAGCTCCTGCGCCGGGACGTTCAGGCCCGCGCCTGCGAGCACGTCGGTCGAGAACCATACCACCGGAGCCGTCATGTAGGTCAGTTCGGCGGGATTCCACAAATTCTGGCACCAGCTCCAGCCCCGGCGCAGATTGACGAGCTGTATGTGGCGCATGATCTCCAGTGCGTCGTCGTAATATCCGGCCTGCATGGCGGCATAGGCCGTGTAGCTCTCCAGATAGAAGGGCCAGCACTGCGACCCCCGGTTGTCGATGCCGTGTCCCCGGCCGATGTCCCATACTTTGTTGGCGTAGTAGTCGGGGGTCTTGGAGAGCGATATCTTGAACTGCGAGACGACCGATGCGCGGGTCATCGGCATCGGCACGACGTCGCCCCAGCCGCAGTAACGGCTTACGAACTGTCCGCCGAGCTGTCCGGTGAAAAGCAGGTCGTCGCGGCGGCCGGAGCCGTCCTTCTCGCAGCCGTAGGCGAAGAAGCGGCCGTTCCACAACATCCGGATCAGCTCTTTCTGCGTCCGTGCGTACTGCTCCTCGTAAGTCTTGACGCGTACTTCGTCGCCCATGGCCGCGGCGACCACGCGGGCGGCCTTGAGCGTGGCGAGGTAGATCGTCGCGCCGTAACTGTAGACGGGCGGATGGTGGAAGTCGTCGTAGGTGGTGCCGCCGATGGGAATCTCCAGCCCTTCGGGCATCAGCGAACGCAGGAACTCCATGCCGTTGTACACCCGTCCGGCGTAACGCCGCAGGTACTCCATGTCGCCCGTCTGCTCGTAATCCTTTGCGAGCTGGATGATCCAGCCGCCCGTGTTGTCGATCATCCAGCCCTCTTCGGTCGGGATGCGTCCGCCGACGGTTCCCATGCCGAAGTAATAGTGGCCGATGAAGTGGGTGATGTTGCCGCGGGTCTGCTGGGCGTCGGCGAATATCATCATCTCCGAACGGTCCAGCCGGGTGAAGAATTTCTGGTAGAAGGGATGCGACGAGATGCGCTGGTCCATGGTTCCTGCCAGTCCGCCCATGCCGCCTTCGTTGATGGTTACGTCTCCTTTCTTGTTGAGGATCATGTTGGTATAGATGACGTACCCGCTGTTGATGAGTTTGAACTTATACCAGTCGGGCAGCGTGCTTTCCAACACGGGCCGCTGCCATTCGACGGTTTGCGCGCAGAGCCTCTCGCGTTCGCAGGCCCCGTAACGCACCAAAGACGACAGTCCCGAAAAGAAATTGTGGAAATAGCGGCCGTAATCGCTGCCTCCGGCCCAGTAGAATTCGGGCGGATCGCTGCGGCGGTCCACTTTGAGTTCGGGGTAGTACCACGCCAGCATGAAGCGGAACGTTTTCTTTTCGCCCGGCCGCAGTGTGGTTTTCAGGGCTACGGCGCTTCCGCACCGCTTCTCGCCCGGCGTCGAGAGCAGTGCGACGCCGTCGTCCGTTGCTTCGAATTCGCCGTTGCGGCGGAACGCCTCCCACGCCTTGTCGCCCGCGGCGAGGTCGTAGGCCGTGAGTGTCGAGAGCCGGGTCGCGGAGTCGGTCTGCGCCAGAACGGCCACTTCGTCGACGTAATTCTGGAAATTGGCCCGTTTGGGTTGCAGCGGGCCTGCCGTGAACTGCCGTACTCCGGCCATCGCGCCGCACTCCCATGTGCGGGCGAAGGTCTGCTCCAAAGGACGTTCGGGCCACTCTTCGCCGTTGCACAGGTTGTTGCGGCCCTGTCCGAAAAGCTGGCCGTCCATGCCTTCGATGCTTTCGGGTTCGCGGATGCCCCGTCCGATGAAATCCTCCCACGAGAAGGCCACGGCCGTCTCGCCTCCTTCGGCGGATTCCAGCTCGACGTCGAAGAACGCCAGCGGAAGGCTCGAATCCTTGACGTTGTGCGCAATGAGCGGGGAGCAGGCGCGGATGCGGACTTTTACGCCCGGAAACACCTCTCCGGGGTCGAGTTCGGCGCGGGGGAACAATCCGGTGTAATAGGTCGTGGAAACGCCCTCCATGCCGTATTGCACCAGCGTGTCGCGCACGAGCCTGCGTGCGTCCGCCGTGCCGCCGCTGCGATGCCAGAGCGTGAAGAACGATCCGGTGCTTTTGCGGATGGGCAGGTGTATGTTGTTCATTCCGATCCGGACGAAGCGTCCGTCGGGTGCGAATTGCACGTTGCCCGCCCCGATGCCGCCCAGCGGCACGCCACTGGCGGCGGGGTGGTTTTTCAGCCGGAGGCAGTCGAAATCGGTGCGTCCGCCCAGAAGTCCCTGCGAGGGGATGAAACGTACGTTGGCTGCGCCGGCGCCGTAGTCGGTTTCCTGCGCGTGCAGACCGGCGGCCGTGAAGAGCAGGCAGAGCGCCGTGTTCAGGAGTTTGATTCGCATGGCTTCCGGGGTTTTACTGCATGATGACCGATTCGAGCTGCCGCATGTAGGCGGGATCGGTGGCGGTGAAGCGGAAGCGGCCGTTCCAGCCTCCCCACAACTGGCCGACTTTGAGCAGAACATGGTTCCAGCCCTTTTCGAGCGGAATGCCTTCGATGCGCTGTGGCAGAGCGGGGTTGTCCTGCCGTTTGACCGCGTTGTCGAGAAGGTTGCCGTTGACGTATACGGCCAGTTTGTCGTCCACCGCGAATTCCAGATCGAGACGGGGCATGTTGGGCTCCAGCAGCAGGTTGACCAGCGACCGGGGGCTGAACAGCCAGAAACTCAGGTAAACGGCGCAGTCTTTCTGCTCGCCCTTGAGGTTCATCGTTTCGAAGTTCCAGAATCCCTCTTCGTTGCTGTCCATGGCGCCCCAATATCTTCCGGAGGTTACCGCTCCCGGCCGCAGGTCGGCCGCCGGAGTGCCTTCGAGGTAGTCGCGGGCCATGACCTCGTCCATGCTTCCGCCGGCATAGGTGCCGCTCAGCAGGGCGTGTACGACCGTGCCGTTCCGGTCGAGCGCCGCCGGGATATGGCGCGGGCGGCCGTTGAACCGTGCGCCCAGATTGTGCAGCATTTCATGGATCAGCGCACTGCCCTTGTTGCCCAGCACGAAGGGGTCGATCGCCGAGAGCAGCAGCTCGCCCCGGCCGGCCTCGCCGCGGAGCAGTACGCTGCCGAGCGGCTTGCTCTCCCGCTCGCTGCGGAGCACCTGCCCGGTTTTGATGTTCTCTTCCTGATAGTTCCATTTGCTCCAATCCGTGTTGCAGGGGTCGAGCAGGGTGGCGTAGGCGTCGCCGGAGGTCATCACGAAGCTGGAAACCGGCTCTTTGGTCCGTTCGTTGAAATAGAGCGTCGAAAGGTCCTGACCGTTGAGCAGCGAGTGTTTGCCGCGTATGATGTAGCTGGCGGCATTGCGCGGAGTGAGCGTCACGGCGTGGCCGCCGAGCTTTTCGACCAGCGGAAGCGCCGCGGGCGAGATGTTCCATACCAGCAGGGTGCTTCCGGCGCCGAGTGCGGCGCGGAGCCGTTCGATGAGGACCGGATCTTCCGCCGGGCGGATGCCGTCGAGCAGGATGAGCTGACTGCGGCGCGTGTCGAGCGGCCGGAATGCTACGGACAGCTCTTCGAACTGCCTTTCGGCCTTCGACTCCGGATCGGCGGAGATCCAGACGACGTCGCGGGCGGCCGGAACCGGTTCGCTGATCTCGGTGTGTTTGCGTACGGCCCATTTGTTGGGCAGGGCGGCATAGGTGTCGCTGAATGCGGCTTTCACGCCCTCGAACAACGCCCACGGGCGGTACAGCGGAAGCCGGGGATCGTAACCGGGGTTGAATGTGGTGGTGTAGGGGCCGAGCCGTTCGGGCTGGACGCCCGGAACTCCTTCCCGGTAGGGGCCGAACCAGATGCCGTCCTCCGCTTCCACGGGACGGGTGATGTCGTCGAGTCCGATTTCGAGCGGCTGCACGCCGTACCACGCGAGGTTGAAAATCGAGGCGTAGCAGGCATCCAGACCGCGCTGCATGGAGATCGTTTCGAACGCTTCGCCCGCGAGTCCCTCCATGCGGCCTTCCTGCGATTCGAAGGCGCGGTCGCCGTTGACCACCGAGACGTGGGCCGGGGTTCCGGCGTAGCACATGCCCATCTCGCCGACGCCCCACGGTTTGCCCTTGCTCTTCCATTCGAGCATCAGCGGCGTGTTGCAGTAGTGGCCGATGACGGTCGGCAGGTCGGTGTCAGTCTGGGTCTCGCCGTCGCCCGAAATCCAGTTGCGCGTATGGTCGCATTCACGGGTGATGCGCACCCATTCGTTGATCTCGGCGATGTTGCGTTCGACGATCGGTTCGGGGGCGTGGACTACGTGCTTGGTGACGGCCAGCATCTCGTTGCAGACGCTCCAGCCGAATACCGAGGGGTGGTTGCGGTCGCGCAGGACCATGCCTCTGACATGGTCGCGGCATGCCTGCCAGAAGGCTTCGGCATCGACCTTGGGACCGCCGTCGCTCGACCACATGGCGGTTTCGTCCAGCACGCAGATACCCATTTCGTCGGCCATATCCAGATAGAAACGCGGGAAAACCTGCGCATGCAGGCGTACGGCGTTGGCATTGGCGTCCCTGAGCATGCGGTACCACGAGTAGGCGTACCGCCGCGTCATCTGCGGAATGCCCATGAAGTGCCACGAATCGCCCTTCAGCTCGATCACTTCGTCGTTGAGGTAGAACCGTGTGCCTTTGAGTCGGAACTGCCGCCAGCCGAAGCGCGTGTAATCCCTGTCGGCGATTCCCTTCCTGCCCTGCATGGAGACGGTCATGCCGTACAGCGCGGGATTGGTGGGCGACCATTTCTCCAGCTGTCCGTCCGGAACGCCTTGCAGCGTCACTTTGTTTTCGCCCGGTGCGAGCGTTACGTGCTGCACGGGATAATCCAAGGCCGGAGCGTCGTCGAGGTGCCATGCCGGGACGGGAAATGACAGCGCCGAAGTGTCGGCGTCGTTGTGCCAGCGGCGTACGTCGGCGCTGAGCGCGACGCGCTGCGGCTTGCCGGTCGTGTTGAGGATCGTCAGCTCGGCGGAGAGCCTGTCGCCGGCCACGTCCGGGTCGATGTAGGTGTCGGCTATGTAGACCTCCGGATAGCTCAGCAGGAAGACGTCCTGCCAGATGCCCGCAATGTGGTTGCCCCAGAACGAGCCGCCGATGTAGGGTCTTTTCCCGTATTTTCCGGGTTCGTCGAACAGCGATGCGCGGGCGACCCACACCGTGACTTCGATCTCCTGTCCGGGACGTGCGTAGTCCGTGACGTCGGCGGAGAAGGGCAGGAAGAGATCGAAATTCTCGCATACGAGGTTGCCGTTGGCGAATACGCGCGCATATCCGGCGACCGCTTCGAAGTGCAGGATTATGCGGCGGCGGTCCCAGCCGGCGGGGATCCGCACCTTCTTTTGCAGCCATGCGGCCTGCACGTGCTCCCAAGCCTCCGGGTAACTGGGATAGGCGACGAAGTCGCCGCCTCCGCCGCGGGAGAAGCCGTTGACGTTCCACGGCGAGGGAACCTTGCACTCCACGGCGTCCCATACGGGGGCCGTCGGGTAGGTTTGCGTCTTGAGTTGTTCGGGCGTCATGCCTTCGGTCTCGACGGGCATGAATTTCCAGCGGCCGTTCAGGCAGATTTCGTCCCGGCAGGGACGTTCGGGAGTCGCAACGAAACCCTCTTGGGGCGCAAACGGCCGGTTGAACCGGGTCTGCGACTGCGCGGAATTTTCCGCGCCGTACAGACCGCCCAGCAGCAACAGTAGCGGTAGCAGTTTTTTAGTCATGGCGGATAATTGTTTGATCGCTTGGTTATTTTAGTGTGTGTTCTCCTTCAGGTAGTTTTTCAGCAGCAGGTAATTGTTCCATAGCCGTTGGTTGATCGAGGTCAGAATACCCATTTCGCCGCGTGACTCGGTGCGCGAAACATAGGTGCGGATCAGCTCTTCGACGGGGGCGGATTCCAACTCGCGGAGCGCCGCGGCGCAGGCTTCGCGCGATGCGGGACGGTTCTCCGCAAGGGCTTTGTCGCGCAGCTCCCAGCCCGGAGCCATCGCCCGCACGACCTTGTCCAGCAGCAGCTCGAACGAGAGCATGGCCCGGAAGTTTTTCAGGTTGCGGCGCTGCTGCGGCGTCTGCTCTTTGTCCTGCACGGCGTCGATGGCGTCGATGATCCCCTGCCGCGAAGCGGCGTTCGCTTCGTCGAGCACACCCCAGTCGGGACGGAAGGCGAAGTACTCCGGGGACTGCGGTCCCTCCCATGCGTTGGCCGTATCGACGGCGGCCATCAGGGGCGCGAGTGCGGCGGCGGCCTGCGCGCCGAAATCCTCTTCGAAATACTCCTTGTAGAGCGTTTCGACGGTCGCGTCGTCCGACGTGCGGGCGTAGCGGGCGAACGTGCGGAAGTTATAGCGGGTCTCCGCCGTGCGCCAATGAATGGCCGCCACGCCCTGAAGCCCCCGCTCGCGGGCCAGCTGTACGTGGTCTTGCATCTTGCCCACGCGCGGCTGCTGGTGCCACATCTGGTTGTCGCCTTCGAGCCACGGCACGGCCCAGACTTTGCGGTGGCGGGCGATGTCGGCGAGGAATCCGGGCTGTCGGGTGCGTCCCAGATCGGGGTTCAGACAGCTGAAGACAACCTCTTCGGGCAGCGCCCGGTCCAGTCCGCGCAGGATGCCCGGCAGTTGGCCCCCGCCGCCCCAGCCGCCGATGATCAGCTTGGCGCGGGAGCCTTTCTGCCGGAGATGGTCGAGCGTGCGGCGGATGTATTCGAGCGACCACACGCCCACGAAACGTTCGCTGTCGCTCTGCGCCTCTTCGAAATGGCCCGATTCCCGGCGGAACACCTCCGCGAAGGCGGGATCGCCCAGCGCCTGTTCGACGACCACGCCCAGAAACGAATGTTCGTTGAGCCAGAGCCACACGTAGTCGATGTCGGGATAGTTCTCCAGCAGGTCGTCGAGTGCCGCCCGGTGCAGTTCGACCGACGTCGGATGGCACGGATTGGGCACCATGTTGCCTGCGCCGAGCCAGAAGAAACAGCTGCCTGCGGCGTAGAGCGAGAAATATTCGGGCGGCACGACGCCGAATTCGAAGCCCATGGCCATTTCGATATCCCGGTCGTGGGCCATGCGCAGTACGTCGCGCATCAGCCGCTGTGTGTTGCGGTAGTGTTCGTCGGGCGTTTTCGAAAGCAGGGAGCAGTCGCTGCCGAAGGCTTCGGCGCCGCGCGGTACGTCGAGCGCCCGCTGCGAGCCGAACGCAAACTCCTTGAGCCGGAGCGGCAGTGCGCCCCAGCGGCAGCTGAGCGAGTTGTCGAGCATGGCCTGCGGCACGATGCCCCGGTAGGAGATGCGCACCATCGGTTCGACGTAGGTGGCGTAGCGTTCGCCGCCGCCCGTGTAGTTGTGAAAACCGATGAAGTTGATGCCTTCGGCTTTGCAGTTGTCGAGGTAAACCTCGTAATCGGCTTTGTTCCAAGCCGTCGGGCCGCAGAGGAAGTTGTGCCACGGCAGTACGCCGCGGATTTCGAACGGCTCGGCCGCGAATCCGGCGGACGCCAGACAGCAGCATGCCGCGATGAAAAGGTGTTTCATGGCCTGTTGCGGTTAGAGTTCGACGGTGATCGTGCGTTTGTCGCCTTTGATGCCGCGGACCCAGATCCACGAGGCGTTTCCGATCAGTTCGGTTTCGTAACCCTTCGGGTTGCTCAGCAGACGCGGGAAGGGGCCGAAGCGGATGTCCGTGCCTTCGAACCTGCCGATGCCTTCCAGCTCGACCGTGCAGCGGCGCAGCCAGCGTTCGTGGCGGACGGTGAAGCGGATGCGTCCGCCCGTCGGCGTCGGTGACGGGCCAGTCCACGCACTCCATCGTGTCCCACAACCACGGCAGGCGGGGCATGAGCGTCAGCCTGCGGCCTTCGCAGCGGACGCCCGCGACGATCGAGAAGGCTTTGAGAATCTCGGCTTCCTGCACGAGATTGCCCTCGTCGCCGGGGTTTTCCATGATCTCGCGCCGGCCTTCGGAGTGGACTCCGAAGGTGTGGTCGAGTCCCTTTTCGTAGTTGTCGTAGTTGAAACATTCGTGCATGACGAACGGATTCTTTTCATAGGACATCTGTTCGATGACCCCGCCGTCGTATCCAAGCCGGGCGATTCCTTCCAGACATTTGGTGTAGACGTTCACGTCGTCGGCGATCAGCGCGGCCTGCGTGAAGAAGCCCTGTCCGTAGCCGCACATCGTTTCGTCGTGCCGGCCGCCCATTCCGGTCCATCCGGTGTTGCTTACGAAGCCGTATTTGCGGAAATATTCGCCCTTGGCCATCCAGTGGCGGAGCAGTCGGTAGCTCGCCGCATGGACCTCGGCGAACTTGCCGTCGGCATTGGGCGAAAGGTAGTCGTAGTGGAGTATGTAGGGCAGCTGCCGCGTCCAGTGCCAAGTGGGCCATGAAGTGCCGTCCCAGTCGGAGATGTCGTATGCGCGGCCGTTGCGGCTGTCGATGCCGTTGAACCAGCATCCTTTGGGCGCATAGCTGTAATGACCGTCGGAGACGAGCCGTCCGAGGGCCTGCTCCATCGTCGTGCGGAGCCGTGCGGCCTGCGCGGCCAGCTCTGGGCGGCCGCTGGCTGCGGCCATGTCGGCGATCTGCGCCATGACGGTGTAGATGCCGTAGTTGCCGAAGATGCTGTAAACGGGATAGTCGGTGCTGGGGTTGCCCGAAAGTTCGGAGGTCGAGGGGAGCAGTCCGCCGTAGGGCGAAACCCGCGTCAGCGAATCGATCCATGCGACTACGGGCGCGATGCCGTCGCAGAACTCCCGGCCGAGTCCGCGTTCCATGTCGTTGGCCCGCCATGCCGAACAGATGCCGGACAGGATCAGGACGTTGCCGTCGAGTTCGACGTGCGGGGCGGAGTGGGGCAGTTCGCGGCCCCAGTGGTCGCCGTCGGTGATGTGGGCGAGGAAGTAGCGCGAGATCAGGCGGGCGTCGTCGGCGAACCCCAAGCGCGAAAGCTCGATCACGCCGCGGCCGCAGTCGCGGGTCCACATGTCGTTGTAGTATTGTGGAACGCCTTCGGGTTCGGTCGAGGTGTGGAAAAATCCTGCGGGGAAGCGTTCGTTCGAGCCGTACTCGATCTTGCTGCGCATGTCATGCAGCGTTTCGGCGAAGACGGCGGTCGCCTGCTGGGCGAACGGATCGCCCGTAAAGCGCAGCCGGGGCGTCGGTTGTTCCTTTTGTTCGGGGACGGAGGTCTTGCGTCCGGCCGCAGCGGCGTCGAAGCCTGCCGTCAGTGCGGCGAAGCCCATGAGGGTGCAGATGATTCGTTTCATATCCGGTTCGGTTTAAGTTCGGGTTGTGCGTACCTGCTGGAGACCGGACTACAGTCCGGATGCCTTTCGGGTACGGATGTTTACAAATTTAGACCGATTTGGCGGGAAAGTGAAAATATTAAGTATTTAAAATTACCTTTAGATTAAAATAGTATCATCTTTGATTAATCGGTGCGCACCGCGCGGTGAGAGGGCGTAAGCGCTCCTGCCTTCCGAGCCGCGGGGCCACATGCCGTTAAACGAAAAGCCGCAGCCCCGAAGGGTTGCGG
>ERZ791837.1970-NODE-1970-length-12300-cov-2.784728_pt1 | contig 12300 bp, 7 predicted proteins | sample MGYA00510292_ERZ791837 | MGnify/ENA primary metagenome ERZ791837 (study PRJEB30046, sample SAMN00715259) | human gut metagenome | study: EMG produced TPA metagenomics assembly of the A metagenome-wide association study of gut microbiota in type 2...
AGTCGCTTATACAGGAGTCTATCGCAAAGCTTATACAGAACAAGACTGTGCTTATAATAGCACACAGAATGAGAACTGTTGACGGTGTGGACAAGATAGTTGTGCTTAAAGACGGAAAGGTGGCTGAGACAGGCTCGCCTGAGGCGCTTAAAAAGACTAACGGTATCTACAAGCACATGGTTGAGATGCAGCTTTGCTCGGAGAAATGGAAATACTGATATGAACAGAAACCACCGCTGGGAGGAAAGCTCTCGGCGGTGGTTTTGGTTTGTTTGCGTATTATTTTGCGGAGATGTTTCCGCTTTCTGATTTTTTGATAAGACCTGCGGTGAGAGCTTTTTTCAGGGTGTAGCTTATTACGCTTTCCGTTATGCCCACGGCTCTTGTGTAGCCGAATTTCTTGGCTGTTTCTCTTACGAGGTCGGCTTCTGAAAGGCTTATCTGCTGGCAAAGAACTTCTTTCACGGCGTTTATTATCTCCTCGGAGGGGATATCCTCCATGCTTCGCTTGTTGGTATCGTCGCTTGTGCGATAGATAGAATAGCTTTCAGGGGATTGACCCTCTTTCCAAAGGAAAACTCTGTTTTCATCGGCTGTGGCGAATGGTGAAACGCCTTGTGCGGCATCGGCAAAGACGCTTTCCACTCTTGAGCCGCTTCGTGTTATGCCCCATGCGGTGAAAACTTTTCTCATGAAAAGCTTCTCGCTTATTGGCGCTTCTGCGGCGATCACCTTTTCGGCTGTTTCCCTTATTTTCTGCTTGTTTTCGGGCTTATAAAAGTCATCAGATGTACCCATTATGCCAATATCTGCGGTCACATAGGGCTGTGCAAAGGCTGATGTGAGGGCGGAAGCTTCCTCTCTTTCAAACTGCGCTGTGGCATAGACGGCAGGCTTTGAGGGGGGAGCGGTTTCGGCTTCATGCTTTGGTGCGCTGTCTATGGCGGCTTTTATGTTTCCCAGAACTCGGTCCTTATCGTCAAACCAATCGAGCGTCCACACTCTCAGGATATTCCAGCCAAGACCGTTAAGCACGCTTGGCTGTAGGATAAATCTGTCCTGAGCGGTTGAGCTGTGGAGGGTGTTTTCACCATCAAGGAGTATGCCCAAGAGATACTCCTTTTCGTTGTCAGGGTCGATTATGCCGATATCAACTTTGAACTCGGAGCTTCCGATGTTGCATTTCACCCCATAGCCAAGCTCTTTTATGGCTTTTGCGATACACTCTGTTACAGTGCTGTCGCTTGTGCTTTTTGTGGTGCTGTGGGCTGTTACGGCAAGCTTTCCACGCTCGGCAAACTCCAGGAAGCCTTTAAGTCCTGCAACGCCCTCGGAACGTGTTCTTGAAAGGTCTATCTGCTCAGGACGGAGGACAGAGTAGACTATCATGGCTTTTCTTGCACGGGATATTGCTACATTAAGTCTTCGCCAGCCGCCGTCACGGTTGAGAGGACCGAAGTTCATTGAAACTTGTCCTTTTTCGTCAGGACCATAGCCGACGGAGAAGAGTATAACGTCACGTTCGTCGCCCTGGACGTTTTCAAGGTTTTTGATGAAGACCGGCTCCGGTGACTTTCTGTCAAGCTCTTCAAGCTCAGGGTGGTTTGCCCACTCTTCGCAGAGCATATCGTCAATGAGATTTTGCTGAACGGAGCTGAATGTTACAACACCTATGCTGTCATTGCGGAGCTTTTCATCGCTCATTCGTCTTATTATCTCGTCAACAACGGCTCTTGCTTCTGCCTTATTCTGCTTTGTTCTGCCCTTGTCATAGTGACCCTCCGGGTGGATAATGCTCACCTTTGAAATGAGGTCGTTATGGGACGGGAATGTGAGAAGCTTATTGTCATAGTATTTCATGTTGCTGTAGGCAATAAGGCTCTCGTGGCGTGAACGATAATGCCATTTGAGATACTGCTGCGGCATGGAGATAGCAAGGCAATCGTCAAGGAGGCTTTCAAGGTCTTCTTTTTCGCTGTTTTCTTCGTCTACCCTGTTTGAAGAGAAGAAGTTTGTTGGTGGGAGCTGTTTAGGGTCGCCCACAATAACAACGTTCTCGCCCCTTGCGATAGTGCCTGCGGCTTCGGCTGTTGGCAGCTGGGAAGCTTCGTCAAAGATAACAAGGTCGAATTTCGGGAATGACGGGTCTATATACTGTGCAACTGATATGGGGCTCATGAGCATACAAGGGCAGAGCTTGCGGAGAAGATTTGGTATCTTATCGAAAAGGCTTCTAAGTGACATCATTCTGCCGTTGCTCTTTATGGCACGTTTGAGTATGCCCATTTCAGAGGTGGAAGCACAGGCTGAGCCTTGGGCAGGTATTTTTGCGGAAAGACGAGCCAAAAGCTCCTGTATAGTCAGGCGTGAGAATTTATCGAGAGTGTCTTTGAACTGTGTGATAAGGTCGTTTGCACTGTTACTGCTGAACTGGCTAAGACGTTTATCGCTGTTTATTATCATAAGTGCAAGCTGATAGTTTAGCGTGCAGGAGAATGCTTTTTCTACGTTTTCGCTGTCAACATTGCCTGTGCGGTAGCTATCGCTGACACCTGAAAGTCCGTTGTCTGAAAGCTCTTTGTCAACGCTGTTGAACTGGGCGGCGTATCTAAGCTTGTCGGCGTTTTCGGCATAGGTATTAAGCTTTTCTGAAGATAAGTCAAGCCAATTTGCACTTGCTTCTATGGCGGTCATGTTGGCTGAGAAGCTGTCCTCAAAGGCTGAAAGCTTTTCAAGGAACGAGGAGAGAGCCTGTCCTTCAGAAGTGCAGTTTGCTTTTCCGATAGTCTGAGCCATTTGTGCAGGGTCAGCACCCGCTTTCTGCTTAATGGCATTCATAATGCTGTCGGTTTTTGAAACGGCTTTTTCAAGGGCATTCCAATCGGTCTGCTCGTTCATGTAAATACCTGTGAGAAGCGCTGTTACATCTGACGGCAGGCTTCGCAGAAAGTCTTTCTTTTCGCTTATGGTGCAAAGCTTATCGAGAATTTCACCAAGGTTTGCTTTTGTAACGGAAGCAGGGTCTTTGGCGTGGAGCTTTATTCCCTTTGTGAGCTTTCCAAGCTTCATGGCTTTTGGCAAAAACCAGCTTTGCTCTGCCTGCTTATAGAGCATTTTCGATTCTGACGCAGGAAGGTCAAAAATGCTTTTTTCAAAATGGCTGAGGATATCGGTGCAGAGAGCGGTATACTCTTTTCCTACGGCAAGAGTATCTTTGATCTTTTGCAGGGTGATATCATAGTGAGGTGCGCAGAGAAGTCCGTCAAGAAGTTCACCGTCAGCGGTGGAAGCTTTGTATATGTGGGAAAGCATTTTTACTGCTGTCTTGTCAAGGTCGCCGCTGTAGCTATAAGCCTGTGCGAGAGTTTGTGCGCACTGAGAGGAAGCGGTGGCTTTTAGGGCAAGGTCGGCGGCTTCAGTGTGGAACTTGTCACGCTGTTCCATAGAATATGATGTAATACCGATGTCTTTAAGTGGGAAGTCGGCAAAGTCGCCTGTTTCGGCTATGGCTATTGAATATCTATGCACAAGGTCGCTGAAACGGTCGAGAGTTTCCTTTGTTATGTTTGTGAAGATATCTTTTGAAACTGATATTTTGTCTTTTTCGGATATACTGCGCTCATAGACTGATATAGCTTCATAAAGGGTCACACCACAGTTACGCTTTTCGTGAAGTGCGGTTATGGTATCGTTGAGCTGGGCTTTCTGAGCTTTGAGCCTTGCGGCTTCGGCTGAATACTCCTCGGGAGATTTTATTTTGCCCACTTCAAGGGCTTTGTCAAGCTCTGCAAGGACAGTGGTCTTGTTTGTTTTATTGGAGTGGAGTTCAAGGCAGAATGGGTCAAGACCTAGGTTTGCAAGACGTTTCTGCACCACGTTGAGGGCTGCCATTTTTTCGGCAACGAACAGCACGCTTTTATCATTATAGAGGGCGTTTGCTATCATATTTGTGATAGTCTGAGATTTTCCTGTTCCCGGAGGACCGTGAAGAACAAAGCTTTGTCCGCTTCCTGCTGCGGCAATGGCGGCAAGCTGTGAGGAGTCTGCGCTCATCGGCACTGCCATGTTTTCAAGGTCAAGGTCGGAATCTATATTCTCAGGGGTTATGCTTATATCCTCGGGGGCATAGGTGAGAGAGCCTGCCATAAGGCTGGACACCACCTTGTTTTGACTTATCTCCTCTGAGCGGTTGCGAAGGTCGTTCCACATTACGAACTGGCTGAACGAGAACAGACCGATAAAGGCATATTCCTCGATGTTCCAACGCTTTTTGCCCATGACAGCCTGACGGATAGTATTGAAAACAAGTGGCAGGTCAATGCCATGTTCGTCAAGTGGGAGAGGGTCAAGACCTGTGATACTTATGCCGTGGTCTTGGCGGAGATATTCAAGAAGCGTGACATTTATCTGAGTTTCTTCCTGTCTGCTCCTTATTATATAGCCCTTATTGCGTGTGTTGCGGACGATATCTATAGGGATAAGCACCAAAGGGGCATAGCGCGGCTTTTCGGAAAGGTCGCTTTCATACCAGCGGAGAAGTCCCAGAGCGAGGAAAAGGGTGTTGCTGCCGTTTTCCTCCATGCTCACCTTTGCGGAGCGGTAGAGGCTTTTAAGGGCGGCGTCAAGGTCGGCTTCATTTAGGAACGTTCTTATGCGGTTGTTTTTGAACTCGTTCTCGGCGATATTTGTCACAAGGTCCTTTTCGTTCTCAATAGCGAATATTTTTGCGTCACGAGTGGAAACTGTCCACTCGGTAGGTATTTCCATGATACGGAAGTCACTTCCGCTTGCAAGCTCGTCCTCAAGCTTTCCAAGGTCTGCGGTCATAAGCTGCATGGTGTTCTTTGTGACACGGAAGTTCAAAAGAGAATTTCGCAGGCTGAAATCAAGGAGCTTTCTTTCCCATATGCGCATTTTTGTTACGGGCTTATCGTTGCCCTCTGCCACTTTGCCAAGAAGCGAGCTGTTAAGCTCGGAGGGGGCAAGAATCTCTTTTGGCTTGTCGGATCCTTCCGCAAGCTGCAGACCTGAATAGGTTTGCTCGGGACGCAGTGGGATAGGTCTTATGCCGCTTCCACGGGTGCGGATAATGTCTATGACGCATTGAAATTCCATGTTGCTTATATGGTCTTTGCCGTGTTTCATGGCATGGTCGAAACGCTCGACATCGTGAACGTTGCTGTCAACAAAGTCTGTACACTCCACAAGGAGCATTTCTTCGGCATTTTCAGCAATGCGCTTTTCAATGGCGGAAACGTCGTCAACGCAACAATCTGCGAAAGTTTCGTTTTCAAGCCAACAGCCGCAGAATGCGTGACCTGTCATGAAAAACAGCAGAGGGTGAAGTCCTACCGCTTCAAGGCAGGCGGCATAAAGCACCGCAAGGTCAAGACAAGTACCCATTTTTTGCTCCAAGACCTTATGCGGCAGGCGTATCCTCTGACCTATGACTTCATAGCTTGCAGGGGGATCGTTGTAGACTATTTTCTGCTGGACGAGGTCGGCAAAAATTGCTGCCATTTGAAGCTTCACGTTATTTGGGTTGTTGGTCTGATAGCCTGTGAAAGAGGGGTCGCCTTTCCACTTTTTCAGGAACGCGGAAGCGTCATGAATGACTGGGGAGAGCGCAGGGTGATTTGGCGTAACAAATGCGGCTATCATCTCAGGCATTATGTTCAAACCGCTCCACTGATCGCAGGCGAGAAGCTCTATAGTGTTCTGATAGGTGAAGATATTTTCTTCCTTTTGAAGCACCTCAATGGTGATATTGCCCACCATTTTTTCTGTAAGAGAGAAAAGAAGATCTGTGTTGGTAGATATCCTCACGGGGGATATCTCGGCAGAACTTTTTGCGGGGATAGAGCCGATATAATATGTAAATTCCTTTGCAAACTCAGGCTCAAAGGTTATTTTAAGTCCGATATTCTCAAGGGCTTCCTCTGAGTTGTTATTTACTACAAGGCTTCTTATGACAGGGACATAGTTTTGCTGCATGGCAAAGTTTATAGATGCGTTTATGTGTCCGCCGACAGTGACGATATTATCCACTTTTACCTCCGACAATAAATTTTTTAATAAGGAACACCGAACAAGGAGCGTGCGGTGTAGCCGTATGTACTCATTATAGCACAAATAAACACATTGTGCAATATTTTTCCTGAGGACAGGATATGCTATATAAAAAGTAAACCCATTGTTCATAGTATCTTTATTGAATAGGTGGGAGGGTTGTGCTATAATACACTTTGAAATTCAATAGAAAATTTGGAAAGGTGAAAGCTATGGAAATAATACTTGATTGGAACAAATATCTTGATACTGCGGCGAAAATGGTTTCTGAGGGAATCGTTATGCTCAAAAATGATAATAATGCTCTGCCACTTGATACAGACAAAGAGGTGGCTGTTTTCGGACGCATACAGTTTCATTATTATAAAAGCGGAACAGGCTCGGGAGGAATGGTGAACGTTACTAAGGTAGTGAACATTCTGGACGGGCTTATTGATAATGGTGCAAAGGTCAATGAGAAGCTTCTTGACACATACAGAAAATGGGACAAGGAAAACCCATTCGACTTAGGCGAGGGCTGGGGCGGAGAGCCGTGGTCGCAGAAAGAGATGCCACTTGACGAGGGGTTTGTCAAAGAAACTGCAAAAAGCTGTGAAACTGCCATTGTGATAATAGGCAGGACGGCAGGCGAGGAGCAGGACAACAGGCTGGAGGCAGGCTCTTATTTGCTAAGCGATGACGAGATAGCTATGCTCACGGTGGTGAGGGAGCATTTCAAAAAAGTTGTTTTGCTTCTCAATGTGGGAAATATCATAGATATGACCGACATAAACAGAATTGCCCCTGACGCTGTGCTTTATGTTTGGCAGGGGGGAATGACAGGCGGAAAGGGTACAGCGGACGTTTTGACAGGAAAGGTCAGCCCTAGCGGAAAGCTTCCTGACACTATCGCATACAAGGCGTCGGACTACCCTTCGGACGCTAATTTCGGCAGGGAGAAAAGCAGGGATATTTACGCTGAGGATATTTATGTGGGATATCGCTATTTTGAGACTTTTGCTAAAGAAAAGGTGCTTTATCCGTTCGGATTTGGCCTTTCATACACTGCGTTTGAGATAAAGACGGAAAAGGCTGAGATAACAGAGGGGGCTGTGAAGCTTTCTGTATCGGTGAAAAATATCGGTTCTTACAAGGGCAAAGAGGTAATAGAGGTCTACTGTGAAGCTCCGCAGGGAAGGCTCGGCAAGGCGGCTAGAGTGCTTTGCGGCTTTGAAAAGACCGGGGAGCTTGCTCCACAGGAAGAGCAGGTGGTTGAGATAGCAGTGGATATCGCAAAGCTTGCTTCTTATGACGATTCGGGTGTGACGGGCAACAAGTCATGCTATGTGCTTGAAGCAGGGGAATATAAATTCTATGTGGGCAGTGACGTGAGAAGTGCGGAATATGCTTGCAGTTTTGAGCAGGGTGAGGATCTGGTAACAGAAAGGCTCACTCAGTCGCTTGCTCCTGTGGAGAGTTTTGAGAGGATAAAGCCTGTTTGCGAGGGCGGAGCTTTCAGCATTGGCAGAGAGGCTGTGCCTTTATCAAAGATTGACGAAAGTGCAAGGCGTTTGGAGAAGCTTCCGAAAGAGATAGCATACACTGGTGACAAGGGCATAAAGCTTTGGGACGTTAAGAACGGCAAGAACACGATGGACGATTTTATTGCACAGCTTTCAGACTATGACCTTTCCTGCATTATAAGGGGCGAGGGCATGGGAAGCCCTAGGGTCACGGCTGGTACGGCTTCGGCGTTCGGGGGAGTGTCGGAAAATCTCAATGGCTTTGGCATACCTGCTGGCTGCTGTTCGGACGGTCCGTCGGGTATGAGGCTTGACTGCGGCACAAAGGCTTTCAGCCTGCCGAACGGCACTATGATAGCTTCTTCGTTCAACAAGGAGCTTACAAGGGAGCTTTTCACTTTTATGGGGCTTGAAATGGCAGCTAACAAGGTGGATTGTCTGCTTGGCCCCGGAATGAACATTCACAGACACCCTTTGAACGGCAGAAACTTTGAGTATTTCTCGGAAGATCCTTTTCTTACGGGCAAAATGGCGTCGGCTGAGTTAAAGGGCATGGCTGGTGCAGGGGTGACAGGTACGATAAAGCACTTCTGTGCGAACAATCGTGAGACAAACAGGCATTTTATCGACTCGGTGGTATCGGAAAGAGCACTCAGGGAGATATATCTAAAGGGCTTTGAGATAGCGGTAAAAGAGGGAGGAGCTTCCTCTGTTATGACCACATATGGCAGAGTAAACGGCTTGTGGACGGCAGGAAACTTTGACCTTAACACAGTGATACTTCGTGAGGAATGGGGCTTCAAGGGCTTCACCATGACGGACTGGTGGGCGAACATAAACGTTCGTGGAAAAGAGCCTGACAAGACGGATCTTGCAGCTATGGCTAGGGCGCAGAACGATGTTTACATGGTTTGTCCTGACGGAGAAAAGAATGACGACAACACGCTTGCTGCCCTTGAAAATGGCGGTATAGAGAGGTGTGAGCTTCAGAGAAATGCGGCGAACATATGCGGATTTCTTCTTCACACTAATGCTCTTAAGCGTGCGGAGGGTATAGGAGATACTGTCAAGGTGATAAACCGAGAGGACGAGGAGCAGGAGGACGACAAGCCTGTACAGTTTTACAAGGTAGACCGTGACATAACTCTTGACCTTAGTGATGTTGACACAAAGAAAGGCACTTCTTATAGCTTTGCTCTTGACCTGTCAAACTTCGGTATTTACAGGGTGATAGTTACGGCAAGCTCTACACAGAGTGAGCTTGCGCAGATACCTATGACGTTGTTCAGCATGGGAACTGCGGTGGGTACGTTCACTTTTAATGGCACAGGTGGAAAGGCTGTTTCAATGGAAAAGAAAACGCCTATGTTCTCACGCTTCACAACTTTCAGGATATACTTTGCACAGAATGGGCTTGACCTGCACAGTATCAGGTTTGAGCTGACGGACGAGAAACGTTGATTTAAGGCTGGCGTTATGTTTTGTGCAAGTGAATAAACAGCAAGATCGGTCAGTAGATCCCAAATGGGATTACTGACCGATTTTTTGTGGTATTTGTCGGTGATTTGGGCATGAAAAAAGGACTATCGAATGATAGTCCTGAAACTGGTTGCGGGAGCTGGATTTGAACCAACGACCTTCGGGTTATGAGCCCGACGAGCTACCGAACTGCTCCATCCCGCGATATTTTTTGTGCTCTCTCTTGAGTGCTTGTTTATTATATCACAAATGAATGTGAATGTCAATACCTTTTTTGCAATTTTTTTATTTTGATTGAAAACTCTTGACTATTGTATCCAAATCGGGTATAATATATACGTTGTCGGGGTGTGGCGCAGATTGGTAGCGCGCTACCTTGGGGTGGTAGAGGTCGCCTGTTCAAATCAGGTCACTCCGACCAATATGTAAAAAAACGGCTTTCCGCTATTGTGGAGAGCCGTTTTTAGTTGAATAGTGCTAAAGATTTTCAAGTTCAACTTGGCGAATACGGTCACAATAACAACTGAATTCATCACTAGAAAAAAGGTCGACATAAAAAAGAGCAACCAAGGTAGCACGAGCTTCATCGGCTGTAATCACATCATCAACAAGATATGATATTTGTTTGTTCATGTGTTCCTTAGCAATACCCTTCATTTGTTCAATAGTCATTTTAAACACCCTTTCTTTTTACAGCAAGTTAATTGAAACCCAACGTTTAGCGCTTACAAGATTTCTGCAGGTCATTAAAACCGTGTGACAATCGCAATCTATGACATCAACCATACCGTCATGAAGTAACTCCAAAAAATAATATTTATTTTCTCCAACCTTTAAAAAATATACGGAAGGATTTCCGTTATCATCATCACAGTCATGCAGTACTTCCCATTTGTTTTTCATTTTAATCAACCTTTCAACTTGACATTTAGTAAAATTTGTGTTATACTCGGATTTACAAAGCGGAGGATATCCGAGTTTGTGTGTGAAGATGTAGTCGGTGTATTTTGACGGATTGCCGACTACATTTTTTTATGCTTCTTCAAGCATTTGCTTGAGTTCTGCAATCAGCTTTGACAACGCTTTGTAGTCACAATCGGCGTGAATATCCATTGCCTTATCAATGATAATTCTAAGCTGTTCACGCTTTGCATACTTTATCGCAAGTTCTGTAGCTGTAGGCATGTTCTGCATTATCCTCACTCCTTTCAATTTCCTCCGCTGTGAAAGTTACCTTTATCTCTTTCACTATATATATTATAGCATATCGGGTACAATATATCAATTGATGAAATAAACAAATATATAGGGTACATATTGTGCATTATGTATATTGTACACATATATAAAATGTAGTATAATATCAGTAAAGGCGGTGATATTATGGCATATTCAGAAGCACAAAAAAAAGCAACTGCAAAGTACATGAAAAATAAGCTTGACGATATCAAGGTACGAGTACCAAAAGGCAAGCGTGAAGTCTACAAAGCCCATGCAGAACGGCAAGGCAAAAGCCTGAACGCCCTTATAATTGAACTACTCGAAAAGGATATGCAGGAATCTTCTTCCTGCTTTTGCGTATTCTGAGAAAAGCGCTCTTTGAGTTTTTCACGCTCAACAACATATAATTCAGACAAGCTACACATTGAAGAAGTCAGAAGATGACGTAATTCATCCATATCATCAGTAACGCACATACGATTAATAAGACCTTCGAGCATATCAACGGAATTCATAGTTTCTCTGTGCTTTTGCTCCGTGTAAAATTTACTTTTCATTTTAAAAACTCCTTTATTATTCAAATTTGACATCTCTTAAAATACAAGATCTCACAATTTGAGATTATTCACAGCTTTGCACATTTGACTGAAATTGCTATGTACATAACGCTGGGTAGTTGTTATATCAACGTGTCCGAGCAATGCTCTGAGGGTTTCAATATCTGCACCGCACTGAATAAGATACGTTGCATAGCTATGTCTAAGCTTGTGCGGGGTGAGATACTGTAAATCAGGGTACTTTGTTTTCTGTTGCTCATAGAACGCTCTGTAGAGCCTGTTATAACGTCTAAGGGATATTATTGTATGCGTTATAGGTGAAACAAACAGAAAGCCGTCTGAGACGTCCTGAGAGCGTATCTGATTAAGTATAGCAATAGCATTACTATGCAAAGGGATAAGCCTATCACGGCGAGATTTTGTGGTCTGTACAATCCTATCACCGCATGAAGTATGTACGAGTGTCTGACAGACTTTAAGATATCTGTTATCAAGGTCAATGTTATCCCAACTAAGGGCGAGAAGTTCACCACGGCGGAGACCTGTCCACAAGTCAAGCTGAAACATTCTGCAAACTCTACTATCATCATCAAAAAGGTGTACGAGATTATCGGGGCTGAAATATTCAGCTTCTTTTTTTATACGTTTTGGAGGTTTAACATAGTCGCAAGGGTTTTTGTCACAATAACCATTAACTATAGCTTCACGGAATACACGTTTAAGTAAAAAATATGAACGTCTTTGGCGGTCATTACTGTAAAATAGGGTGGATTTAAGACAATTCTGAATATCAATAGGCTTGACCTCTGTAAGCTCCATATCGGCTATATAACCGAAGTGTTTTTGATTTATATAGTAATAGTCCTTATAGCAATCATAGGCTATCACATCAACGCAGTATGCGTTATAGAACATCTCAAACCATTCTTTAAAAATCATAGGACATCATCATTTCCATTCTCTTTAAGATATTGAAGTATATCATTGCAGTTCTTTTCGACTTGACTTGAAAAGGTGAAACTACTTTCATACTGATAACAGACATTAGCACGAGGGGGAGAAACTATCGGTAAATCGTCATTAAATTCTGAATTACAATAAATCTCTTTAGTTTTACGGACAATGTTCTTGCTACTCCAAAAGAACTTGCCAAAAATCTTTTTTACGTCCTTTGTTATGTACTTAGTGACATAAAAAGCTAGGTTTGACATCTGCCCGTAAGTCTGAATAGCTGTTGAGAAACCATAGCGCCAATCAGACACGTTATAAACAACAGGCAAATCAGATATATCACAGCCGAGTTTATCACATATATGCAGACGCTTTATAGTATCTATTTTAAGAGGCTTGTCATGACCCTTAACAAGACGTGTACCACTATCAACGAACTTAAAGTCACAATCGTTTATAAGAGCGTGGCAATGTATACCGCCTTTTTTGTGATACTCAGGAACTAAGATATATTTAAGACC
>ERZ791837.1973-NODE-1973-length-12291-cov-3.240602_pt1 | contig 12291 bp, 11 predicted proteins | sample MGYA00510292_ERZ791837 | MGnify/ENA primary metagenome ERZ791837 (study PRJEB30046, sample SAMN00715259) | human gut metagenome | study: EMG produced TPA metagenomics assembly of the A metagenome-wide association study of gut microbiota in type 2...
TGACCCTTGCCGCACAGAACGATCACATCGTCCTTCTGGGCATGGTCCATGGCCCAATGGATCGCCTCCACCCGGTCCTCCACCACTTCGTAAGGGGTGTTGCTGTCGTCAAAGCCCGGCAGAATGTCCCGGATGATGGCCAGAGGGTCCTCGGTGCGGGGATTGTCGGAGGTGAGCACCGTCAGGTCGGCGTATTGCCCGGCGGCGGCCCCCATCAGGGGGCGCTTGCCCTTATCCCGGCAGCCGCCGCAGCCGAACACCGCGATGATGCGGCCCGGGGTCATAGGCCGGAGGGCCTCCAGGGCCTTGGCCAGGGCCTCCGGCGTGTGGGCAAAGTCGATGAAGATGCGGCAGCCCAGCCCCGGGGCCGATACCGGCTCCATGCGGCCGGGAACGGCGGGCACCTTGGCCAGAGCACCGGCGGCGTCCGGCAGGGAAATGCCGGACAGGCGGGCCATGGACAGCGCTGCCAGGGCGTTGTACACGGTGAAAAGTCCGGGGATGGACACGGACACGGGACAGGAGACTTCGCCCTCCCGGGCGGTGAACCGGACGCCGGTAGGGGAGAGGTCCATGTCCTCTGCCAGCAGGCGGCCTCCGTGAAGCCCGTAGTCATATACGGGACAGGCGCAGTCCCGGAGAATGCGCTCCGTCCAGGGATCGTCGCGGTTTACCGCGGCGGCGCGGCACTGGCGGAACAGGGCCGCCTTGGCGGCGGCGTAGTCCTCCATGGCGCCGTGAAAATCCAGGTGGTCCCGGCTGAGATTGGTGAAAGCGGCTATAGTATACGCCAAGCCGTGGACCCGGTCAAGTGCCAATGCGTGGGAGGAGACCTCCATCACCACATGGGTGCAGCCGGCGGAGCGCATCCGGGCAAACAGCTCTTGGAGCTCCAGGGACTCCGGTGTGGTACGCTCAGTGGGCACCACCTCGTCGCCGATCAGATCCTGGTTGGTGCCGATCAGGCCCACCTTGGCCCCCAGCTCCTGTTCCAGGATGGCCTTGAGCAGATAGGTGGTGGTGGTCTTGCCGTTGGTGCCGGTGACGCCGATCAGGGACAGCTCCCGGTCCGGGTGGCGGAAGAAATTTCCCGCCATAAGGGCTAAGGCCCTGCGGGGGTCCGGAACAAGGACATAGGGCAGCCCCTCCACCGGGTGGGCGGACACGGCGCATGCCGCGCCCCGCTGCCGGGCCTGGGCCGTGTAGCCATGGCCGTCGGCGTTGGCTCCGTGGATGGCCACGAACACCTGGCCGGGCCGTATCGTGTGTGAATCATAGCCTGCGCCGGTGACGTCCCGGGGCAGGTCCGCCGAGGCGTACCGGATGGGTACGCCGGTCAGCAGGTCCCACAGATTCACAAAAGGGCGCTCCTTTCCGCGTCAGTCTGTCATGTTGGCGTCGCCCAGCTGCACGGTGATCACCGTGCCGGCAGGCACCTGCTGCCCGGCCTCCAGGCTCTGGCTGAGGACCCGGATGTTGCCGGAGGTGGTCTGCGTGGCGCCGCTGAACCGCACCAGGAGCCCGGCGTTGGTGGCGGCCACGTTGGCCTCCGCCGCCGTCTTGCCCACCAGCTGGGGAACAGTGTACATGGTGTTGGGCTTTTCGGCCCCGGCGTAGAGGATGACGGTGGACTTGCCGGGGATCACCGCGCCTCCGGCGGGGGTCTGGTCCGTGATGGTGTCGCCGGCGCCCACCACCTTGCAGGTGAAGCCCCGGGATTCCATGCGGCTCTTGGCGTCGGCCACGGAGCTGCCGATGACATAGGGAACGGTGGTATCCGCGCCCAGCAGCTCCTCGGCGCTGTAGGTGGGCTCAATGCCCAGATAGGGCAGGATATCCGCCATGATCTTGCTGTTGACGGGGGCCACCATGCTGCCGCCGGACACGGAGGTACCGGCGCTGCGGCTGGGGGTGTCCATGGTCACCAGGATGATGACCTGGGGATCGTCCGCCGGGGCGAAGCTGACAAAGGAGACCACCAGGTCGCCGGTCTGGCCCTTGTCGGCGGTGCCGGTTTTGCCGCCCACGCGGTAGCCCTTCACCTGGCCGTTGCGGCCGGTGCCGTCGGACACCACATATTCCAGGCATTCCCGGACGTGGGCGCTGGTTTCCTCGCTGACCACCTGGCGCACGGGGGTGTTGTCGTGCTGATAGGTGATGTTGCCGTCGCTGTCCACGATCTGCTCCACCAGATAGGGGGTGTGCAGATAGCCGCCGTTGACGCAGGCGGCCTGGGCCGCGATCAGGGCCAGAGGCGTGACGTTGAAGTTCTGGCCGAAGGCGTAGCAGGCCAGGTCCAGCTGGGTGAAGTTCTCGGGGCTGGCGAAAACGCCGGTGGCCTCGCCGTCCAGGTCCACGCCGGTGCCGTTCATCAGGCCGAAGTCGTTCATGTATTCATAGAACTTCTCGTTGCCCAATTGCAGACCGAAGGTGATGAAGGCGGGGTTGCAGGAGTGGGCCGCCGCCTCCTTCAGGGTCTGGGTGCCGTGGGTGCCGGTGCAGTGGATGGTGGCGTCGGACACGTGGATACCGCCGGTGCAGGTGTAGGTGGTGTTCATATTGATGAGCCCCTCCTCCATGGCGGCGGACATGGTGAGGATCTTGAAGGTGGAGCCGGGCTCGTAGGTATCGTTCAGGGCCTTGTTGCGCCACTGCTTGAGCAGCTGGTCGGAGGTGTCGGTGAGGTTCTTCTTGAACAGGTCGTTCTGGACGGTGAAGGCGTCGTTGACATCGTAGGTGGGATAGGACACCATGCCCAGGATGCCGCCGGTTTTCACGTCCATGACGATGCCGGTGGCACCGTGCTCCGCACCGTATTTGTCAGCCATCTCGCCTACATATTTTTCCAGGTAATACTGGACGTTGGCGTCCAGGGTCAGGACCAGGTCCTGGCCGTTTTCGGCGGCGAAATACTGCTCATACTCATAGGGCAGGGGATTGCCCCGCTCGTCCTTGGCGGTGACCACCAGGCCGGTCTGGCCCTGAAGGTACTTGTCGTAGCGGGATTCCAGACCATACAGGCCGGTGTTGTCGGTGCCCACAAAGCCCAGGACATGGGAGGCCAGGGAGCCGTAGGGGTACACCCGCTTGGCGTCAGCCACCATGTAAACGCCGTGGACATCGGTGTCGTTGATGAGCTGGCGGATCTGGTCCGCCACGTCCTCGTCCACCTTCTTGGCCAGGACCTCATACTGGGAGTCCGTGCGGTCCATGCAGGAGCGGATGGTGTCCTGGGACACACCCAGAATCCCGGAGAGACTGGCGGCCAGGGAATCATAGGTCCAGTGGACCTGGGATTCCTCGGACAGGGGCGTTTCCCCCTCCGCCAGGGAGGCATTCTTCTGACGGATCTCCGCCAGGCGCTCCTCCTCGACGTCCAGCTGCTCCTTCAGGTCCTTGGGGGACAGGAACACCGTCTCCGTGGACACGGACACCGCCAGCTGGCTGCCGTTGCGGTCGTAGATGGTGCCGCGGAAGGCGGAGACCACCGTCTGGCGGGTCTGCTGGTCCAGGGCCCGGGTCTGCATCTCCTGGTGCCGGGTGATCTGGAGGTGGTACAGCTGGAAAAACAGGATCACGAACAGCAGGATGCCCATGACCAGCATCAGCCAGAAGGTGCGGCTGCGGACGGTGCGGGTGGCCTGCCGGGCATAAAATTCCGGTGAACGCTGCTTTTTTTCGCTGGGTTTTCTCTTTCTGGGTCTGAACATGGGCTGCTCCTTTCGCCGGAATACCAAGGCAAGGAGCAAGAAGTATTCCTTCTCACTCCTTGCGCGTCTTAACTATATGGCGGCGCTCAGCGGAAATATTCCACCACTGCGTCCACGCCGTTCTTTACCCAGTTCCAGGCCTGGGCCAGGGGTCCCGTGGACTCGGGACGACAGATCTCGGCCATGTCCGCCCCGCCCAGCTCGATGTACTCAATCTGGTCGGTGGTGGGCTTGGTCATGCCCGCGGCCTGGGCCGCCGCCTTGACGGCGGACTGGTCAAAGGCCTTTTCGTATGCCACGCCCAGGGCCACGTTGTCCTCCTGGGCCTGCTGCAGCTGGGCCTGCTTGACGGTGACGTCGTGGCTGGCCTGCATCAGGCGGATATAGCCCATCATCAGCACCACGACCATCATCAGCAGCACGGCCACACCGGCCAGCATAACCGGGGAGGCATGCTCCCGGGGACGGGCTGCCGGACGGCGGCGGGGCTCCTGCCGGGGACGCTCCCGGCGCTCCGGACGGCGCAGAGGCTCCTGGGGCTGTTCCTGGGGTTGGCGGACGGCATTGCCGTCGAACTCGCCCCAGTTCAGGGTATTCAGATCATAGGCAAGGCTGCCGAAAACCGGCTCGTTGTTCATCCTTCTCGTATTCTCCGCCATGGTCGGGCAGCTCCTTTCGTATGTTGAAATCGTTTCCAAAAACAGGAAAATTTACAGCTTTTCCGCCACACGCAGCTTGGCGCTGCGGGCGCGGGGGTTATAGGTCAGCTCTGCGGGGCCGCAGACGATGGGCTTGCGGTTCACCAGGCGCACCGTGGGCTTTTTGCCGCAGACGCAGACCGGGAAATTGGGGGGACAGGTGCAGCCGGTGGCCAGCTCCTGCATGGTTTTTTTGACGATGCGGTCCTCCAGCGAGTGGAAGGTGATCACCGCCAGGCGTCCGCCGGGGGCCAGACGGCTGGCCGCGCCCCGCAGCATGGCGGTGAGCTCCTCCAGCTCGCCGTTGACGGCGATGCGCAGGGCCTGGAAGCTCCGCTTGGCCGGGTGCTGCTTTTCCCGCAGGGCCTGGGGCGGCATGGCGCTTTTGATCAGGTCCACCAGCTGGCCGGTGGTTTCGATGGGAGCTTCCTCCCGGGCGGCGACAATGCGCCGGGCAATGGCGGGGGCGTAGCGCTCCTCGCCGTATTCATACAGGATCCGCCGCAGCTCCTCATAGGACCATTCGTTGACCACGGTGCGGGCGGTAAGGCCGGCGGTGCGGTCCATGCGCATGTCCAGGGGGGCGTCGTGCATATAGGAGAAGCCCCGCTGGGCGTCGTCCAGCTGCGGGGAGGACACCCCCAGGTCAAAGAGCATGCCGTCCCCCGCCGGAATCCCCAGCTCATCCAGCACCTCCGCCACCCGGCTGAAGTTGCTGTGGACCAGGGTGACACGATCGGCGTAGGGGGCCAGCCGCTGACGGGCGGCCTCCAGGGCGGTTTCGTCCCGGTCCAGGCCGATCAGGCGGCCGCCGGCGTTCAGGCGGCGGACGATCTCCCAGGAGTGGCCCGCCCGGCCCAGAGTGCCGTCCAGGTATATGCCGCCGGGGCGGATGGCCAGGCCCTCCATGCACTCGTCCAGCAGAACGGGGCGGTGGCCGAAGGCCACATCGGCGGCTTCATTTCTGTCAAATGCCATGGCTCACATCCCCATTTCTTCCATCGCCTTCTCCAGCTCACCGGAGCTGAAGGCCTCGTCCTCCATTTTTTGCCAAAGAGCGGCGTTCCAGATCTCGGCCCGGTCGAAGATGCCGATGATGACCACCTCTTTTTCCAGGTTGGCATACTGCCGCAGCTTGGCGGGCAGGAGAATGCGGCCCTGGGCATCGGGGACACAGTCGGTCATGTAGGCGTACATCATCCGCAGACGCTTGATCTCGGTGAAGCTCTTGCCCTTCAGACTTTCGTTGAACCGGGCCCAGCCCTCGTCGGAGTAGACGGACAGGCAGTGATCCTGGCCAATGGTGACGTGGAGGGTGCCGCCCAGCTCGTCCCGGAGCTTGGTGGGGATAAACAGACGGCCCTTGGCGTCAATGTTGTGCGCATATTGACCGTTCATGCCTGCTCTCCCTCCCCTCGGCGCTGTTTTGTGGGAAAACTGTGGGCTATCGCCACACAATCATGGGTTTTGCCACCATTTTGTCCCACATCGAAATCAAAAAAAAGACACCATCAGATATGTGTCTTTATTATATAACGCTATATAAAATTTTTCAAGGGGTATTTTAACCCACTTTTTCGCTCAAAATCCCGGAATTATGGGTTTTTCCAGGGATTTCCTGCACTTTTTCAAACGGCTGTTCTATTTTGCCGCCAAAAACCCGCATCCCGGAGGCTGACAAGACACCAGTATGCGGGCTTTTGGCAGAATAACCAGTAAATTTCAGCGAAAAGCACAAAAATGAACAGGGAAATTTGTCACTCCTCGGAGGAGGGCTTGACGGGGTCGGCCTTGAGCTTCTCCTGGCAGGCCTGCATCTGTTCGGCGGAGGCGCTGCGATAGCGGACGCGGGACTCCCGCACCTCGTCCAGGGCGGCCTGGATAGCTTCCTCCGTCCGGCGCAGGGCGTCCTCGGTGTAGGTGTTGGCCACCTGGTACAGCTGGCGGCTGCGGTCCTCGGCCTGGCGGATGATCTCGCTGCTGCGGCGCTGGGCCCGCTGGATGGTCTCGCTTTCGGAGACGATGGTCTTGGCGTCCTCCTGGGCCTTTTCCAGCATGCGCTTGGCCTCGGCCTGGGCCTGCTCCCGAAGGCGCTTGGCCTCATCCTGGGCCTGGTCCAGCATGCGGCGGACCTCGTGATTGGCCTTGTCCACATACTGCTCCTTGGACTTCATCAGCTCCTGAGCCTTGGTGAGCTCGCCGGGCAGCTTGTTGCGGATCTCGTCCAGCAGGTCCAGCGCCTCATCGCGGTTGATGACGCATTTTTCGGAGCTGAAGGTGGCGCCCTTGGCCTCGTCGATCATGCCGAACAGCATGTCCAGAAGCTTCTGCACATTTTTGTCTTCCATTTATGACCGTCCTTTCCACTGCTCGGCCACCGGGGCCGGCACATATTGTTCCATAGGCTGTCCGTAGCGGATCATTTCCCGGACCATGGTGCTGCTGAAATGCTGATAGGCGGGACTGGCCGGAAGGAAAACCGTTTCCAGCCCCGGGCAGATGCCCCGGTTGATGCTGGCCATCTGATACTCCTGGTCGAAATCCGTGGCGTTGCGCAGGCCCTTCACCAGGACGCAGGCCCCCTTTTCCCGGGCATAGGCGGCCAGCAGGCCGCTGTAGTGCTCCGCCGTCACATTGGGCAGGTCCGCCACGGAGCGGCGGATCATGTCCACCCGCTCGTCGGCGGAGAACATGGGCTTTTTGTCGCAGTTGACCAGCACGCAGACATACACCTGGTCAAAGCACTGGGCCGCCCGACGGATGATATCCATATGCCCCAGGGTGATGGGGTCGAAGCTGCCGGGGTAGATCGCAATTTTCATGGGGTTATTCCTCGTTTCCCTGGCGGTGGTAGACAGTCAGCTTGATCCGGCCGTAGCGGTACTCCCGATAAAGGCGGTAAGGGGCCGCCAAGGGGGGCAAAACGGCGTCTGCCGGACTTTCCGCCATTATTATACCATGCTCGCGACAAATGTCAAACCCTGCGATATCCTGCAGAGCCTGCTCCAGCAGACCGGTGTCATAGGGGGGATCCAGGAACACCAGGTCGAACTTCTCGCCGCTGCGCAGATAGGCCAGGGAGTCGCCGTTCCGGACCCGGGCCCGGTCCGAAAGTCCGCACAGCTCCAGGTTCTCCCGGATCAGCTTCAGGGCGGCGGCGCTTTTGTCCACAAAAACCACCTCCGACGCGCCCCGGCTCAGGGCTTCGATGCCCAGCTGGCCGGTGCCGCCGAACAGGTCCAGTACCCGGCGGCCCTCGATGTCGAATTGCAGGATGGAGAACATGCTCTCCTTGACCTTGTCGGTGGTGGGACGGATGTCCATGCCCTGGGGCTCCTTCAGGCGGCGGCCCCGGGCGGTTCCGGTGATGACTCTCATATCGTTATCCCTTCGGATCGAAGCACTCGAAGATCACCAGGTTCCCCTGGGCCTCGGCGGCTTCCATCTCCTCTTTCGTTCGGATGGTCCAGTTGATCTCCTGGACATGGTAGAATTTCCGGCACCAGCGCAGACACAGGTTGTCCCGGTCGGAGAACCGGTAGGCGATGAAGTCGGGCTTGGCGGCAATATTGGAGAACAGATTTCCCAGCAGCCACATGGTGGCCTTGCCGTGACCGGCGGTCTCCCCGTGGCGCAGGAACTGCTCGGACAGCTGGCCCCGGACGATCTCCGGGCGGTTTTTCTTCAGCCAGATCAGGCAGCGGGGGTCAAAGGACTCGATGCAGTAGTGGACCCGGTAGCGGTCCAGCATGCGGCAGGTGGCCTCGGCCAGGGCGGCGTGGTTGCCCCGCTCGGCCTTCAGCTCGATGATCAGGGGCGTGCGGTCCTGGAACAGCTCCAGCACCTCCTCCAGCAGGGGGATGCGCTCATCGGTGCCTTCCAGACGGTAGGTTTTCAGCTCCTCCGCCGTCAGGTCCTCCACCAGCACGTCGGCCCCGGCGGTGCGCTTCAGGCTGGCGTCGTGGATCACGGCCAGGCGGCCGTCTCTCATCAGGTGGACGTCCAGCTCCGCGCCGTAGCCGTTCTCAATGGCCCGGCGGAAGGCGGCCATGGAGTTTTCGGGGATCCGGGGCTTATCGTGATAGCCCCGGTGGGCGTAGCGGAACAGCCGCAGCAGGCCCCAGGCGCTGTGGCCCCGGCGGCACTGGAGCATCAGGGTGAACAGCTCCCCCAGGATCAGCAGCACCAGCAGAATGATAACAGCAACCATCCGGCGTCAGTCCTCCATTTCGTCCAGGGCCTCCAGGCCCCGCTTGGCCTGGGGCTTGCTGTCGCCGTGGCGGACGAACAGCATGGTGACGAAGGCCAGAGCCGTGAACACGGCGGCGTAGGGGAACAGCACGTGCATGCCGAAGCGGTCCATCAGCAGGCCGGACAGCATGGGCGTGGCCACCTGGGCGGCCATGGAGGCGGTGTAGTAAAACCCGGTGTATTTGCCCACGTCGCCGCCGGAGCACATTTCCACCACCATGGGGAAGGAGTTGACGTTGATGGTGGCCCAGGCGATACCGGCCAGGGCGAACATGGCGTTCATGAGCATGGTGGGGCTTTCGGCGTTGAGGAAGGCGGCCACGGTGAAGGCGGTGGTCAGCATGACCACACCGGCCAGAATGGTCTTTTTCCGGCCTGCCTTGGAGGCGATGAAGCCTACCGGCAGATAGGAGACGATGGCCGCCGCCTGGGCGATGATCAGGGTCAGGTTATAGTCCTTGTGCAGGATGTTGCTGGCATATACGGAATACTTGGAGGTGACGGCGTTGTAGCCGAAGAACCACAGGACGATGGACAGAAGAAGGAGAATCAGGGACCTTACCTCGTCCACGGACAGCTTGCGGCCGCCTTCGGCCTCCTCCTGCTCCTGAGTTTCCTCCTCAATGCCCAGGGCCACGGCCTGCTGCTGCATCTCAGCGGCCCACTCCGTCTCCCGGACGGTGAGCAGGAAGATCACCAGCGCCGCCAGCATCAGCGCCGCGATGACGCCGAAGTAGCCGGTATAGCTCATGAGGCTGTTGCGGACGGAGGAGGTGGCGAACACCATGCCCAGCGCCAGCACCAGAATGCCGCCGGCGGAGCCCATGAGGTTGATGACGGCGTTGGCCTTGGAGCGCAGGGGCTTCAGGGTCACATCGGGCATCAGGGCCACGGCGGGGGAGCGGAAGGTGGCCATGGACACCAGAATGATGAGCAGCAGCACCACGAAGAAAATCAGGGTAGAGGGGTGCTCCGCCGTCATCTGCCATGCGCAGGCCTGCCGGGCGGGCACCACATAGTTGGTGTAGTCCGGGTTGGTGACGGTGCTGTCCCCGTCGGTGATCTGGCTGCGGATGGCGGTGAACTCCTCCTCCGTGAACTTCTGGCCAAGAATGAACTTCTCACCGGAGGGGGTCAGCAGCGTGGCGTCCTTCTCCTCCTGATAGATGGCGGTGAGGGCGGCGGGATCGTCGATGGCGGACACGCTGCGCAGGTTCTTCAGCTGGGCGTTGTCCACGAAGGACAGGCACACCAGCGCCACCGCGGCGATGAGGGTGCCGATGACGATGAAGGGCGTCCGGCGGCCGCGGCGGCTGGTGCATTTGTCGGAGATGTGGCCGAACAGGGGCAGCAGAAACAGCGCCAGCACGTTGTCCAGCGCCATGATGACGCCAGACCACGTCTGGCTCATGCCGAACTTGTTGGTCAGGATCAGGGGGATGGTGTTGTCATAGGCCTGCCAGAAGGCGCAGATGAGGAAGAAGGCGAAGCCTACCATGATGGTGCGCTTGTAGTTGAGTTTCATAGCGTTTCCTCCAGTTGGCGGTACAGTGCCGCGATATCAGAAAAGATCCACGTGGGATGGATGCCGTACTGGGCGATGTCCGCCTCCGTACCCTCGCCGGACAGCACGAAGATGCTGTCGATACCGGCGTTGACGCCGCAGGCGATGTCGGTGTAGAGCCGGTCGCCGATGATGACCGCCTGCTCCGGCGCAAAGCCGGTGCGCCGCAGGGCCAGCTCCGCCATGGCGGGCTTGGGCTTGCCCAGAAACAGCGGCTCCCGGCCGGTGGCGGTGGTCAGCATGCGGCAGACGCTGCCGCAGTCGGGGACGGAGCCGTACCATGTGGGGCAGACCCAGTCGGGGTTGGTGGCCAGCCATGTGACGCCCCGGTTCAGCAGGATGCAGGCGTCCTCCAGCTTCCGGAACGTCAGCTCCCGGTCGAAGCCGCACAGCAGGATGTCCACATCGTCCTCCAGCCGGTGGGTGACGGGAATGCCTGCGTCCCGCAGCTGGCCGAGGAACGAGCGGGTGCCGAACACATAGCACTTTTTGCCGGGGCAGAAGCGGCGCAGGTGGTCGATGGCGGCGTCCACGGAGGTCAGGTAGTCCTCCGGCCCGGAGGGGATGCCCATGCGGGCCAGCTTTTCCATGTAGCCCTCCACGCCCCGGGAGGAGTTGTTGGTCAGGAACAGGTATCGCCCGCCGATGCGGCGGATGTGGGACAGGAAGTCCGGCACCCTGTCGAACAGACGGTCATCCAGATAGAGCGTGCCGTCCATGTCCAACAGGAACAGACGCTTTTCCGACAGCGGCATTTTTCCGCCTCCCTCCGTTTGCATACCCTACAGAATAGCACAAAGAGCGGGGACTGGCAAGCACAGGCCGTAAAAAGTGCAAAATTTCGTCCTGCGAAAAAAGTCAGGAAAAGACAGGCGGCGTCGAAAACCGAAATAAGTGTTAATTCTGTGTAAAAGCAACAACTTCATTAGAAAATTCTAAGTAAAACATGGGAATAATCGACATAAAACCCTTGCATACGATGTCTCATTGTGCTAATTTTTATAGCGGGTCACCGAGAATTGTAAAATCACTGCGAAACGGCGGCTCAAACGTGAATCAAAAAGGACGGGGGAAGAAAATGGACGCAAAAATACGAGTGATGCTGGCGGATGCCAGCGCGGAGTTCCGGCTATTGCTGCGGGAAGCGCTGGAGGAAACGGGAGAATTCCAGGTGGTAGGCGAAACGGGAGACGGCAGCCAGGTGGCGGCGCTGGCGGCGGAGACGCATCCGCAGATCCTGCTGATGGACACCATGCTGCCGGTGCTGGACGGCATCGGCGTGCTGCGGCAGCTCCGGGAGAGGGAGGAGCGGCCCCGCACCATCGTGCTGTCAGCCTTCTACAACGACAGGATGATCCACGAGGCGGTGGATCTGGGGGCATACTTTTTCCTGCCCAAGCCCGTCAGCGAGGCATCGCTGATGGAGCACATGCGGCGGGCGGTGGCGCCGCCCGCACAGCGGGAGCCGGCGCCACAGCTGGAGGGCATGGTCACGGCCATCATCCACGAGATCGGCGTGCCGGCCCACATCAAGGGCTATCAGTACCTGCGGGAGGCCATCATCATTACCGTGGACGACATGGAGGTCATCAACGCCGTGACCAAGGTGCTGTATCCGGAGGTGGCCAGGCGCTTCAGCACCACGCCCAGCCGGGTGGAGAGGGCCATCCGGCACGCCATCGAGGTGGCGTGGGACCGCGGTGATCTGGAGACGCTGCAGAAGTACTTCGGCTACACGGTGAACTCCGCCAAGGGAAAGCCAACCAACAGTGAGTTCATCGCCATGATCGCCGACCGGCTTCAACTGCAGAGAAAACACCAGGCATAACGGATACAGGAGAGAAATACTTGCCTTTTTCCTCCGATTTTGCTATGATAGCGGAGGAAATGGGGTGAACCATATGACGATTAGATACAGACCTAAGGGTGTCTGTTCCCATCTGTTTGAAATAGAGGTAGAGGAGGGACGCATCCTCTCAGTCCGGGTAGAGGGCGGCTGCAGCGGAAATCTGCAGGGCTTGCCCTCACTGCTGCGGGGGATGGAAGTCAAAGAAGCCATAGGGCGGCT
>ERZ791837.1974-NODE-1974-length-12290-cov-4.530527_pt1 | contig 12290 bp, 12 predicted proteins | sample MGYA00510292_ERZ791837 | MGnify/ENA primary metagenome ERZ791837 (study PRJEB30046, sample SAMN00715259) | human gut metagenome | study: EMG produced TPA metagenomics assembly of the A metagenome-wide association study of gut microbiota in type 2...
TTCATGGCAGGCAGTGGCGCAGATACCACAGCCGTTGCATTTTTCTTCGTCTATATGGATAATCTTTCTAATCATGTTTGTCCTCCTCAAATATTATATTTTTGCTTTTCTGATGCAATCATATTATAATTATTGCAACATGTATGTTTGATTTCAAACAAGGAGTAAATAATGTGAAAGAAAGTTGTGCCGCCAGCCAAAGATGGCAGAATGGAGATTTTTATGGAAAAATATTTACCGATTTTGAGAAGTTGTCCGTTCTTCATGGAACTGAATGATACTGAAATTCTGTCTATACTTCATTGTGTGAATGCAGTTAAAGTATCCAAGGCTTCTAGATCCTATATTTTCAAGGCAGGAGATTCGACAGACGTGATGGGACTTGTACTAGCCGGCTCAACACTAATCATTCAGGAGGACCTTTGGGGACATCGCAACATCCTTTCAAAATGCAATGCGGGAGATTTTTTCGGAGAACCATATGCCGCAACCCCGGGCACAGTATTAAATATCAGTGTTGTCGCTGAAGAAGATTGCGACATTCTCTTTTTGAATATCAAACGTCTTCTGACATCCTGCCCAACCGCCTGCGATCACCATCAAAAACTGATCCGGAATCTGGTCTGTGTACTGGCAAATAAGATACTGATCCTTAACGACAAGATCACTCATGTCAGCAAACGATCGACCAGAGATAAGCTGTTATCCTATCTCTCATCTGAATCCGTCAAAAAATCATCGCTTTCTTTTGATATCCCATTTGACAGACAGCAACTGGCAGATTTCCTTTGTGTAGAAAGAGCCGCTATGTCCGTAGAATTATCAAAGTTGCAAAAGGAAGGATTACTAAAAACAAACCGTAATCATTTTGAATTAATAACAAAGTAAATCGAAGCTTCGTAACGCACCTTGGGACTTACGTTTTGCAGATGCAAAAATCGGATAAGATAGAACAAGTAAACTCACGAAACTTATGGAGGAATACAGTTATGTCAAAAGATGAGTATTTAATCACAGATGCGCCTCTGAAAGCACTGACAATTTTCGCATTGCCAATGATCCTAGGCAGCTTTTTTCAGCAAATATACAATATGGCCGACTCCATCATCGTCGGTCAATTCGTTGGCTCCTCTGCACTGGCAGCTATCGGTGCATGTGCAGCTCTGACTAATGTTTTTATTTGCGCGGCGTTGGGAGCCGGTGTCGGTGCCGGTGTACTCGTGAGCCGCTATTTCGGTGCCAGAGAGTATGGGAAAATGAAGACCATCGTGTTAACATCCTTGCTTAGCTTTCTAATTCTAAGTGTAATCCTTGGTGTTTTTGGCTATTTCTTTTCCTACTCGATGATGCGTATATTACAACCCCCTGCCGATATAATGCATGATGCCGTTTTATATCTTCGGATCTATTTTGTGGGATTTCCGTTTTTGTTTATGTACAACGTTCTTTCAACGATGTTTACTTCCATAGGCGAATCAAAGATTCCACTAGCACTCCTGATATTCTCGTCTATCTTAAATATATTTATGGATCTTTGGATGGTAGCCGGTCTTGGTCTTGGCGTGTTCGGTGCGGCACTTGCAACCTTGATCGCCCAAGGCATTTCCGCCGTATTGTCGTTTTTGATCTTCTTCTTTCGGATGCGACGTTATAATAGCCCATTCCGCCGATTTGACTGCCACGAGCTGCGTTCCATGCTGCGGATCGCTGTTCCGTCGGTTCTCCAGCAGTCCACGGTATCTATCGGTATGATGATCGTACAGGCAGTTGTAAATCCTTTTGGCACACAGGCACTTGCGGGATATGCGGCGACGATGCGGATAGAAAATGTTTTTTCCCTGATCTTTGTATCCATCGGCAATGCAGTGTCTCCATATGTTTCCCAGAATCTCGGTGCAAACAAACCACGGCGTATCAAAAAAGGATACCAAGCCGCATTAGTATTGGATGTATGCTTTGCAGTACTTGCTTTCATCATCATCGAAACGCTGCATACGCAAATTTCCTCTCTATTTCTCGGTAAAGACGGAACAGCTTTTGCCTATCAGGTATCCGGAGATTATATGAGATGGCTTGGTTGTTTCTTTATCTTTATGGGAATCAAAATGGCAACCGATGGAGTCCTTCGTGGTCTGGGAATCATGCGGCCATTCCTCCTGGCAAACATGGTAAACCTTGCGATTCGACTGTCCGTTGCTTTGATCTTTGCACCTCGTTTTGGCATTGCATTTGTCTGGCTGGCTGTACCGGCCGGTTGGCTTGCAAACTTTTTAATTTCTTATATGGCTCTTAGGAGATCATGGTCAACCGATAACGTGGTGCCATCTCGATAACTTAAAGCGATTTACAAGCTATAATTCTCTGCCGGCAGAACAAGTCAGCTTGTTGGCTGCAAAATACAATATAATCATTGACATAATAAGCAATATGTGACCAGACAGTAGCATTGGAAGTGCGAAGTTTGAGTCATGAATTCATACTTTACGTTTTTATGCAGAAGGAGGGACTTATAAATTCGAGGCTCTTATGCCATACGTTGATCACTGCTGCGTCGGAGGAAATCGCCTACTCATGCAGATAAATGCCTATCTTGATTTTAATCCATTTTCCCTTGGTTTCCTTGGCAGTGATTTTCCCAAAGAGTAGTTTTCCTGCATCCATCAAACGTGAAAATACTACATTATCCTCTCTGGGCACATATCCAATTTTGACCCCATTACTGTTTTTTATCACTATCGCTTGGGGATCGAAACGATTATGTGGCTCACGATAAAAATCCAACTTATCGTTAACATTAAGATACTGAGCCAATTCCTCAATACCTTCAATGTGCGTTGTCCCGGCAATAAAAGTATCAAACAAAAAGATATCACGTTCATAAGGTTTCGGTATAGTAAGGCCGCCGCCTTTGCCATGAAGTAGGCTTGCAAGACTGCCTCCATCTGTTTTTACGATATTACTCATCCTATCACCTCAACATTTCTTTCAATCTTCCAGCATACAGATCATATGCTTCTTTCAATTCCTCTATCATTTTCTCAAGTTCCGTCCGTTTTTCAGCCACCTGTTCCGGGGCATTCACCAGTTCCTTCATTGTGTACGGATATTCCGATTTTATATTTGCAATTTGTTCACGGATAAGTTCCAACGTTTTAGTCAGCCGTTCCTTGTCTTTAGTAAGAATGGATAACCCGCTTTCACTTTGTTCCGGAACGACAGATTCCGCTACCATCTCACTGATGATGAGAAGATTCCCTATATCACCATTTTCATACGCTTGTACTGCGTTTTGAAACAACTGCATCTGTGCAGGTGTAATCTCCGGATGCAGATCGGGATGCAGAGCCTTTACAATGCTGCGATACAATTTCTTTATCTGCTTGGTCTCTTCATCCGTAAGAACATGTCCCTGACTATGATCAAGAGCCTTATTCATCTTATCGATCTGCTCATTGAGCTGACACTGAAAACCGGCAAACTCTTTATCAAGCAATTTATCAATGGCTGATAACGCAATCTTTTCCTGTCGATTTTTCTTTGCTTGGATAAGATCAATTTTTCTTTTGATACGCAACACATTACAGTTCAGTTCAAAAGCTTTGTATTCAAGGCTGCCAAGAGCAAGCATATATGCCGTTTCTATGTTTTTGCAGATTACAAAGCGTAATTCATCCCGCTCAAGCAAAAGCATGGAAATTTCAACTCGCAATTTTTCTACTTCCGCTTTCAATGCGGCGAATTCCGGAAAAGGGACAACCGTGCAATTAGTATTCCGGTCGCGAAGCTTATCGCTCCGTTTAGCAGCGAAATCATGTATTTGTTTCATATCTTCCACAGCAGAACACCTCCCAATTTCTTTTATCAATCCGAATGTTTACTAACGGCTCTTCAAATATTCTCATACGGATGCGCACTCGCTAATCGCTCTTCAAATATTTCCTGTGGCAGAGGTTTGTCGAACACATAGCCCTGCACGATATCGCAACCAACTCCTTTCAGATATTCAAGCTGCTCCACCGTCTCAACCCCCTCAGCAATGGATTTCTTATCCAGTTCATTGATGAGCTGCACAATGCTGTGAAACATAACAAGATCTCGGTCTTTTCCCGGGTAATCCGTTTCCAACGGAATAAAGGATTTGTCTATTTTTATCGTCTCGAGATCAACTTCTTTGATCATATTGAGTGAAGAAAAACCGGTTCCGAAATCGTCAATCGAGGTTCCAATGCCATTCGCCTTGAACTCATCAATAATTCCAGACATGATCTCATAATTTTGGAAATCTTCACTTTCGGTAAGCTCGATCTCGATCAAATGATGATCAACACCATAGCGGTCAATAATCTCCAAAGTACGTTCAACGAGATTTTCTTCCTCCAAATGTCTTCTGGAATAGTTCACTGAAATCGGCACAACCGAAAGCCCCTTGTTCTGTCGATCTTTCAAAAAAGCACAGACACTTTCCAACACATAGTAATCAAGTTTGCACACGCTTCCCTCGCGCTCCAACTGTGGAATAAACTGCATTGGCGGTACCATCTTTCCATTTCTGATCCAACGAACCAAAGCCTCTGCACCATACATTGTCCGATCTGAGACGTTGACTTTAGGCTGGTAATATATGACAAATTCCTTTGCCTGTAATGCCGGAAGGAAATTGGACACAATGCTCTGATTGGCTAGTATTTCCCGTTCGATCTCCGGCGAAAACTCTACCACGCTGCCAACCCCTTTTTGTCTGGCTGCCTGATAAGCAATGCTGGCTCTTCCCATGATGGCACGCGGTACTGTGATGCCATTCAAATTGCTGACACCGATCGTTGCTCCAAACACAAATTCCCGTTCTTTCATTTGCCATTGATGATGTATCCTGATATTCTGAAGCTGTTCGATCAATTTTTCGCGGCGTTCCTTGTGAAAAACAAGCACAAAATTATCTCCACCTAATCTTGCAACAATTTCATCATTTCCCATTATATTTTTGATATGCAGGGCATAATTACGCAGGATAATATCACCCTGCTCATAAGAAAACACTTTATTGACATATTTAAAATTATGTACATTAAAAAATATAATATTGTAATTTGCAATTTGCCCGGAAGCGATCAATCCTCCGGCAAAATGCATTAAATAATCCTGATTTGCCACACCGGTACTCATATCTGTCATCATAACCTGCTGCAGTAAGTTCTGCGTCATCGTTCTGCTGATCTTATAAAAAATTTGGCGTAATAACATATTATGCAATTCCAATTCTTTGGATGAAAACTTGCTTTGGTCACGCGGATAATCCATGATCGTTACCGTTCCGCCGGACGGTAACGGGAATACCGAAATATTCGGTTCACCGTCAGATACATCTCCTGTGTCATACAAAACTTCTACGGCACGCTGTCCCTCCGGACAAAGTTTACTGCCCGGTGCCTCTAGCTTAAGTTCCACTTTATTTATATGAAAAAGTTCTGCCGCAATAGAAAGAGAACGTTTGATCTTAGCCATGCACGCTTCCATGGTAGATGCATCCTCCGCTAATAATTCAAACATCGCTTTTATTTCCGGATCAAGTATTATCTCTTTATTCATTTTTTACCTCCACACTCTTAACAATAACGCTTTATACCTGGCCGCCTGATTCAGGCTTTTGTTGCGTATTTCCATAAATCCCAATATTTATTATAACACATTTGTCGAATCATAGTGGTGAATTATGTCAAATTGTAACAGAAATGATCGCTTTACACTACATATATCTTAGGTGAGCGAAGACAATGATGCCTTTGATACAAAAGGCGGCGATTACGGTAGTGTCAACAAAGCGAGGCACAAAGTGTTTGATGATTATGTTGTAAACGGCGGTTTTCGTCCGGTAATTCATATTACCGTGAAATAGTTTTAGGAAAACGTGATCTGGTAATAAAGAACCTCGAGCACTTGATTTCTTACCGCAGTTTAGAACTTTCTCGGCATATCCCAATATTATCTCTACCTTGGATGCTTGATTTCTCCTCTCAAGGTAGAGATTCTCCAGCTATGACCAACGTTTTCTCTACCCCGGGCGCTGGATTTCTCCTCTCAAGGTAGAAATTCTTCGGCTATGACCGACGTTTTCTCTACCACGGGCGCCGCAAATCACTACTCTTGCACCTTCTCAAAAATCAAAATTTTCTGCGTCATTTTACGAATAATCGGCAACCAGCCAAATGGCTTTAACACAGGAATAATCTTGGTCATGCCTCGTGTAATATTATCGTCTTTGACCTTTCGGAATCCCTTGGCAACATCTCCCAGATCTTCAAAACAATCCGCTCCAAAAATAAATTTTGCTCCAGTTTTTTGAATGGATTCTTCAATATCCTCTTTATTGACCCATTTCTTGGCCAGACACTCCATCATCACCGTTGCATTGTCAAAATGATCCCGAATAATTCCAAGCATCGTCGCATTTTCTTCCGGCGTCAGATACATGCTAAGGCCTTCGATAATAAACAACATTTTTCCTTGTGCATCAATCTGATCCGCCCAAGCCGGATCCAAGGCAGAAATCCCGATTGTTGATACCCTTCCTGATTCCTGATAAATCTGATCTCTGACGGCGATCGTCTCCGGAAGATCCAAATTGTACCACCGCAGCTTGCCGTTATCCATTCGATAAAATCTAGTATCCAATCCGCAGGCAATATTTACAATCGTACAATCTGAATTACGATCAATAAAATCCTCTACCAACTCATCAAATACAAGCGTTCGTGCAATAACACCATTGCTCATGGTGGAATCTTCCTCTGCCGACGAAAAATCATAATCTATCTTATTCACCAGTTCCACTGCTTTCGCATCATAAAATTTATGTCCCTTTTTCAGCGAATATTTTGCTCTCGCATAAAAACTTTGCAACATGGTCTCTGCTGTTCCATCCAAAGTCACTTTGATTTTTTCACTCATTTTTTCCTCCTATCCATCCAGAAAAAAATATCTGCAGTTTTCAAGGTCCCAATTAAACCTTTTCCCTGACTCGTTTTTTTCACATATCACTTGACACGATCATAGCACAGATATTTTATACATCGCCTAGCTCTACTCACTATTTGCGCGACAGTTAGCCATAGCTAACTATGCTTAGTGTACCACAAATGCAAGAAATCTGTCAAAAAGGAAGTGTTCCTCCATCTGATCAAAATTTTTCCCGGATGCATTCTTTTATTTCAATTTTACTCACAATCATGATTGAGAATCGTACTCATTTATGCTAAACTTATTTTAGTTGCGCAAATATTCTATTCACTCTAAAAATAGCGTGTATGGATACATTTGAAACAATGTTTCTTTTATTTATAAGATCAAGATGTCAACGCGCCAACACTTCAATATGTTGACAGCGAAAACATCACATGTACTCTCGAATTCATCTAAACGAAGAATTTCAAGATGAATTTTTGATACACAATGACATTTTCGCAGTACGTACACGGTGTGTACGACGAGAAAATGGAAACAGTATATCGGAAATGCCGCCGAAATGGCTCGTTTTAAGAAGATACCGAGTGTACATTCACTTGAAACGGAGGATAATTATGTTATTAGAAGAAATGAGACAAAAGGTAGTTGACTATGGAAATCAGTTGATTTCATCGGGTCTGACGATTGGAACTGCAGGTAACATCAGTATGTATGACCCGGAAACCGGATATATGGTGATCAGCCCATCTGGTATTCCTTACGCAAAAACAACAGCAGAAGATGTTGTCGTTATGGATCTGCAGGGCAATATTGTGGACAGCAAACGCACACCTTCCAGTGAACACAGTTTACATGCTGCCTTTTATTTAGAAAAACCGGACGCTCGTGCCGTTGTCCATGCACATTCTATGTATTGCACAACGCTTGCATGTGCCGGCGTTGATCTGAAGGCGACTCATTATGCAATCGCAGATACTGGTGTTGCTACGGTTCCTACGGTTCCATATGAGACTTACGGCACTCCAGAGCTTGCTGATGAAGTTCGCAAATGCTTACGCGAATCTGACAGCAAAGCACTTCTCATGGCAAATCACGGAATGGTCGCTTACGGCGATTCCTTAGAAAAGGCATTTGCCATCGCAAATACTTGCGAGTGGTGCGCACAGGTTCAGTGGCGCGCAATGGCAATCTCTACGCCAAATGTATTGTCTGATGAGCAGATGGCAGAAGTAATCGAGCATTACAAAACATACGGTCAAGCAAAAGAAGATGGCAAACAGTCCCAGGGCTATTTTGGATAGACTGCATCTATAAATTTACTCAAACTAAAAAACTCCCCGGCAAAGCGTTGCAGGGGAGTTTTTTATTAATATCCATTTACGATACCATCTGACGTAATCGGAATGGTGTGTCCATTATCTACGTCAGTCTTCCATTAATATTGCTTAAAAGTCACAAATATTTTCTCATAGTTGCCTCTATTTTTTGAAGTGATATGGCAAATAGTTCTTATATGTTTTCACATGATAACTATAACTAAACTTATGATCCTTGCTCAGCTTCTTTTTGCTTACCAAAAAATATTTCGTATTTCCCTTTTTATTTTTAACTCAAACTTCGCACATTAAAAATTATCATGTTATCACATATTTAATCGCGCATTTTTTCTTTTAATTTTACCACAATATCCTGATATTTTCTATGCTTCATATCAGGGAATGCCCGAAGCAAACGCCCCTGTCCAAAAAGACGGTGCTTGGTCATAGAACCAACTAATTCTTCATATTTCTTCTGCAACTCTGCTCTCTTCGTGCGAATCACTTCTCTATACTCTTCTGCGCTAATATTTTCTTTCAATGAACTAAGCGCTGCACGCAATTCTGCCGTACTCAGGTTATCCTTCAGGGAGCCGACTTTCTCTTTCATTTCTGACGTGCTTAAGCTATCCTTCAAAGAACCAACTTTCTCTTTCATTTCTGACGTGCTTAAGCTATCCTTCAGAGAACTAACTTTCTCTTTCATTTCTGACGTGCTTAAGCTATCCTTCAGAGAATCTACTCTATCTCGTAATTCCGCCTTAGCTAAGGCCGCCTGTACTCTGCCTTCTCCAATATTTTGCGCCGTTCCGATCGTTGTCTCACCAAGTTTCTCACTTACCTTATCACTGACAATCCGAAGATCGCCACTAAGCTTATCAAGCTGTCCAAGCTTCTTATTAAATCCTCGAATCACTGCTACCGTAACAACAAAGTCAACAAAATACACAACGTATAATATCACCAGAATGGTCCACCCAAGTACACTGCTGTCATGCCCCGTGATCAGCTTGTCAATATATTTCTGAAAAATCCGCACAACAAATAAGATGGCAAATCCCCAGATCAATGAAAACTCCAAACATATATATCCACGAAAATTAAATGGTTGCTTGGAATAATCCCACCATCTCGCATGAAAGCATATATCAAGAAGCCAGCCTGCGACCAACTCAATTAATGTTGCTAAAATCACGCCGAACACGTAAACCAACAGATCACTCATCTGTGTCCCTTCAGGCTGGATCAAATTGATCAATGCAAACACACTCACAACCCCGAATCCATATACCGGACAAACCGGTCCATTCAAAAATCCACGGTTCGTAACCTCGCCCCAAGTGACCGCGTGGTAGATCACTTCCACACACCATCCCAAAAAGGAATAGATCACAAATAGCCACGCCAATTGATAAAATGTCATTCCAAAAATCATAGATATCCTCCTGTAATATCTCGATAATGTCTACCCTAAGCAGGTTATTCTCGCCCCGGGGGTAGAGAAATCCGCCCTGACTTCTTGTTTGACTCTACCCTAGACCGGTTATTTCTGCCCCGGGGGTAGAGAAATCCGCCCTGACTTCTTGTTTGACTCTACCCTGGACCGATTATTTCTACCCCGGGGGTAGAGAATTTTCTCTTTGAGAGAGTATATCATGATTTATTACAAATAACCATATGATACTATCTAAAACCTAAGACTTAAAATCAGCGTCTGCTTTCGCACCAGAATTTCAACTTACCATTTCATATTTGGCCTTCTAGATTAAGATTAAAAACTATGCATCCATTTTCATCTCACAAATATTGTTTTCACCGTAAATGAATATATATCTAACTATTAACTTTTATTCACACAATACAGCCAGACATCAAAAAGTCAGCCCCTATTTTAATACATCTTTTTAATATATGTTTGTATTTCATCCAAATATTTCTCTGGATCTAACCACCTTTTTTCCAGTTTAGAATTCTGAGTCACTATAATAGCCGGCACACTCGTTATCCCAAATCTTTCTAAAAGCTGATACATCTCCCTGCTATTCTCTCCATCTCTGTCCTTAGATGTATAATATGTTGGCAATTCCACCTGACATTCCTTTAGAGTCTGTTCTAATTTTTTTTCAAAATTAAAACAATCTGTACAATCTGCCCTTCCTATATATATCATGATTTGTTCATTTGACTTTATATCTGTTTTTAGTTCTGCAAGTGAAATCCCATAATAGTATTCCGAAGCAATATAATCCCTTTTTTCGGTATTAATGTACTTTTTATTAACAATATGGTAATACCGACTACCATAATACAAATTAGTTCCAAACAAACAAACCAAAACGAATATTATAAGCATCTTCTTTTTCTTTTTGACTTTTGGCTGAGTTATAACATTTCTCAAAACAACTCCTAAACCAAGGGTAGTAAGCACAAGTGAAATCCATGTAAAATATATAATATCTTTATCCACTTTAACATTAGGATATACATCACCAAAAAAACCATAATGAACCAATAGCACGATATTACATAGCAAAAAAAAGAAATCAAGACCTAATATACATAACCATCTTTTCACTTAAATTCTCCCTTCATATTACATCTTTCGGACACATGAATGCCCCTTAACATTTGCACTATAAACTTGCTGAAAAAATAATACCAGAGCAACTATTGTAACCATTATTCTTCTCATAAATTCCTCCTAAAAATATAGAACTATAGGTTTTCTTACCACTATCGATCGATATAATACATCATAACATATACTTAAGAACTTATCCACGTGCTTATCAATAAAAATTTCTCATTTAGGACCCTTATTCATATTGCCAACTATCATAACTCCTATATATACAGATCTATAAAAATGCACACAACTCCTATACTTCAAACACCATAATAACAGCTCCCAACACCACCAGCACCAGTCCTGTCGCACGGTTCAGTGTTTTCGGCTGCGCTTTATTGGCAAACAATGCTGCAATCCGCGCCCAGATAAATGTAAAAACAATGCACAATCCCATCACTAAAAAATCCGGTTTCCCACCAATGGCAAAATGCGAGGCTGCTCCGGTAAATGCTGTAAATGCCATGATAAAGACGCTTGTTCCAACAGCCGTTTTCAACTCATAACCAAGCACAGACGTAAGAATCAACAACATCATCATACCGCCGCCCGCTCCAACGAATCCGCAGATGAAGCCAATGATCATTCCACACAGAACAGACTGCACTGCTCTTTTCTTGGCAGACACACTATTCATCGCTTCCTTAGTCGTCATGACCGGACGAACGATAAATTTAATTCCAAGAAAAAATGTCATAACTACCGAAAAACTTCCCATCGTAGTCGATGGTACCAGACTTGAAATATAACTTCCGATCACTGTAAATACAAGCACTGTCACCATCATTATACTGCCGTTTTTGACATCAAGATTTTTATTTTTGCCATAGGTGTACGCTGACACCGCACTTGCCAACACATCAGAGGACAGCGCGATACCGACCGCCATAAAAGGATTCATATGTAAAAAAGTAATGAGCATCGGACTGATCACGGCAGCCGCACTCATTCCGGCAAAACCGGTGCCAAGACCTGCCCCCATTCCCGCAAAAAATGTCACAATGATCGTCATAAGTAATTTCATGGTAAGTACCTTTCTATATTGACAGTGTCAATGTCCAAAAAAATTCATTATATTCATTATTTCTCAGACATGTTGCGTCACAGAACGGCGAGCAATTCGACACTGTGTTTTTATTATCATTTTGCAACGAAAAAGTATAACACGGTTTTGTATTTTTTGCCACCTATTAACAAAGACTTTGTATAATCAATACAGAAATCGGCGTGACAAAAAGCCGAAAAAAAGAAAGAAGATTAGGAACCGTAATAATTCTATTCAAATATTCTTCCTGATTCACTTCACTCTGCATGTACGGTCACCTCACTTTCCTTTTTTTTAGACATAAACCAATAAAATATAACACAAAATGCTAAAGCAAACACAA
>ERZ791837.1975-NODE-1975-length-12276-cov-9.916619_pt1 | contig 12276 bp, 8 predicted proteins | sample MGYA00510292_ERZ791837 | MGnify/ENA primary metagenome ERZ791837 (study PRJEB30046, sample SAMN00715259) | human gut metagenome | study: EMG produced TPA metagenomics assembly of the A metagenome-wide association study of gut microbiota in type 2...
ATACGTTAAAATATTAATACATATATGTTATCATATCATAACTTTACTGTTTTTTCAATGATTTTACGAAAGTTTTTCGATAAAAGCTCTCATATCTTCTGCCATTTCGTCTTTAAACTCCATTATTTGACCTGTAATCGGATGCGTAAAGCAAAGATAGCACGAATGTAGCATCTGTCTTTTTGCAATATTATGGTCCTCCATTCCGTAAAGCCAGTCGCCTACAAGCGGATGGCCGATATATGCCATATGCACACGAATTTGATGCGTACGCCCCGTTTCAAGCTCCATTTCAAGCAATGTATACTCTCCGTAACGTTTTACAACTCTGTAATGTGTTACGGCTCTCTGTCCGTCAGGTGCTACAATTCTGTTTATAACACTTCCGTCGGCACGTCTTATCGGTGCGTCAACCGTTCCGTCACGCTCTACATCACCGCACACGATACACATATATTTTCGTTTCAATTCTTTCATCCAAGAGTCCTCATGTATAGCCTGATAATCACGGATTACCGATTCTTTTACATCCAAATAGCTCTCCGGTCCCTTTTTCAATTTCTTACCCATCACAAAGGTATAAGAAAAACCGGGAACTTGTTCAAAACTTCCACACTTAAAAACTAATTTATCGACATATTGATTCTTCCCTATAATAAATACGCCCACTTCTATGCTTGCTTGCGGAACCGCCGTGTGCATCATCAACTTTTCCAAAGCGGATTTCCACTCCTCCATCGGCTTTTTCTTTAAATATTTCTTAATGACAGAAGCCATTTTCTTATTCCTGCAATGAATAACAGCTCCTTTATATCGAGGCAAATCCCAAGCATAATCCGATTTATGCTGCTTGAAATAGTGTTCCAAGTCGGCTTCGGAACAAGCATATTCTGTCTCCTGATACTTCCGCGTGAGATAAGAAACCAATAAACCATCATGTACCTCTTGCAAACGTAACGCCCAATCGGGATATTTCCCGGCCAAAGCCCCTGACCGGTAAAGGGCTAAAACATCTTTTCTGACCGAAGAAGAGCAAACTCCTCCATGCTCCATATATGCTTGTATTTCCTCCTTTTTGTCGTGATATGAGGCAAAAGGCTTACGCTCTACCCACTTGACGATATGAAGACCTAAAGGAGAATAAAAAGGAACCGAGATTTTGTTCTTTTCCAGCACTGTCAATTTATTCACCCATTCCTGCATGTTCTTATTGACAGGCATCCAAGGCAACAAGCCTCCGACTTGCCGGCTGTCTGCATCGTCTGAATAACGGCGTGCCAACAATGAAAAATCAGCCCCACTCCGCAACGCTGAATAAATAGAATCCATTACAGCTTGCGCCGCCTGTTCTGCGGCCGGAGTCGCATTTTGAGGCAAATATTTACTGATATGAGCGATCCTCACCCAATCATTCGTTTGAAGTCGCTGTTTGTTCCGTTCATAAATAAAACGGGCTTCCTGTTCCTCCATACCGGCATCCACCACATACGATTTCACCAAACGACCTTCATAAAACGAAAGTTGCCTGCGAAAAGCAGAGACAGTGTCCAAACCACTATCCATAGCGTATCTTACCTTCAGTTTATAATTGATAAAAGCAGGTAAATAAGCCTCGGGAGTCTGCTTGGGAGCTTTTCGATAATAATACTCGAATTCGGAACGATAGACAGGCTTACCCTCAATATACAACACGACATCTCCTTGCGCCTGCATTTCGGACACAGACACAAGGAGAAGCAAGAGAACACCGAGCAAATAACGCGGCATTATTTTTTCATTTTATTGAGGACGGCTGTAATTAGGAGCCTCACTAGTGATAGCTACATCATGCGGATGGCTTTCCAATACACCGGCGTTAGTAATACGAGTAAATTTGGCATCATGCAGTTTCTCAATATTAGCTGCGCCACAATATCCCATACCTGCACGCAAACCACCTACCAACTGATAGATTACTTCGTACAAAGTACCTTTGTAAGGAACACGTGCAGCAATACCTTCCGGCACCAATTTCTTCACATCGGAAGTTCCACTTTGGAAGTAACGGTCTTTAGAACCATTCTCCATCGCTTCCAAAGAACCCATACCGCGATATGACTTAAACTTACGACCATTGAAGATGATAGTATCACCCGGAGATTCTTCTGTTCCGGCAACCAATGAACCAATCATTACACTATATCCACCGGCAGCCAGAGCCTTTACGACATCTCCCGAATAACGTAAGCCACCATCGGCAATCAAAGGAACACCTGTACCCTTCAAGGCCTTTGCCACGTCATACACAGCAGACAACTGAGGAACGCCCACACCGGCAACTACACGGGTTGTACAGATGGAACCCGGACCGATACCAACTTTCACTGCATCTGCACCGGCTTCAACCAATGCTTTTGCAGCTTCTCCGGTTGCGATATTACCTACTACAATATCAATGTTCGGGAAGCGTTTCTTTGCTTCTTTCAATTTCTCAATAACATACTTGGAATGTCCATGAGCTGTATCGATAACAATAGCATCGGCACCGGCATCCACCAAAGCCTGCATACGGTCGAGTGTATCCACCGTCACACCGACACCGGCAGCCACACGCAGTCTTCCTTTGGCATCTTTACAAGCCATTGGTTTATCTTTTGCCTTTGTAATATCCTTATAAGTAATCAAGCCTACCAGTTTACCATCTTTGTCCACTACGGGCAACTTCTCAATCTTATGTTCCTGCAAAATTTGTGAAGCAGCTTCCATATCGGTAGTCTGGTTGGTAGTAACAATATTATCTTTCGTCATTACTTCATCGATACGCTTATCCATATCTTTCTCAAAACGAAGGTCACGATTGGTGACAATACCGACCAAATATCTTTCATCGTCCACTACAGGAATACCACCGATTCTATACTCAGCCATCAGCGCCAAAGCATCTCTCACGGTAGAACCTCTCTTAATAGTTACGGGATCATAAATCATACCATTCTCAGCACGTTTCACGATAGCTACCTGACGTGCCTGCTCTTCTATAGACATGTTTTTATGAATAACACCGATACCGCCTTCACGAGCGATGGCAATAGCCATTTTAGCCTCAGTGACTGTATCCATGGCGGCAGTCACAAAAGGTACTTTTAACTCGATGTTGCGTGAGAACTTAGTCGAGAGTTCGACTGTTTTGGGTAAAACTTCAGAATAGGCTGGGATTAACAATACATCATCGTAAGTCAATCCGTCCATTACAATTTTATCTGCAATAAATGACATAGGGCTTAATGCGTTTTGAATTTATTGCGTGCAAATATACGAGTTTTATTCAATACCGGAAAATGATAGAATATTTTTTTGTTAGGGTGAAAGAAAATTTAGCAAAAAAATAATCAACCCTGCTCTAACAAAGCCTTCATTATTTTATCAGCCATTAATTTATATCCTTCCTCCGTCAAGTGTGTATAATCACCGCTATAAAGTTCGTCACGTATTCTTCCATCTGCATCCAAGAACCATTCGGTAGGATTCACATATTCAGCGCCAGCCAATTTCTTTTTTTTCAATATGGCATGAATTTTATCACAACTCATGCGAATTGCACTTCCTTTCTCCTTACCTGCGGGGAGAAGACCTAAAAGAAGGATACGAGAATCGGGGAAAGCAATAACCGCTTCCTTTGTAACAGCGACAATACCTTCCGCCACTTCTTCCGGTGTATTTTCACCTGATATTAAATTATTAATGCCGATAGCTATCACAACAACCTCCGGTTTACAACAATTATAATCATCATAGCGGATACGCCAAAGAAGATTCTGAGTACGGTCACCCGATATTCCCGCACTTTCCCACGTCTTCTCACCAAGTACTCTATCCATTGCCTTTTTGCCGGGCTTATAGGCTACAGCTTTTCGGGTGCCTCCCCATCCCTGAGTAATGGAATTACCCAACAGCAATAATTTCAGCTTCCTGTTTGCCAAAGTTGCTTTAATATCAGCATCCACCTCATGCCATTCAACGCCTTTTACCCATCCGGCCCCGGAACGGAACTCATTCCCGGGAACAGCATGGATACATTCATTGGGGAGACGATGTAAAGCCGATAAAATAAAATGTACGATAGGTTCGGGGTTATTCAACGAATGAGGATGATGCCCTACTCCCGGTTTATGTATCACAGTAACAGGAACTCCCAAACGTTCCATTTCTTCTTCAAATACAGCTGTATTTTCACTAACCGGAACAACCTTGTCCGCATCGCCCACAACGTGCAAGCAAGGAATACCGGCTTTTGCTATTTTCCCGGCATGATTCACCGGATTTTTCCGCCACCTTAAAGCTGCTTCTTCATTTGAAAATCCATATGCTGAAAGCAATTGCCGAACATCATCATCCGACCCCTCCGAAGCACCTCTCCCCATCGGCCAGCTTTTAATATCCATCACCGGCGCATCCGCATAGATACAGGCAACTTTATCAGTATTTTGTGCAGCCCAGTTGTAGACAATCAATCCTCCCCGGCTCATACCTTCCAAAACAACTTTCTTATGGAAGCCTTCTTTTACCATCTTTGCATACAATTTATTCCAACGTTTGACAGCTTTGTCCGCCCCATACATATCAGCCACATCACAATAGGCAATATGAAATCCCTGTTCCAACAACGCAATATCCGTTTGAGGTTGATGTCCCCAAAATCGAGCACGCATCACCCACGGCTTTCCTTTCGCCTCCTTATAAGGTTTCACAATCTTGCAAGCAGCCCCGTCACAATCAAACTGATATCCACAGAAACCATGAAAATTAAATTCTTCTTTACCTTGCAACCAATCAGCTTTATCTTGTTCTGTACACCCTGCAGTAAGAATCAAATAAGAACCTATTTGACGAGCCATTTTTCCGGCACCGATAGAAGACGGATGCAAGCGATCCGGTAAAAGATGTGATTCCCATTGGTCACCCAACAAATTAAACAGGTTGAGTATTTCTAACTTGTTTTTCCATGCAATCTCTTCTATCATAGGACGAACCGAAGCAGCTATCCGCTCTGCACTGATGGAGGAATCATCCGTCAGAAAGCAACGGACAGGAGTCAGCAAAATAATACGCGGATGTGAAGGTAATGATTTATAACTATCAATAAGTCGCTGATAATCTCCTATAAAATCATCTTTATATTGCCAGTTTTGAGGTTTGGTATCATTGGTTCCTAATTTTATGAGCACAATATCCGGCTGAAATGTATGTGAATCTGCAAATGCACGGGTCTTTACATAAGGATAATCCCCTTTTGACAAAAGAGTGCAACCCGAAATTCCATAATTCCTGACCTCGTAATCACTTCCCAAATAAGCTTGCAACTGAGCCGGATAACTATTTTTATTGCGATTGGGAATGTTAGCTCCATAAGTAATACTATTTCCAACGCAAGCTACTTTAATAACTGCTTTTTGAGCAAAAGCATCCATTTTTACTAAGAAAAAGGATAAAAGCAATACACAAATCAGATTCGTTTTCATTCGTATTTTAATAGATTTAATTTAGTCCTAGAGTGCTCATTTCAGCAAATATCTGAATGGGACAAAGTACCTATTGTCATTTCCAAAAACAAAAATAGTACAAATTCTCTATATTCAAAAAAAGTGGGGAAGATGATTGGAGATACAGACAAACAAACCCAATTTAATAAATCAGTATACAGTCCTTTAAAAAGAACAAGAAGTTTTGTAAAAAGAACAAGAAGTTTTAAAAAAAGACCTTGAACTTTTTTAAAAACTCCAAGGTCTTTTCGGAGTGGCAATGGCCACAACAGCAAATAAGACATCCCTGATTGAACATCCAAATAAAGTTTGTGAAATCTGCCTTCACACATAGCGTATAGTACATTTCACCTCTCTACACTATATATCAACAAGTTACGCCTCGTTTTGTGTGAAAGCAGTTTTTTTCTAAACTTCATTACTATCACCGACAGAAGTCAATTCTCAAGATTTAATGAGCTACATCGACCTTCAAAAGATACAACTTACGCAACACCTGCTTGACATCATACACCATACCTTCTTGCACATCCTTCGGCACATTCAGACCGATGGATATCACGTTTTTCGATACGTCCACCCTTTCAAGCAAGGAAGCTATTTCAGATTCCAATTCCTGTAAAGTAAAATCTCTCAAACTTCTTTTCTCTTCTCCTTCCATGAAAATCGTGATGCCAAATCCTTCCAAGCGCTTGTTTTTATCCGCCACTTTTGCAACCGGATTTCCATAAGACCGGGGAGGATTATAAACAATCCGGTTGGAAAGACTATGCTGCAACAGTTCGGCAGAATACTCCGCACTCAACTCACGCAAAGCCAACTCATATCCGCGACTTATCTGCTGCCTGGTCTCGTAAACGCAACCCATCTTCGCATTCCGGTCGGCTGTGATGCAAGCCACTATCTGCGGCACCTCCTTGTTCTTGGCATATCGGGAAGAGAAGTCGGCTACCAATCTCTTCGATACAGCATCTGCCAATCCTTCCAACTTTACCACATCCATCTTGTCAAAAACGCCAATCATCAACTGGTTGCGCTGGTTAACATACACATCAAATGCAACGGCATCCGGCGCCAGTCCAGCATAATCAGCCGCCGAAACCGACATATTCAGCGAACTGCTGTCGCACATGGCCGCCTGTCTCACTACTACTGTTTGTAAAGCCGCATCTACTTTAGGCTGGGCGAAAACGAACACGGCTCCCGCAGCCAACGGAAACGCTATCAAGATATACAAGCGCTTCCATCCGGGTGTTTTTCTTTCCATCATCATAGTTATACGTTTTTTAAGTGAACAATGGTCGAAACCGCAGGCCATAGAGTAGAGCCTTGTGCCCACAGCTTTTTCCACCAATAATAATTGATATGTTTTTACATCAATACCACAACTGATTACTCCATGGTCTGCCTGATACTCATGCAGGTCACGCAACTCTTTCTGCCACAGCCATACCACCGGATTGAACCAGTGGAAAACCTGTAATAACTGCATCCAAAGGCTATCCCACGAGTGGCCATAAAATACATGCATCTGTTCGTGCAAGCGTATCAACGGATAGGCTTCATAATCCTTACGGTTCATCACAATATAATTTCCCCAACTAAAGGGGCTTACCTGCCTGTCCGTCACTATCCAACATACACCACTTTCGCGATATACAGAAGCGCTTTTTATCAGATGCCACATACGGATGTATGCCGCCAAAAACAGGAGCAAAACAAAAGAACACCCCCCGACATAAAGAAAAAAGAAAAACCGGGAATAAAGAAATGTACTTTCTCCGGCATCGGCAGAAACAACCGCTCCCACCTCAGCCTGTCTTGTTTGGGGCAAAGTAACTTTAGTCAATGCCTCATCCAACATACGCAACGAACGATGCACAGGTAATTCTTCCTCTAAAGTGAAATGTACCAAAGGAAGTAATGAACACACCAACAAGCCCAACAACAAGACCCGGCGATTAAACCGAAAATGAGTGGTTCCCCTGAACAGCAGTCGGTACAACAAATAAAACGCAGACAGACAGAGGGTGCTTTTCAATATATAAATAATAAAAGCAGTCATAACGATTTCTTTTATTCCTATCCTTTTTCAATTTTTGCTATCAACGCCTTCAGTTCATCCAGTCCCATTTTCTCCTCCTCAATGAACTGTGACACTACCCGAGTATAAGAGTTGTCATAATATTGCGAAATAACATCACTCAATGCCGCCCCTTTGTATTCTTTCTCCGAGACTATCGCATCATAGCGATAACTATTACCCCACACACGAAAAGTTACAAATCCTTTCTCAACCAACAGTTTTACCAATGTAGCCACGGTATTATAATGAGGCTTAGGTTCCTTATAAAAGGCCAGCATCTCACGAATAAACATTGGTCCGTGTTGCCAAAAGATATTCATAATCTCTTCTTCCTTTGCTGTCAGTTTTTTCATTTTTTTCTTTGTTTGTCAGTTAGATACGCTACAAATATAAGCAAAGTTTAATACAATCTACTAAATAAATTAGTAGAAGTATTATATTTAATAGTAATTAACGATACAATATAAAGAAAGCCGGATTCTGCTTAGAAACCCGGCTTTCTTTGTATATTAATCCTTTGCTTAGTTTGCCATTTCAGAAATGAACTTGATACGAACCAAACGGATTTCGTCCTCAGTATAGTCGTCACCCAATTCTTCCATTGCATCGTCTATTTTATCGGTTGTAGACTCTTTGAAATAATCATAGATATCATCCAAGTGGTCTTCATCCATAATTTCTTCGAGGAAATAGTCAATATTCAACTTAGTACCCGAATAAACGATAGCTTCTACCTCATCCAACAGTTCACTGAATTCCAGTCCTTTGGATACGGCAATATCATCAAGAGCAACCTTGCGGTCGATAGCCTGAATGATAGATACCTTCAACTTAGATTTGTTAGCAACAGTACGGACACGCAAATCTTCCGGACGTTCAATCTCATTTTCTTCGCAGTGCTTCTTTATTAATACACAGAACTCCTGACCGTAACGTTTAGCTTTGCCTGCACCCACTCCCGGAATATTCTGAAGTTCTTCCAGCGTAACGGGATAGATGGTTGCCATTGCCTCCAGAGAAGGATCTTGGAATATAACATAAGGAGGAACATCCAGCTTCTTCGACAGCTTCTTGCGCAAATCTTTCAGCATGGAATAAAGCACAGGGTCTACTGCGCATGAAGCACCTCCCCGAACCGGAGTTTCTTCTTCTTCCTCTTCAAAATCATTATCTTCCACTATCTTGAACGATTTCGGATTCTTCAGGAACTTATGCCCTGCCGAAGTCACCTTCAGTAATCCGTAGTTCTCGACATCTTTGCTTAAATAACCGGCTATCAACGCTTGGCGAATGACAGCATTCCACGTTTTATCTTCTTCCCCCATGCCCGAGCCGAATACTTCAAGCTCTTCATGTTTATGAGCAAGTACTTCCGTAGTTTCCTTACCCAGAAGAATGTCTATTATATAATCTGCTTTAAAGTTTTCTTTTACCGCTATGATTGTTTCAATCACGGCACACAATGAATCCTGAGCCTCCACTTGCTTTTTAGGATTTAAACAGTTATCACAATTTCCACAATTATCTTCTGTAAACTCTTCACCAAAATAATGTAATAACGATTTGCGACGACATACCGACGATTCGGCGTATGCTGCTGTTTCAAGCAACAGCTGTTTGCCTATTTCCTGTTCCGCCACCGGTTTTCCCTGCATAAACTTTTCCAGTTTCTGCAAATCTTTATTGGAATAAAATGTAATACACATACCTTCTCCCCCATCACGTCCGGCTCTACCAGTTTCCTGATAATAGCCTTCCAGACTTTTAGGAATATCATAGTGTATCACAAAACGCACATCAGGCTTGTCAATGCCCATTCCAAAAGCGATAGTAGCTACAATTACGTCGATGTCTTCTTTCAGGAAACCATCCTGATTGGCGGTGCGTGTTGCCGAATCCATACCGGCATGATAAGCACGGGCATTGATGCCGTTGGCTTGCAATATTTCTGCCAGTTCTTCTACTTTCTTACGGCTCAGGCAGTAAATAATGCCTGACTTGCCTGAATTTGCCTTGATAAACTTAATAATGTCACGGTCGATATTATTCGTTTTGGGGCGTACTTCATAATAAAGATTCGGACGATTGAATGAAGATTTAAATTCTGCCGCATCCAGCATTCCCAAATTCTTCTGAATGTCCATACGAACTTTCGGAGTAGCTGTAGCTGTAAGCGCGATGACAGGTGCCTTTCCTATTTCATTTATAATAGGACGGATCCTACGGTACTCGGGACGGAAATCGTGTCCCCATTCCGAGATACAGTGTGCCTCGTCTACTGCATAAAAAGAAATCTTCACGCCTCTCAGAAACTCTACGTTTTCTTCCTTCGTCAATGACTCGGGAGCCACATAGAGCAGTTTGGTCTTCCCGCTCAAAATATCTGATTTTACCTGGTCGATAGCCGACTTGTTTAATGAAGAATTGATGAAATGAGCCACTCCGTCTTCTTCGCTGAAGTTACGCATGGCATCCACCTGATTTTTCATTAATGCAATTAAAGGAGATATAACAATTGCCGTTCCTTCCATGATGAGTGAAGGCAACTGATAACATAATGATTTTCCGCCACCTGTAGGCATTAATACAAATGTATCGTTTCCCGCCAGCAAATTACGGATAATTGCTTCTTGGTTTCCCTTGAAAGTATCAAATCCAAAATACTTTTTCAGTGCGTTAGTCAAATTTATATTCTCCTCCATTGTCTCAAATAGTTTTTCGCGGTTCCCCGTTCTTGTTTTTACATCTTTTGTTGTCTAACAAAGTTATAAACAAGTTCTCAAATTACACGAATATTTCGAGTAATATTTTTCAGAAGAATTGCATTTTTCTTTCTCTCTCCCTTTACTATATTGATACTAAGCATTTTGCAACCGTGAGATATTTGCTTTATCCATCTGTTTTTGGGCGTAATCCAACGTCACTTCGAAGCTTTTCACCTTCTTTGATGGTAATTCAAACATCATATCCATCATAATTGTCTCTACAATGGAACGTAATCCACGGGCTCCAAGTTTGTATTCGATAGCTTTGTCAACTATGTATTCGAATACTTCGGGCTGAAATACCAATTCTATTTTATCCATTTTAAACAGTTTGACATACTGCTTGATAATAGAATTTTTTGGCTCCGTAAGAATGCTGCGCAATGCATTTCTATCCAACGGATTCAAATAAGTAAGAATAGGCAGACGACCGATTATTTCGGGTATCAGTCCGAATGACTTCAAATCCTGGGGTGCAATATACTGCATCATATTACCACGGTCTATTTTTACCGTTTCTTTGGCTGCACTGTAGCCTACAACATTAGTGTTGAGACGCTGGGCAATCTTTCGTTCAATACCATCAAACGCTCCGCCACAAATGAACAGAATATTTTTGGTATTGACCTGAATCATTTTCTGATCCGGGTGCTTGCGTCCTCCCTGAGGCGGAACATTGACAACCGAACCTTCCAACAATTTCAACAAACCTTGCTGTACTCCCTCACCGCTTACATCACGGGTAATGGAAGGATTATCGCTCTTACGGGCGATCTTATCTATTTCATCGATAAATACGATACCACGCTGTGCCGCTTCGACATCATAATCGGCAGCCTGCAACAGACGGGTCAAAATGCTTTCTATATCCTCCCCTACATAACCGGCTTCTGTCAAGACCGTCGCATCTACAATGGCAAACGGGACATGGAGCAATTTGGCGATCGTACGGGCAAGTAGCGTTTTACCTGTCCCCGTAGCACCCACCATAATAATATTCGATTTCTCGATCTCAACATCATCCGATGTTACTTTCTGGATCAAACGTTTGTAATGGTTATACACAGCAACCGACAGATAACGTTTAGCGTCGTCCTGACCTATCACATATTGGTCCAGAAAAGTCTTAATATCCTCAGGCTTAGGCAGATCTTTCTGGTTTAATCCAAAAGAACTCCCCTTGCCAGGCATTTGTTCTTTTACTATTTCGTACGCTTGCTGTGCACATTCATCGCAAATAGCACCGGAAATCCCGTTAATCAACATATTAACGTCCCGGCTACCGCGTCCGCAAAACGTACAGCTATCGCCTGTTTTGGCCATTCCGTATTTGTTTTTTAAAGAGAGTACGTTAAAAGCTCCTGTTCCCGCATTCGATACAAGGGACAAGGGACTTTTAACGCAGCCCCTTACATTAATATTATTTATTACGAACCAGAACCTTGTCGATCATACCGTAAGCCAAAGCTTCCTCTGCCGTCATCCAATAGTCACGGTCACTATCGTGTTCAACCTTTTCATAAGGTTGACCTGAATGAGTTGATATGATTGTGTAGAGTTCCTTCTTTACTTTCAGGATTTCACGAGCCGTGATCTCAATATCCGAAGCCTGTCCCTGCGCACCGCCTAACGGCTGGTGAATCATCACGCGGGAATGAGGCAAGGCCATACGCTTGCCTTTCGTTCCGGCGACCAGCAATACCGCAGCAAAAGAAGCTGCCATACCCGTACAGATAGTCGACACGTCACTACTGATAAACTGCATCGTGTCATAAATGCCATATCCTGCATAAACAGAACCACCCGGAGAATTGATATAAATTGAAATATCCTTGCCCGGATCGCTTGAATCCAGATACAACAACTGTGCCTGGATTACATTTGCCGTATAATCGTCAACCTGTGT
>ERZ791837.1977-NODE-1977-length-12264-cov-3.758293_pt1 | contig 12264 bp, 10 predicted proteins | sample MGYA00510292_ERZ791837 | MGnify/ENA primary metagenome ERZ791837 (study PRJEB30046, sample SAMN00715259) | human gut metagenome | study: EMG produced TPA metagenomics assembly of the A metagenome-wide association study of gut microbiota in type 2...
CCACGCCTTCCTCAAAGCTCAGCTTGCTGGAACCGCCCAGATCGTAGCGCTGCCAGTTGCGGGCACGGTTGGAGCCTTCGCCCCAGTACTCCTTCATATACTGGCCGTTGATGCGCACCTTATTCGTGGGGCTTTCGTCAAAGCGGGCAAAGTAGCGGCCCAGCATCACAAAATCCGCACCCATGGCCAGTGCCAGCGTGATGTGGTAATCGTGGACGATGCCGCCGTCGGAGCAGATGGGCACATAGATGCCGGTCTCCTTGAAGTACTCGTCACGAGCCTTGGCCACCTCGATGACAGCCGTTGCCTGGCCGCGGCCGATGCCCTTGGTCTCGCGGGTGATGCAGATGGAACCGCCGCCGATGCCGATCTTCACGAAGTCGGCACCCTGCTCGGCCAGGAAGCGGAAGCCCTCGGCATCCACCACGTTGCCGGCACCCACCTTCACCTTGTCGCCGTAGTGCTCCCGGATCCAGCCGATGGTGCGGGCCTGCCACTCGGAGTAGCCCTCGGAAGAGTCGATGCACAGCACGTCCACACCGGCCTCCACCAGTGCGGGCACACGCTCAGCGTAGTCGCGGGTGTTGATACCGGCACCCACCACATAACTCTTGTTGGCGTCCAGCAGCTCGTTGGCGTTCTTCTTGTGGGAGTCGTAGTCCTTGCGGAACACCATATACTTCAGGTTGCCCTCGGCGTCCACCAGCGGCAGAGTGTTGATCTTGTTGTCCCAGATGATGTTGTTGCAGTCATGCAGGGAGGTGTTCTCCGGGGCAGTGACCAGCTTTTCCAGCGGGGTCATGAAGGTGGTAACGGGAGCGTCATCCGGGGTGTGGTTGACGCGGTAGTCGCGGGAGGCCACGATGCCCAGCAGCTTGCCGTTGGGGGTGCCGTCAGCGGTGACCGCGATGGTGGAGTGGCCGGTGCGGGCCTTGAGCTCCAGCACATCGTGCAGGGTAGCGGTGGGGGCCAGATTGGAGTCGGACACGACATAGCCGGCCTTGTAGCTCTTGACGCGGCGCACCATGGCAGCCTCGTTCTCGATGCTCTGGGAGCCATAGATGAAGGAGACGCCGCCCTGACGAGCCAGTGCAATGGCCAGCTTATCGCCGGAGACCGACTGCATGATGGCGCTGATCATGGGGATGTTCATTTTCAACGGGCACTCTTCCTGACCCTTGCGGTACCTGACCAGCGGGGTCTTGAGGCTGACAGCAGTGGGAACATTTTCCGCAGAGGAATAGCCGGGCACCAGCAGATACTCGCCAAAGGTGCGGGAGGGTTCTTCATAGAAATAAGCCATAGTCAAACTCCTTTTCTCTTATCGCAGCATGAAGCATTCTACAACAAAATCATTCATGTTTGAGCCGTCTAAATTGATTGTATATACTTTACCACACTCGGCCTCAGAATACAAACCCCTGCCGCGCCAAACTTTGAAACTGTCCTTTTGAGAAAAACAGGCAAAATGCCCACCAAAACCGCGCAAGGTCATACTTTTTGACGATTCCGGCGGTTTTCGGCATGCAAAAAAGCTCGTCCGGGTCACGGACGAGCTTTTTTGCACACGAAGCGGGACATCGCCTGTGCGGCACACGGAACACAGACTGTGAAGGAGTTCCAGTCGGAGGAGGAGGCCCGGTGCCCGATATCCCAAAAACAAGAAGAAAAAGATTTCACACACAGCCAGGGGATCTCGGCCCTTGCTGTAACCATATTGTAACTCTTTTGATACTATTTTGCAATAGGGTTTTGTCATTTTTCTGTAACTTATTTTGTGAACTTTTTATGACCCGATCTTCAGATAGCACTCAAAGCTGGTCTGGCCGTTGTGCTTTCCGACCACATACCAGCCATCCGCCGAAGGGGCATAAAACACCTCTGCCGTTTCTCCCATCGGGATCTCGCGGTGGTAGTTGATAGAAGCAAAGGTCACGGGGCCTTTGCGCATCACTTCCAGCGGCAGCGCATCGCAGACAAGGTCCAGATAGAATGCGTTGTTCAAATGGCCGTTCAGATCGCACTGGGAATAATGCACCGTCCACTCCCCTGCGCTGGTCAGACCATCCTTGCACTTGTGCAGCTGCAAAGGCAGCTCGTCCTCCACCGTATCGTTCCAGAAATTCTCCACCGTCCAGCCCGGCTCCCGCAGGATACGGCCCTCGGCAAGGCTTGCCACGATCCAGCGACAGTCCACCATAGCCACCTCTTTGCCCTCGGCATCGGTCAGGGTGGTGATGCGTTTGACGGAACCGTGTTTGCTGACCTGCGCCCGGGAGGTAAGGGTCAGCGTTTCGGCACGCTGGGGCACACGGTCAAATTTCAGGGCCTGCTTGCCCACCAGAAAGGTCACACCTCGTTCTTTGAAGAACTGGTCATCCATACCAAAGGCGCGGGCGTGGTCTGTCGAAATCTGCTCCACATAGCGCAGCAGGGCGCTGGGCTTGAGCAGGCTGCGGAAGTCGGCATCTGCGTTCATGACTGTCATGGTCTCGGTGTAAAAGAACTGTTCCATGGTTTTTCCTTTCTATAAAAAGAGACCACTGCACGTTGTTCTGTGCAGCAGCCTCCTTTGCGTTTAATACTGATTGCGGTTGCGCCTGCGGACCTTGCGCCAAATGTTGAAGCAGGCCAGCGCTACCATGGCTGCCAGCAGCGCAAGGAACAGCAGACTGCTGCCACCCTCGTCGTAGCTCTTCATTTCGCTCCACTTCACGTCCAGCTCGCTGTTCACATCGTCGCTCAGGGCAGTGAACACCTTTTCCTTGGCGACTTTCTCTTCCGGCGGATAAGCGATCTCGCTCTCCTTCAGATCCTCGTCCAGCACCTCCCACACATCCTGCATGGGGGTGGTGTAGCCGATGTACTCGGCGTTTGCCTTGCCGATGTCCGTCTCACACATGAAGTTGATGAACATTTCCGCAGCTTCCTGATGTTCACTGGCAGCAGGAATGGTCATGCAGTCCACGGAAAGCACGCTGCCTTCCTCCGGGAACACCCATGCAAGGTCGGGATTATCGTCGATCATGGTGATGGCATCGCCGGAGTAGTACACACCGACGGCTGCCTCGCCGCCGATCATCTTATCAAAGATCTCGTCCATGACGTAGGCCTGCACCAGCGGTTTCTGAGCCTTCAGCTCTTCCACCACCTCATCCACCTCTTCGGTGGACTGCGGGTTGATATCGTGTCCGCTCTTAAAAGCAGCAATGGCGTAGGCATCGCGACTGTTGTTGAACATCAGGATATTGCCTGCGTACTGCTCGTCCCACAGGTCGGCCCAGCTGGTGGGCGCTTTGTCCACCATGGTGGTGTTATAAATGATGCCGGTGGTGCAGAGCATATAGGGCACGGTGTAGGCATTCTGCGGATCGTAATCCGGATCCACGTATTCCTGATCGATCTTTTTGAAGTTCGGGATATTGTCGTAGTTCAAAGGCTTGAGCATCCCCTCGGCGATCATTTTTGCCACCATGTAATCCGACGGAATGACCACATCGTAGTTGGCTGCGCCGGACTTGAGCTTTGCGTACATGGACTCGTTGGAGTCGAAGGTGGTGTAGTTCACCTTGATGCCGGTGAGCTTTTCAAAGGCCGCCACCACGTCCACGCTGTCGTCCGAGCCGTTGGAGATGTACTCGCCCCAGTTGTAGACGTTCAGGGTGATGTTCTGGCCCTTGAAGCGGGTCCAGTCGTAATCGCCGGACGCCGAAACGTCCTCATTCACCTCAATGGTATCTGCCGCAAAGGCCGGCAGCGTGCAGCACACAGCCAGCGCCAGCGTGAGCAGCAGAACGGCAAAACGTTTCATCACACGCCCTCCCCTCTCAGCGCCTTCTGGTCGCGGCGGTAGCTGCGGCTTTCCATGGCGTTGGAAATCAGAATGATGCACAGGATCACCACGAACATGATGGTGGACAGTGCGTAGATCTCCGGGCTGACCTTCTTGCGGGTCATGGAGTAGATGGCGATGGGCAGCGTTTCCACGGTGCCGCAGTTGAAGTAGGAGATCATGAAATCGTCGATGGAGTAGGTCAGGCAGATCAGGAAGGCCGACAGGATGGCCGGGCTGATCTCCGGCAGGATGACCTTGAAGAAGGCCTGCTTGGGGTTGCAGCCCAGATCCAGAGCCGCCTCATACAGCTTGATGTCCAGCTGCTTGAGCTTGGGACTCACGTTGAAGATGACATACGGCACATTGAAGGCAATGTGGGCGATGAGCAGCGTCGGGAAGCCCATGATGGTGTCCGGCAGCCAGGAGACGCCCTCGGCAAAGCGCTGGTAAGCCACGAACAGCAGCATGAGCGAAATGCCGGTGATGATCTCCGGGTTGACCACCGGGATGTAGGTGATGTTGGTCACCAGCAGGCGGCTGCGGCGGCTCATGGACGCGATGCCCAGGCTGGCCGCCGTGCCCAGCACTGTGGCGATGACGGCGGACAGCAGTGCCACCTCAATGGACACCCACAGTGCATGCAGGATGGACGAATTGTGGAACAGGCTGCTGTACCACTTTAAGGTAAAGCCGGTGAACAGCGAATAGCCCTTGCTCTGGTTGAAGCTGAACACGATCATGTAGGCAATGGGCAGATACATGAAGCAGAAGAACAGAATGACGTAGGCACGCTGCATCAGGCGGAGATGTTTTGTTTTCATCAGGACACACCCTCCATCTCGTCCTCGTCAAAGCTGGACGTAAAGCTCATGCACAGCAGCACGATGATCATCAGCACAAGGCTCATGGCGGAGCCCACGTTCAGGTTGTAGCTGTTGCCAAGGAACTGCATTTCGATCAGGTCGCCGATCAGCAGGTTGGAACCGCCGCCCAGCATCCGGCTGATGACGAAGGTGGACACTGCCGGCACGAATACCATGGTGATGCCGGTGCTGATGCCGGGCACGCTCATGGGGATGAGCACCCGCAGCAGGGTCTTGGTGGTGTTGGCCCCCAGGTCCTGGGCTGCCTCCACAAGGCTCTGGTCGATCTTGGTCATGCTAGTGTACAGCGGCAGGATCATATAGGGCACATAGTTGTACACCATGCCCAGCACCACAGCGCCGGAGGTGTTCAGCATATTATAGGGTCCCAGGCCGAAGAAGCCCAGAATGGCATTCACCGGGCCGTTCACGCTGAGCAGGCCCATCCATGCGTAGGTGCGCAGCAGAAAATTCATCCACATGGGCAGCATCACCAGCATGAGCATGATGTGCTGCTTGTTCACCCGCAGGCGGGACAGAAAATAGCCGATGGGGAACGCCAGCACCAGGCAGATGACCGTGGCGATGAGGGCCAGCAGCAGGCTGCGGGCAAACACCGAGCCGTAACCGCTGATGGAAGCCAGATTTTCCATGGTGAACGCGCCGTTGCCGTCGGTAAAGGCGTAGTACACCACAATGAGCAGCGGCACCACCGTGAACAGGGTCATCCATACAAAGTACGGATAGGCCAGCTTCTTGTCATAAATCTTCATGGCGCATCACCCCTCGCTCCGTGCCATGATGTGGATCTCGTTGGGGCCGATGCGCATGCCGATGGTCTCGCCGGGGGTGCAGGCGCGGGTGGAATGGATCAGCCACTCGCGGCCCTCGCACTCCACATGCATTTCAAAGTGCACGCCCTTGAAGATGACGTCGTTCACCACGCCCACCAGCTGGCCTTCCACCGGGGAGACCACCTCGATGTCCTCGGGGCGCACCACGACCTGCACGCTCTGCTCCCGGGCAAAGCCGCGGTCCACACAGGGGAAGTCCACGCCGGAGAAGGACACCAGGAAGTCCTTGTGCATCACACCGTCCACGATGTTGGAATCGCCGATGAAGTCCGCCACAAAGGCGTTCTTCGGCTCGTTATAGATGTCCTCCGGGGTGCCGATCTGCTGCACCTTGCCGCCGTTCATGACCACAACGGTATCGGACATGGTCAGGGCTTCTTCCTGATCGTGGGTGACATAAATAAAGGTAATGTTCATTTCGCGCTGCAGGCGCTTGAGCTCCAGCTGCATTTCCTTGCGCAGCTTCAGGTCCAGTGCGCCCAAAGGCTCGTCCAGCAGCAGGATCTCCGGTTCGTTGACCAGGCTGCGGGCGATGGCCACGCGCTGCTGCTGGCCGCCGGACATCTGGCTGATGCTGCGGCGCTCAAAGCCCTTCAGGCCCACGACCTCCAGCATGTTGCGCACCTTGCGGCGGATGGTCTCTTCGTCCATCTTCTTCAGGCGCAGGCCGAAGGCCACGTTCTCGAACACGTTCAGGTGCGGGAACAGCGCGTACTTCTGGAAAACGGTATTCACCGGGCGTTTGTAGGGCGGTACACCGGTAATGTCCTGGCCCTTGAGCAGCACCTTGCCGGAGTTTGGCTCCAGAAAGCCTGCGATCAGGCGAAGGGTGGTGGTTTTGCCGCAGCCGGAGGAGCCCAGCAGCGTCACAAACTCTTTGTCATGGATGTCGAGGTTCAGCCCATCCAGAATGCGTTGACCATCAAATTCCACCACGATATCCCGCAGTGAAACGATCACCGAGTTGTCCATTTTTTACAATATCCTCCTTATAACTCAGATACGAAAAAAGACAGGGCCCGTGCCCCATCCTTCTCCCGCATCAGGGTGACCCAGCCCTGCACAACATCCATGACGACCGTAATATTGCGCAGTTATTCTGCCCTGTCATGGTTTATCATAAACAATCCGGGGGCAAATGTCAATCACTCTGTCGAGGTTTGCCGAAACTTTACAGAGACCATAAAAAATTCCTGCGCCGCAGCGGTTTTTTCGCCGGGCGCAGGATTTTTTTGCCGTTCAGGCCGCTGTCAGCGCGTCGGCCGTCTGGGTCACGGCCTGTACGATGCTGCCGTCCACTGCATAGATGGAATCATCGCCTTCCACCATCAGGTAATCCCCATCGGTGCCGCTGGCATAGGTGAGGGTCTTTGTTCCGTCGGCCGTGGTCACCTGTACCACGGCCAACGGGGCATCAAAGCCGCAGGCCGCCGGGTCCGCGCCGTCGGCGGGGGTGATCTGGCCGGACACATAGCTGCTCAGGGCCGAGAGCATGCTCTGCACCTTGTCCTGATCCAGGTCCGTGTCGGCATCTCCGGCAAAGCGCCACACCGTCTCGTAGGAAGCCGAATCCGCTTTGTCTCCGTCCCCTGCCAGCTCGGAACCGGCAGTCAGCGAGACTTTTTCCCCGCTGGCCAGCGTATACGCCACCTGCTCCACATCCGACACGGCAAAGCCCGCCGGGCTGAAGCTGCCGAACAGCCCGGCCTTATCGCAGGCAAAGCAGGCCGTCCGGCTGGCGTCCACGGTATACAGGGCGGTGTCTCCGTCCTTCTGCACATAGCGGTCGCCGGTGACGGTGTTGCTGCTGCCAAAGGTCAGGGTGGTGGTCTGCCCGGCCGCCGTGACTGTTACAGTCAACTCCGGCGCGTCAAAGCCGTAGTCCTCCCCGGCCTGCGCGTCCAGCTGCCGCTTTGCATGGAGGGACGAAAGTGCTGTGACCATGGTATTGCAGGCGCGCTCGTCCAGATGGTAGTCCGAGTCCTCCGCCAGCGTCCAGCTGCCATCCGCATCGTCCAGCGTGAGGGTCTGCCCGTTGTAGGTGTAGGTGATACGGCTCAGGTCAGCGGTAGAGAAAGAGCACAGCGGGATGGTGCCCTCGACCGCCGCACTGGAAGCGGCTTCCTCTGCGGCAGTGCTGCGGTTCAGGGCCCAGAGCGCCAGCCCCAGCACTGCGATCACCGCCGCAAGCACCGCAAGGGTGCGTCGTTTTGCGTTCATGGCAGCCTCCTTATCGACGGCGGCGCAGCAGCACCACCACGGCACCGGCTACGAGCACGGCGGCAGGCAGGATGAACACGAACATCAACCCCAGGGTCGTGGCCTGCGAAGCTGCCACCGTGATAGGCTCGGCTTCCAGCGCCTTGGTGTCGATGAGCAGGCCGCTGTCATCTCCGGCCAGCGAGACGACGCAGCCCTGCAGGAAGGTGCGGTTGCCGGGAATGGACTGATACACCTGTTCGTTGTCCACATTCGGGCAGCCGATCCAGATCACTTCCGCCCCGGTGTTGTCGTTGCATGCCCAGGCGGCCAGTGTAAAGGGGCCGTCGGTGTCGCCGCTCTCCTTTTCGGTGGTTGCGGCGTTGTTGACGTCCTGCTTGCTGTAGGACTGCTCCGAGGTGTTGAGCAGGGGTTCCGCGGTCACATCCTCCGTCTCGGTCAGCACAAGACCCTGTGCCACCGAGAGCATCACATGGGTGTCCTTGTTCACGCCGTTCAGGGCCGCGCTCTCCTCCGTGGCGCCGTAATCCGGGAACAGGGAGTACGGATAGCCGTACAGCGAATGGCCGGAGTCACCTTCCACCACGATGCCCGGCTCCCGCGACAGACCGAACTCTGCCATCAGGGCGTCCAGATTGGGGGTCTCGTCGTAGATGTTGGTGGTCAGCAGCATCTTGCCACCCTCGTTCAGGTAGTTCTGCAGCATGGACGCCTCGTCCACCAGTCCGTCATCCGACGCAAGATCCGACGTGGGTGCGTTGATGATCAGCAGGCTGCAGTCCTCCGGGATCTCGCTGGTCAGCAGATCCAGCGGCTGCAGGGTGATGTTCTGGGCGTTCAGCGCCTCGGTGAGGGAGCTGGTCAGGGCCTGTTCCCCGTGGTTCGTGGTATAGTAGGCCACCCGGGCGTCGCCGCTGGTGAGTTTATAGATGGCGGCTGTGATCTGCTTCTCGCCGCCAAAGGTCACATTGGCACTGCCGGTGGTGTAATAGTCGGAGTAGTCATACTCGTACAGATCGGCGGCATCCAGCACCACGCTGTCCTCCCCGCTGGTCACGATCAGGCTTCCGGTGGATGCATTTTCGGCCCCGTACTGCGCCGCAAAGGTCGGGTAAAGGGTCGGGTCCTTCTGTTCCCAATGGATATGGCTGCTTTCGGCGGCGTAATGGTCCAACAGCTTCGTGATGATGGCATCTTCGCTGCCCGTCTCACACAGATAATAAATGGTCACATCCTGCTGCAGGCTTTGTGCCAGCTGCACCGAGCTGTCGCCCAGGGTGTACATCTTGCCCTCGGAAAGATCGAACTCGGTATACTTGGACGGAAGTGCCCGCACCACCAGATTGACCAGCACCGCCAGCAGGATGGCAGCCGCCAGAATGGCGGTGGAGTACACCCCACTGCGGAACACCTTGCCGTTGACCGGCCGGTTCTTTCTGTTTTTCATTGTTGTGCCCTCCCCTCAGTTCCAGCGGCGTTTTTCCAGTTCCTGCACGGTAAAGAACAGGAACAGCACCGTCACGGTGAGATAGTACACCAGTGTGGGGATGGAAAAATTGCTGTTGACGAATTCCTCAAAGGGAGCAAACAGGCACAGTGCGCTCAGCACGGCGCTGAAGCCCTCGGTCAGCCAGCTGCTGCGCAGCAGGAACAACACCGTGAGCGCCGCACAGCACCCGGCAAAGGTCAAACACCCCAGCGTGAAGCTGCGGCTGCGCAGGCCCGCCACCACACTGAGCACCGCGGCCAGTGCGGTGAACAACGCCAGCGCCACGGCACTGCCGGTGGTGAACATCCTGCGCAGGCTGGGCATCAGATAGGCCAGCAGCAGCGCCGCCGCTCCGGCCACCGCCGCGATGATCTGGTTTTCGGTCAGGCTGGACAGGAACACCCCGATGGCAATGGCGGCGCAGCCCAGCAGATAGTAGCACAGCAGCGCCGCAAAATTGGCCAGCGTACTGGCAGCGGTAGCTCCCAGTGCCCACAGGGTCAGGATCATGACTGCGTCCACCACGCAGGGCAGTGCAAACACCACGCACAGGGCAAAGAACTTGCCCAGCACGATGCCCGTCACCGGCACCGGACTGGTGAGCAGGAGCTGGTCGGTGCGGGTGCGGCGTTCCTCCGCAAAGGAACGCATGGTCAGCACCGGAAAATAGAACAGCAGCATAAAAATGGTGTTGTACAGCGTATAGTAGCCAAAGTCCGGCAGGCCGTGGCCCAGGTTCAGCGCCACAAAATAGATGGCCGATGCCACCAGCAGAAAGGCGGTGAGCACATAGCCGATCATTCCATGGAAGCAGCTGCGGACTTCCCGTTTGAAAATTGCGAACATCGGTCATTCTCCTTTCGGTTCGGTTTCCGGTTCTTCCGGCACATCGGCGGTTTCCCCGGTCAGAGCCAGGAACACTTCCTCCAGGCTGCGGTTCTCCGCCGTCAGCTCCAGCACCGTGCACCCCGCCTCCGAAAGGGCGCGGGACACCTCGGCGCGGCGGTCGGTGGTGTCGGCAGTCTCCGCAGTAAAGGTCACCTCGCCGTCTGCTTCGCTGACCAGCTGCACCCCGGTAATACCCGGCACCGCTTCCACGACCGGCAGCACCGTATCGCTGCTGCCCAGCGCGGTAACACGCAGGCGGATGCCGGGGCTCAGCTTCTCACTCAGCTGCTCCGGAGTGCCCTCGGCCACTAACGCTCCCTTGGAGAGGATCAGCACCCGGCTGCACACCGCCTGCACCTCGCTGAGGATGTGGCTGGACAGGATGACCGTGTGGGTCTTGCCCAGTTCCCGGATCAGTTTACGGATGCCGATGACCTGCGCCGGGTCCAGGCCGACCGTGGGCTCATCCAGAATGATCAGCTGCGGGCTGCCCAGAAGAGCCTGCGCAATGCCCACGCGCTGGCGGTAGCCCTTGGACAGACTGCGGATGAGCCGGGGCATCACCTGATCCAGCCCGGTGCGCCGGGCGGCCTGCTGCACCTGCTCGCGGCGCTGGGCTTTTTTGACCCCCTTGAGCTCGGCCGCAAAGTCCAGATATTCCTGCACGGTCATTTCCGGGTACAGCGGCGGCTGCTCCGGCAGGTAGCCCACACAGGCTTTGGCCTGCTGCGCCTGCTCCGGCAGGGAAAAGCCTGCCACCTTCACTTCCCCGCCGGTGGGGGCCAGGTAGCTGGTCAAGATGTTCATAATGGTGGATTTGCCCGCGCCGTTGGGGCCCAGCAGCCCATACACCTGCCCGTCCGCCACGGAAAAGGTCAGATCCCGGATGGCCGGATGGCTGCCGTAATTCTTGCTCAGATGCGATACTTCGATCACAGCAAACGCTCCTTTTTCATCTAGTTCAATGCTGGTATATTTTAGACTGAAAATGTGTAAAAATTAAGACAATCCTGTGGCGGGATGCAAAAAGAATTCTTAAGAATGATCAAGACCGCCCTTTCATATGCCAAAAAGGCAGCAAAAAAGCACCGTCCCCCAAAGGAAACGGTGCTCAGAAAACCATAATTACTTACGGCCGAAACGCTTGTTGAAGCGCTCAACACGTCCGCCGGTATCGACCAGCTTCTGCTTGCCAGTGTAGAAGGGGTGGCACTTGGAGCAAACTTCGACGTGGATCTCGGGCTTGGTGGAACGAGTCTTGATCACGTTGCCGCATGCGCAGGTGATGGTGCAGTCAACGTAATTCGGATGGATACCCTGTTTCATTCTTTTCACCTCATTTCTGGTTCTGACGTATCGGGGCCATATTATAATGTATGTGCCCATCACAACCTTCAATATCGGCTACCCCCTCGAGCGGCCTTGGAAACGATTGCCTTACTATTATAGCACGATTCCGACAGAATGCAAGAGGGAAAATAAAGTTTTTAGCATACAAAAAGTCCCCTGCACTTTCATGCAGAGGACTTTAACGGTTTTACCTTACGCCGTCAGGCCATCAGTGGATGAACACAGGACCCAGCGGGTTGGTGATGGGGCTGACGTAGCCGCCCAGCAGCTTGGGGATTGCCAGGCTGATGTCGGGCACGAAGGTCAGCAGCAGCAGTGCAATGAACATGCACAGGTAGAACGGCAGGGTCGCCTTGACGACCTTTTCCATCGGGCGCTTTGCAACGGCAGAGCCGATGAACAGCACAGCGCCGACAGGAGGAGTCAGCAGGCCGATGCCGCAGTTCAGAACCACGATGATACCGAACTGGATGGGATCGATGCCGATGGAGGTTGCAATGGGCAGCAGGATGGGAGTAGCGATCAGGATGATAGGAGCCATATCCATGATGCAGCCCAGAACCAAGATGATCAGGTCGATCAGCAGAGCGATGATGTAGGGGTTATCGGTGACGCTGGTAATGGCATTTGCAGCCAGATCCGGCACATGCAGCATGGTCAGGCAGTTGCCGAACACTGCAGAGGTGGCGATCAGGATGAGGACGATGGACAGAGTGTTGACGCACTCGTCCAGAGCGTACCAGACGCCCTTCCAGTCGAGGCCCT
>ERZ791837.1980-NODE-1980-length-12243-cov-2.768051_pt1 | contig 12243 bp, 8 predicted proteins | sample MGYA00510292_ERZ791837 | MGnify/ENA primary metagenome ERZ791837 (study PRJEB30046, sample SAMN00715259) | human gut metagenome | study: EMG produced TPA metagenomics assembly of the A metagenome-wide association study of gut microbiota in type 2...
ACGTGTTCTCGGAGCTTGTTCTGACGAATGCGTCATAGACCTTTCAAATGCGCCTGAATACAAAGTGGGAGATCTAATTAAGTTCAGACTTGAATACAATGCTCTTATGACATTATTTTCCGGAAGCTTTTTTCAGAAAAAATATATTGAATAACGATAAAAACCACGGCTTTCATATTAGCCGTGGTTTTGTTGTTTTATAAGCTTGCTAAACTTCTTGCATAGATAGTCAGAATCTGAGTTGCATCTAAAATAGTTATTTCTCCGTCACCGTCAATATCAGCTGCTTTTTTCTGAGAATCGGTGTATTCATCTATAGAAAGTCCAGCTATATTTCTTGCGTAAATCGTAAGGGCAGCTGTTGCATCTGATATATCAATTTCGCCGTCACCATCAACATCGCCGGACAAAATTTCGGGCTCAGGTTTTACTTCAAGTTTTGTTTCATATGTACCATTTCCATCTTGATCAACTGCTGCACCAATTGTATATTCGTCAATTTCATACAAGTAAACTTTAGTATATTCTGTGGTGAACGCAGCTTCTGCTTTAATATCATCATTAAATACACTTACAACGATGTTCTGAAGATTCTCGCCACTGAGAAAATAACCACCATCTGTCTGCTCAAGAATTACCTTATCTGCATTGCTTCCAGAGAGTTCTATACCATACCAGTCTGTCTCATAATAGCCCTCATCGTAAATCATACGAATAGTATAATCTGCAAATTCACCTGATACGGAGACATAACCACTCTTATCAAAGGTGATATCACTGCCAGCCTCAGAACTTGCATTAAACAGACAACTTTCATATTCAATAGATAGATCCATTGGAGAAGGATTATCCTGACACACGCTATAGCCTGCATCTGCATCCATCAGAAGATAACCATTCACGCCCTCACTCTCACCGCCTAAGAAGTAAAATTTATCCGCAATAATATCTCCTGCTGCAGAATTCATATGGCTGATTGTATCGCCATTTCGCTGCACTTTCTGTACAGAGTGATCAGAATCAACTTCATTTGCCTGCAAGCATGCAATATAATTCTCAATTTCTGTATAGTTTCCTGTACCCGAGAGATATCCACCCTGATTGATTTCTGAAATGTTGTCTCCTACATAGTTAAAAACCGAACCTTTCGAAGAAGCAATGGCACTGTAAGCAGGGATATTCCAGTTGTAGGTACTTGTGTTGAAATAGATACAATATCTGGAATTGTAAGACATAGAACAATTAGGGTCAAGAATCTGAATCTGGCCTTGATAGGTTACGCCATCCCATGTCCAGCTGCCATAATTAACATCATAGGCAACTACGGCATGACCACCCCAGTCACTGTCCTTATATCCAACCAGCACTGGAGAGCCGTCTGACAGATTTGAAATAATTGCATTGATATTGGTGCTGTGACTTCGCAAAGGAACTGTACGATACTGCTGCTGAATAACATCCTTTACCTGCAGAAGCTGATAGTAATTGACAAGCGACTCCACATTGGAATTCTGAGACGGATTATCCATTTTATAAAGGCAGTCCGCACTACTTGTCCAGTTTGAATACGGCAACAGCCCTGCATTAGCTAAAACCACAAGAGAAGACATTCCATAGCAAGAACCACCCCATTTATTATTCTTCCATTTCTGTACAGTATACCACTGTGAATTGGTAAGATTGGAACGCAGTTTATCTAGATAAAATGAACTGATATATGTGTTACTATGAGTAAAATAATTACGGCTGTTGTTGAAATTCCAGTTGTCAACACCCCATGTGATAGAATCTGGAGTAACTTCTTTAGTAGTTGTTGTTATTGTGGCTGTAGTAGTAGTTTTCAATGTAGTAGTTGTAGTTCTTAAGGTAGTTGTAGTAATTTGTGTTGTAGTAGTTGCTGTCGTTGTAGTACTGCTGTTGATTGGTATGAAAGTTCTGCTATATTTTTCTGCATAAGTCTGAGCTGTTGAACTGTCGTATCCGTGGATTGTTGTATTTTCATGGAAGGTATATGAATCATCAGTTATTTCACAATCTGGATTTTTTATTGTTGCACTAGTCAATTCACTGCAATAGAAAGCTGCAAGACCTATTTTTTTAACAGAAATTGGTATTGATAATGATGATATTTTACAGCCAGAAAAAGCATCCTCCAGTATTTCTACAGTTCCATTTGGAATCTGCAAGTCATCAAAAACAGCATAAGAATTACTAAATGCATATTCACCTATTCTAGTTATGCTGTCTGGAAGCTGAATATGTTCCAAATGTGAAAAGAAAAAAGCTCCGTTTCCTATTTCAGTAACTGACTCAGGGATAGAATAACTGGTAATATCTTTTTTAGATATTGGATAGTATAGCAACACTGTTTTATCTTTATTAAAAAGAATTCCATCCTCAGAAGAATAATAAGGGTTATCATCTGGAACATTAACAGCTAGTATATTATCAAAATTTCCCATGCGCCCATACCAATTTTTCACCTCATTTGTATTCTTTCCTATGTTTACTGTAATCGGCTGCTTACACTGAAATTTATTAAGATTTATACTTGTGATATTGTCAGACAACGTAATTTCTGTATAATTATTTATATCATCAAATATATTATCTGATAAGCCTTTTACATTATCAGGTACTATCAGTTTTCCGCTGCCGTTGCATTTGTATAATATATTATCACCTATTATAATCATATTCCCAGTAAATGCATTTATCCAGGGGGTGTTATAAAAGGCGTGTCTGCCTATATCTGAAACTGTATCCGAAATTGTGACGTTTGCTAAGTTTATACACTCTGAAAAAGCATTCTCACCTATACTAGTAACCGGAAAGCCATCTATTTCGGCAGGAATATCAACAGATGTAACAGACTCATCACAACCTGTTATTTTAATCGTGCCATCTTCTAAAATAAAATACTCCAAATCACCATAAATCTTCTTCTGAATCTGCTGATTCTCATGAACAGACTCCATCGCTTCTGCCATCAGTGCAGACATCACACCTGTAACACCTATAGCACAGGAAATAACAGTCGCTAAAATTTGTTTAATCCTCTTCATAATAACAACCTCACTTTACTTATTTTTTATCCTTAGGCGCATCAGAACGCATAGTCAGTGCGATACGCTTTATCTTCAAATCAACGTCAAGCACACGAACCTTTACAACATCGCCTACTTTTACAACATCGAGAGGATGTTTTACACGGCGGTTGGAAAGCTGAGATATATGTACAAGTCCGTCCTCATGAACGCCTATATCCACAAAGCAGCCAAAATCTATTACATTACGTACCGTTCCCACAAGTTCCATGCCCGGTTTCAGGTCTTTCATCTCCATAATATCTCCACTTCTCATAAGCGGCGGAGGAAGTTCATCACGAGGGTCACGTCCAGGCTTTGCAAGTTCCTTTACAATATCCTTTACCGTTGGAACACCTATTCCTGCGTTATCTGCAATTATATCCAGTCCCTGCTTCTCTATCAAAGACGAAATATCACCTAATCCCGTACCAGAAAGATCAGAAAGCGTAAATCCGCACTGGCTGAGAATTTTCTTTGCCGCATCATAGCTCTCCGGATGTACTGCTGTGTTGTCAAGAGGATTTTTAGCGCCTGGTACTCTCAGAAATCCCGCACATTGTTCAAATGCTTTTGGCCCCAGTTTAGCTACCTTTTTAAGCTGCTTTCTGTCTGTAAATGCACCGTTTTCGCTTCTGTATGATACTATATTCTTTGCAATAGTCTGATTGATACCTGCAATATGAGAAAGAAGTGAAAATGAAGCTGTATTCAGATCAACACCTACATGATTTACACAGTCCTCCACAACTCCGTCAAGGGCTGCTTTTAGTTCATTTTTAGGCATATCGTGCTGATATTGACCAACGCCTATTGCCTGAGGATCAATTTTCACAAGTTCTGCAAGTGGATCCTGTAAACGTCTTGCAATAGATACTGCACTTCTCAATGATACGTCATATTCTGGAAATTCTTCTGCTGCAAGTTTAGATGCTGAATAAACAGACGCTCCTGCTTCTGATACTACCATATAGGCAGCTTCATGAGGAATACTTTTCAGAATATCCGCAACAACAGCTTCCGCTTCTCTGGACGCTGTTCCGTTTCCTATTGAAACAGCTGTTACATAGTACTTGTTTATCATTCTGCGGATAGTTTCCTTACCCTGCTCCATTTTTGCACCTTCGCCTATAGTTATGTATGCTACGCCTGTATCGAGCACTTTGCCTGTAGCGTCAACAACAGCAAGCTTACAGCCTGTACGATAACCAGGATCCACGCCTAAAACAGTTCTGTTTTTCAGCGGTGCGCCCATGAGAAGCTGCCTTAAATTAGATGCAAATACCTTTATAGCTGCTTCTGATGCAGTTTCTGTAAGTTCACGTCTTACCTCACGCTCTACTGCCGGGAAAAGCAATCTGAAAAATGCGTCCTCTGCTGCTTCTTTTACAAGTTCGCCGCAAGGGCTATTATTCTTAACGAATTTGCGTATCATAACAGCTTCGCCCTTGCCTTCAGGAAGTGCAATACTTACTTTAAGAACATTCTCACGTTCTCCTCTGTCAAGAGCAAGTATTCTGTGCCCCACGAGCTTTTCAACAGGCTCGCTGTAATCATAATACATTTGATAAGGCGTTTCAGTCTCCGGATCTGCTGCTTTTGAATAAATCGTTCCAGAAAGCTGTGTGAATTTTCTCATCTGTTTACGAAGATCAGCATTATTTGCCATTTCTTCGGCAAGAATATCCTTAGCTCCCTGAATTGCTTCATCAATACTGCCAACAGCAAGCTCTTCATTTATAAATTCCTGTGCTTCCTTTTCAGGATCTGTACTGCTATTCTGCTCCATTATAATACGTGCAAGTGGTTCAAGTCCCTTTGCAATAGCCGATGAGGCTCTTGTCTTTCTTTTGGGACGATATGGAAGATACAGATCTTCAGCCTCAACAAGAGTTTCTGCATTCTGAATTTTCTCATGCAGTTCTTCTGTAAGCTTACCCTGACCGTCTATTGCAGTTATTATTTCTTCCTTACGGGCTTCAAGCTTTCTGAGGTATTGAAGTCTTGTATCAAGTTCACGTAGTACCTGATCATCAAGAGAACCTGTAACTTCCTTTCGGTATCTTGCAATAAATGGAATAGTTTTTCCATCGTCCAAAAGCTCTACTGCACGATCTACCTGTTCTGCTCTTAACTTTAATTCTTCCGCAATTTTATTGTTAATGTTCATATTGATAATTTACTCCTTTATTTTTTATTGAAGTGCAAGACCCGATGAATCATATCTGAAACTGTCATAGCTGCGAAGAAGAAGTGCCGCTAATTTCTGTGAAGAAATACTTTCAAAGTCAGTATCGCTTATCCATTCGTATTGTAGTTTCAAGTTAGTAAGTCTGTTTGAAAGCTCATCTTGTCTCTTAATAAAATCCTGCCTGTTTATATCGTGACGGCTCTGTTCTTCATCGTAATATTCATAGCTGTATATTCCGTCTGAAAGCGTCTCATTTAAATAATATTCCTTGAAAATCTGATTTTCATGTATATAGAAACAGCCTAAAGCCGATATGTTGCCGTTCTCACCTTTACGGTAATCTGTAGAAAAATAAAGCATTTCCTTCGTATCCGGCGCATAGCAAAGAGAAAGACCGGAATCTATATCAAAAAAGCCCTCTGTTTCATCATAGTCTATAGGTATTCTGTCAAGAGTGCAGTTTCGCACACGAAATGCCATTATATTTGTAACAAAAGTTTCAGTATCATAGGAAATGCTTATAAGTTCAGGGCTGCCGTCGAAGTCTGTATCAAGAAAACAACAGGCATTATATCCATTTTCAGGTTTTTCAGGAAGCCACTCACTTCGGCGCTTTACGAGCATCATAACTATATCCTCCGAAGAATACACGATATTCTGAGCATCCGGAACAGCCACTGAAGCAGTTTTGAGCTTCCATGCATATATTCCGGAAATCACTCCTGCAAGTATGCATATTTCCATAAAAACCATAAATATACGCAAAAAGTTCCTTTTCATTCTCTTGCTGAAAAAGGTACTTCCCTGATCAGTCTCTTCATTTGAATTACCTGAATTAGACTTATTAAAGACAGGCATTGCCGGCAATTCACTCCAGCGCAAAATATCTGCGTCAGTTTTTTCATATCCACAGAATCTGCACACTGAAAATTTATTCTCAATTTTCTGACCGCACCTAGGACAAACCATAGAGCCACTCCTTTCTTACAGCTGACACCAAGGTTTACATTATATATGATAGTATAACATACCGTCAAATAATTTGCAAGCACTTTATTTACCCTGATTCAAGCCAATTTGCAGTTACACAATATATATTGTGAAAAATTCTATTGACTTTTTTCAGTATATCTGTTATACTCAAAAGTAATGAAAATTTAAATAAATGAAAGTTGTGTGATTATGAAACGTCTTCATTTTTTGTTTGCCCTTCTTATTGGTAAAGTAATTATGAAAATCACAAAGTGGATACCGAAAATCTCCGGTTCAACATGGCCGGGAGGCATTGCAAGTATCGTAATGAAAAACTTTGTGAAGTACTTCCGATTTCCGAAAAATACTCGAATCGTTATGGTTACCGGAACAGGTGGAAAAACTACTACTACCGGTATGGTAGCAGAGCTTATCAGAAGTTCCGGAAAAACTATATGCACCAATGAACTTGGCGCTAATATGGATCGTGGCGTTGCAACAGCTCTTATCAGTAAGTCTGATATGTCAGGCTGCGTAAATGTTGATTACGTGGTAATGGAAGTGGACGAGCGTTACCTGAGGCTTATTACGAAACTTCTGAAACCTCACGTAGTTATCATGACAAATATACTCAAGGATCAGTCACAAAGAAACGGTGAACCCGGTATCATTATGAGAAAGCTTCGTGAGGCTGTACTTGACGATGCACACCTAATCCTTAACAGAGATGAACCCAATACCGTTTCCATTGGATTTAATCATAAGTCTGTAGAATATTACGGCGTTGAGGGTACACCTATTGAGAAAACAGAAAATGAATTTACAGTTTCATGTACTTGTCCTGTATGTTCAGGCGTTATCCGCTATGAATATGAAAATATGTTGGGAGTTGGAAAATTTGCCTGTGAAAACTGTAACCTGAAAAGTGAAAGCAATGCTACTATTGTAACACTGCATGATGAAAATACTATTTGTGCAGGTAAAAAGAAGTTTACAGCAAAATACCTGTCAACATATTTCCTCTACTGCTATGCTTCACTTATTGCATTTGCAGCATATGAAGGATTCACAGATGAAGAGCTTCAAAAATCTATGAAGAATTTCACTATTCAGGAGGGCAGAACAGAAGATCTTGACATAGGCGATAAGATCATCCACTATCTGCGAATGAAGCAGGAAACACCTATTACACTCCAGAATTCTATTGATGTGACATACAGTGATCCGTCTCCTAAGGTCGTTGTACTGGATCTCAGCGAGGTTGTAGATTTCCAGCCACACTATACAGGCAACTATTATTCATATGACTGTGATTTTGGAAAACTGGAAAAAAGCAATGTTGTAAAATATATCTGTATGTCAAAAACTGTATGCTATGATGCAGCAGTAAGACTGATTTTAGAAGGCATTCCAAAGGAAAAAATCACAGTTATTCCTACTGATGATTACGATGTACTTCTTAAAGAATTGGAACAGTATGACTGCAAACAGGTGTACTTGCTTACATGGATGCATTCTTATTATAAATGCTCTGGCAGTGTAGAGAAATATCGCAAGGAAAGGGAGATGAATAACTGATGGAAATCAACGTGCTATGGCTGTATCCGGACAAAATGAATCTTCATGGTGACCGTGGAAACATGATGGCTATTTCAAAAATCGCCTCTGCTATGGGAATTACACTTAACATCACCCGTGCCAATTCTGCAGCAGATGCAGGAAACCTTTCTGAAACAGACTTTATATATATAGGTTCAGGTCAGATGGATCATATGAAGAATCTTACAAATGATCTAAAGTCGATCGAAGCTGAAATAAAGGATTACACAGAAAATGGCGGTCATTTTCTCATTATAGGTTCAAGCGGGTGTATGCTCTCCAAGAATTTTACAAGATATGACGGCACTGTTGAAAATGGTCTTGGTATTCTGAACATGACAGCAAAGGAACTTGACCGCAAGAAAATGCCTTATGTTACACGTGAAGTTTACGGAGATGATATTCTCTTTAAAACAACTGACGGTATGGAGATAGTGGGATGCCAGATCCAATGTATGGATTTTACTTTACAGGGTGCAGAAAGCTTTGGAAAGGTAATTTACGGTTATGGTAACAATACAACCGACGGAACAGAGGGTGCTCTTTATAAAAACGTAATTTTCACAAACACTGTCGGTCCTCTTCTTTCGCTGAATCCGTGGCTTGGAATTCGTATTTTGTCCGATATTGCAGAGAAAAAAGACATGGATGTAAGCAATTTCGATGAAAATAGTGTTGCATACATGGACTATGCACGCAAGTCTATGGAACTTAAAAAGCAGTTCATAAGGGATAAGCATAAGCTGCCCGGCATCTGCGTAAATATCTGAAAATAGATCCAAACGAAGTATCAAAAGTATTTCGTTTGGACTTTTTATTAGGAAGTATTGTAAAGAATTCAGTATGTGTATTGACATTTATGACAATAAATGCTATAATTTTACCAGTATCAAAATGCTGTTAAATGGAATAATAGCTTAATAAAGCTTTCAAAGGAGGAGTTATTCATATGAAAAAAAGAATTGGAATTCTTACAAGCGGCGGAGACTGTCCCGGACTTAATGCAACTATCAGAGGTGTGGCAAAAGCCTGCTACGAAATGCTTGGTAAGGATAATGTTGAGATCGTAGGCATCTGTGATGGTTATTATGGTCTTATAAATAATATATGCCGTGAAATGAAACCAGAAGACTTTTCAGGAATTCTTACAAGAGGCGGTACTATTCTGGGCACTAAGCGACAGCCATTTAAGATGATGACTGTTATAGGTGACGATAAAGTAGATAAGGTCAAGAATATGAAACAAACCTATAAAGACCAGAAGCTTGACTGTCTGCTTACATTGGGTGGAAATGGTACTCATAAAACTTCAAAACTCCTCTCTGATGAAGGTCTTAATGTTATAGGTCTTCCCAAAACTATTGATAATGACATCTATGGAACTGATGTTACTTTTGGTTTCCACACAGCAGTTGACATTGCAACAGATGCTATTGATCGTCTGCATTCAACAGCTAACAGCCATTCACGTATTTTGCTTTGTGAGATCATGGGTAATAAAGCTGGCTGGCTTACACTATATTCAGGTATTTCAGGCGGTGCGGATATTATCCTTATTCCTGAGATCCCATATGATATTGATAAGGTATGTGCGTCTGTTGTAAAACGCAGCGAAAGCGGCAAGAATTTCTCCATCATTGCTGTAGCAGAGGGTTGCTTTGACGTTGCTGAAGCTAAACTTAAAAAGAAAGAACGTGCAAGACTTCGTCAGGAGGCAGGCATCACAACTGCTACTAATCGTATTGCATCACAAATACAGAAGAATACCGGTCTGGAAGCAAGAGTTTGTGTTCCAGGACATATGCTTCGTGGCGGTAATCCCAGTGCATATGACAGACTTCTTGCAACTCAGTTCGGTGAATATGCAGCACAGCTTATACGTGATGAAAAATATGGTATGACAGTTGCTAAGAAAAACGGCAAGATCATTGCAAATAAGCTGGAAGACATTGCCGGCAAAACAAAGTTTGTTGAAAAAGAATGTCAAGAAGTTATCACTGCAAAAAATATCGGTATTTCATTTGGTGATTAAAAATCGATCTATAGTTATAATAATAATTAGCTGCTGCACCTTAATTTTAGTGCAGCAGCTAATTATTTTTGAATATAATAAATAAATTTAAAGTTATCAGCGATATATAACATAACGATAATGTGGCATATCTACATCTCGGTAATGTTTTGTCCAAGTATCCGTTCTTGTCATACCGTTTCTAATAGCTACATTTTGAGAGGAGGTATTGGTATCCCTAATTATGGAGCAAACTTCATCTGCATTTAATATTTGAAAAGCATACTTTTTACAAGCCTTTGCGGCTTCAATTGCATAACCTTTATGCCAATATGATTTATTAAAAAGATAACCTATTTCAAGAACTTCCGTTTCTTTCCACGGCTGCATTGTAAGTCCGCATTGACCTATCATTTCATCAGTTTCTTTTAAAATCACAGCCCATAAACCGAATTTCCATTTTTGATAACGATAAATCTGTCTGTCAAGCCATTCCTGCACTTCATTATCGCTGAATGCACCTTCATATGCATACATTGTATCTTTATCTTGTAAAATTTTACACAATGAATTGAAATCACCTTGATTCATTTCTCGCAGATATAGACGTTCTGTTTCAAGTATCATGTTTACCTCCTAAAATTCCGATTGCTGCACATATAGATAGTGATATGAAAAGATTTCAAATCATCATATTACATCACTTAAAATTCTCACAGCAAAATTTCCTCCGGTACAACGTCTGCCATTGCCTTATATGCTGATGCACTGGGATGCAGATGATCACCACTGTCAAAACCATCTCCAAAACGTGATTTATGAACAGGATCACATACTGCACTATCAAAGTCAATACATCCGTCTGCTTCATTTGTAGTACGTATCCATTCATTTACTTCATTTCTCAGCTTTTCACGAAAGTCAGCATATGTTCTCCAGCCTTCTATAGGCAGAAGTGTTCCTAAATATACCTTTAATCCATTTTCTACTGCTATTTTTATGTATTTTCTGAGTCCATCAATCATTTCATCAGCAGCTGGAAGATCACTCCATGGACGAAATTTGTTCACATCAGTACCTACAGGATGGATAATATCATTTATGCCATGCTGAATTATAATTGTATCTGCACCGCTTACCATCGGTATTTCCCTTGGAAATCGTATGCTGCCTTTTAAACCATATGAATCATAGGTGATGTTATCATACTGCCTGAGAATTCTTGTACCGCTGGCCGCTTTTCTGATTATAGAGGTTCTGCCGCCACTTATTTCAAGAGAACGCTGCATGAGATAGTCAGGCCATGCACCGGCAGTTATAGAGTCACCGTAACAGATAACAGCTCGTTTTTCTGCATCGGTAAGCACTTCTATATCGCTAAGGAAATAAAAGCAATTTGTCTTATTTGACAAATCATCAGGCAAAGCAGCTGTTTCCATGAAATTACCTACAGCAAAGAATCCCTTTGAAAGAGGCCCTGTAATAAGCACTGCCGAACGCATTTCGGTAAAATCTTCAAGATAAATACTTATGGATATGTATTCACCTGCTGCTATACTTAATTTTATAGGGTCGCTCACCACTGATTCGCCCTTCGGAATTGTAATCTTGTCTTTTCCATCAAATGTAACTAATACTGATGTTTCTTCATTTATATTTGAACTATCGTCTGACTTTGCAGCAGCAGCACGCAAAGTCACAGACTCGTTTCCACAGAAATTGTCAAGACATATACGAAGTGCTTTACCTGATAAAAGCATTTTCACTGGATAGCGAAGAGTAAGATTTTTAGCATAATTTTCCGGTCTGCGTGTAGCTATGGATATGGCATTTCCCCAGCAGCTTATCCATTTAAGTGACGTTTTTTCATTCATATGTAAGATCCTCCTGATTTTCTCATTTTTCATAACACTAAGTATAACACAAATAGATTCAAATTTCAACAGTTTTTGCTGCTGCCTAAAATATAAATAGGTGAAAATCACTGTTTTTCTCAATTGTAAATAAAAACCATTGACAGAGAAAAGTATTTTGAGTATAATATATTACTATAATAGGCATTTAATATACTTAAAACAGTTTTTATCACAAAAACATAAGAAAGGATTGGTGTTATGGAAATCAAAATCGCTGCACTGCTTACAGCTTCTGCATTTGCAACAATAGCTTTTGTAGGCTGTTCATGTGCAAGATCTGTTAATAATGATACGGATGAAAACTTGAATAAAATCGCAATTGAAAGCGGTGTCACCGTATCATCAGATACATCGGCAACCACCACCAGGAGGTGTTCAAGATCGCGGACCGCACCTCCCTGTTCTACGACGGCCAGATCCGCAAGGTGTTTGAGCGGGACGAGATGACGGACCGCGCCATCGCGCCCT
>ERZ791837.1984-NODE-1984-length-12196-cov-4.866897_pt1 | contig 12196 bp, 6 predicted proteins | sample MGYA00510292_ERZ791837 | MGnify/ENA primary metagenome ERZ791837 (study PRJEB30046, sample SAMN00715259) | human gut metagenome | study: EMG produced TPA metagenomics assembly of the A metagenome-wide association study of gut microbiota in type 2...
ATTTTATCATAAATCTTCCGGCAAAGCGCGTCCACATCCGAATCCACGCAATCCAACAAGTTGATACCCATCGTAATGGTACGCACATCAAGATTCTCCTGCTCGATCATCTTGTTGGTCTCCAACACCTCATATATATTAATCATATCTTAGCCACAGGATTAAATACGATGCATTTTATCAAAAATCTCTTCGCGTTGGCATTTCACCTGAACACCCATCGACATCTCGGCCAACTCGTTCGCCAACACTTCAAAAGGCTTTTCCACCTTAGACAAGTCTGCTATCATCATCATATTAAAATACTCTTGCACAATGGTTTGGGATATATCCAAAATGTTTGCCTTGTTCTCCGCCAAGTACGTACAAACCTTCGCAATGATGCCTACCGCATCCTTTCCTACTACTGTAATAATCGTCTTACTCATAATCTTTAATTCGGGATAATTGCTCCGTAAAAGAAACAGTCTGTTATTCAAAGACGCAAATATAAGAAAATTTGCCGAATAACAGACTGTATTTCTATCAATAATCTATGCTATACCACTTATCCGTAGATAATCTTGCCGTTTTCGTCACGGTTTTCATCAATAAACGATTTCTCGTATTGCGTCATACCTCGCAAAGACATACCCATGCTGGAGAAGCCTCCGTCGTGATAGAGATTCTGCATCGTAACCTTCTTCGTCAAATCGGAGAACATCACCACACAATAGTCCGCGCATTCATCCGCACTGGCATTACCCAAAGGAGACATACGATCGCTGAAATCATACAAACCATCGAACCCCTTGATGCCGCCACCAGCGGTCGTAAAAGTCGGAGACTGGGAAATCGTATTGACACGGACTCCTTTCTCGCGCCCATAAATATAACCGAAACTACGGGCAATGGATTCCAACAAAGACTTTGCATCCGCCATATCGTTATAGCCGAAGAAAGTACGTTGTGCCGCCACATAACTCAACGCCAAAATAGAACCGTTTTCATTGATGGCATCCAGTTTTTTGGCCGTCTGAATCATTTTATGAAATGAGATGGCGGAAATATCCAACGTCTTATTCAAGAAACCGTAATCCAAATCGTCATACGTACGCTTCTTGCGCATGTTCACACTCATGGCCACGGAATGAAGCACGAAGTCGATTTTGCCTCCCATAACCTCTTGTGCCTGCACAAAGAGCTTCTCCAAATCGTCCACTGAAGTTGCATCGGCAGGAATTATTGTTGCATTGGTCTTTTTCGCCAATTCGTCAATCGTACCCATACGGCAGGCCACCGGGGTATTGGTCAACACAATCTGCGCCCCTTCTTCCGAAGCACGTTCTGCAACTTTCCAAGCAATAGAAGCGTCATTCAGCGCACCGAAAATAATACCGCGTTTACCTTTTAACAAGTTATAAGCCATAAATAGTAATCTAATAAAAATTATATTCTTCGTTATCGGGAACAAAGATACAACTAATTTTGCACTTAAACCGCATATTTGTGCAAAACATTGAAAATCCCCACCGGAAATTGAACTGCACCCCAAAAGTTAGACACAAAACTTTTGGGGTGCATTATGTATAGACACCATCCATTTGAAGAAAGACTCCATATAGTGAGCCGATTGAAATCAGGAGAACCTATGGAGTCTCTCGTCAGGGAAACTGGTTTGGACAAAAAAATGGTTCGTCAGTGGTATCTTCGTTATGAAAAGTACGGAGAAGATGGACTTCGTGGAACAAGGTCATATCATTATTCAGCCGTAGAAAAGTTGTCAATAGTAATGGAAGTTGAAGAAAAAGGAATACCTTTGCAAGAGATATGCCTTCGGTACGACTTAAACAGGACAACGATTCAAGAGTGGCTTCGCAAGTATCGTGCGGGGAAAACGCTTGAAAACAGAAAACAGGAGCGACCTCCTAAAGACTCTATGGCAAGACCTAAGAAGAAAGAACCACAGACTGAACTCGAAAAGCTTCAGGCGGAAAACCTCCGCCTACGGGCTGAGAATGCGCTGCTAAAAAAAGTGAAGGCCTTAGTCGAGGAACAGAAAGCCCGGACACTGCTCAATGGGCAAAAGCCATCGACGAACTAAGGTCGGAATATCCCCTTGACTTGCTTCTAAAGTTAAGGCAGATGGCTCGTTCTGTGTTTTATTATCATCTTAAATACCTGAAAGTTACTGACAAATATGCCGCGGAAAAGAAAGAGATTAGAGATATTTTCCATGAGCATAAAGGACGCTATGGATACAGGCGGATAACTGCGGAGATGCGCAATCGTAGCTATACCATAAACCATAAGACCGTGCGGCGCATCATGATAGAGATGGGGCTTAAATGTCAGATTCGCAAGGTGCGTTACCGCTCCTATAAAGGAGAGGTTGGCAAGGTAGCTCCAAACATGATAGGACGAGACTTTGCAACCGTTGCTCCCAATCGCAAGTGGGCAACCGATGTGACACAGATAAACATAGGCTTCACAAAGCTTTACTTATCACCCATACTTGACATGTTCAATGGCGAGATAATCTCCTACAATATCTCAACAAGCCCGAATCTGGAGCAGGTATATGACATGCTTGACAAAGCCTTTGCCCGGTTCGAGAGCCTTGACGGCCTTATACTGCATTCTGACCAAGGATGGCAATATCAACATTACGGATACCGCAAGAGGTTGGAAGAGCATCATATAATCCAAAGCATGTCAAGGAAGGGAAACTGTCTGGACAACTCCATGATGGAAAACTTCTTTGGGATTATGAAGTCGGAACTGTTGTATGCTGAAAAGTTCGATTCGCCGCAAGCCTTTATAAAGGCTTTGGATGAATATATAAACTACTATAACAATAAAAGAATCAAATCCCGGTTAAAAGGAAAGAGTCCGGTGCAATACCGAACTCATGCAGATGAAACGATGGTAATCCCTCTAAAATTTGGGAGGAGTCATTCGATAATGACTCCTCCCACCCCTATTGATCAATAATGCAAGCGCTTATTAAAGTGTCGCTGCATGTGCGGTAGTCTGACGGCTGATTACGGAACTCAGCTGAATTTCCGTCGTCGATATTTTGTGCGGTTTGAATGCAACGGGCGCATTGGAGAACGACGCCTGAGCCTTCACTGCAGATCCGGCAGCGGATTTTTTCACCAACTTGAACGGACCGATTACATAGTCACCTGAAGTAAAGCCTTCGGCGGGCTTGATACCGTACCAACCTCCGTCATAGATGAACAAGTCCATTGTACCTACTGCGAATTTTTTACCGTTAGTGAATGTTCCGCTGTTGCAGAGAACGGATGCACTCGATTTGTCGGCACCCATGACGCCCTGCAGAGGAACGAAGGTCTCACTCGTAAGCAAGGAGGTGGTACCGTCCTCGACGATACATTCCGCCACGAAATACAATGCACCGGCAACCAGTTCCTGATTGTTTTTCATCGTAAACGAACCATCTGCTGCGTTAAAGTCCGCGGTAACGGGATATTGCAGACGATATACCGAACTTCCCCAACCGGCAACGCTGTAAGTGCTGTTGGCTACTTTCTTGCTGAATGTAACATCGAACGTTACTGGAGCGTTGGTGACTTCCGCAGAAGTACTGGTGACGGTCCATGTGCCGAGCCATGCTTGATACTCCGGCGACAACGGTTCGCCCTGACCGCTCATGAAGGAGGTGCCTTTGGCCAGCTCCGTGATCGGATAAACATAACCGTTCACGACTTTGAGTCCGAATCCGCAGGGAACATACTCCGTATCGGATTCGACGATCAGCGTCTTCTCGGCAGTGCCGCGGGACAAGTCGTTCATCGACGTGATGCTGTTCATCAATACGTTGAGAATATCCTCGTCCGCCATACTTGCAAAGGCGCTTTTGGGCACGACATTGAAATAATAGTACTCGTTTGCAACAGTCGGCGTCGTCTTTACTTTGACCGAAGTAGCCTTGATATCCGATACGGCGAAGGTGAACTTATTGTTGGATACCGTCTCCTGAATCCGGGCGCCGCTTACCTCGTCGGTGAACATGCCGCCGCTCCAAGTCATCTCCTCGATCGAAACTCCGTCGACAACCAGCGGCTCATAGAACTTGAGTCCGGTATCCTGCGTGTAGATGAAACTTGCAGACGTAACTCCGGACTCGGTCACCACGGAGAAGTAACGGGAATTGTAATTGTCCGCTACCTCGCGTGCGATGTCGTAGGTCTTGCCGTTGAGAACGAGTTCGTAGGAACGGAAATTGTCCATCTTGTTCACATCTGCGGAATATTTGCCGAACATCGTGTTCCATGCGGTTTCCGGCAGGGGAGTCAGCACGATGGTGTTCTGGGTTTTCTTGCCGCGCAGGACGACCTTGTCGGCCGCATAGCTCATGATGATGAACTCGCTGTCGCCTCCCATACCCGTATTGGTCGGGCCGACACCGGAGTTCGGCTCCGAATAGATATGGAAGTAGGGATTGTAAGTGTCGAAATTGATCGTGGGACCGTAATCCTGATCGTACGAGTAGAGACTCTCGGCGGTCTTGCCGGCGCCTCCCGCTTCGGAAGTTACGGTAACCGTTCCGTTCTGGAATTTCATGTAGATCGCAATGCCTCCGTACTCCTGCGTCGCACTGGGATAGTACTCCATCAGCCAGCCGTTGGCAGCTCCGGTCAGCGCCTTTTCGGTGCCCTCCTGCACCTCGCGGATTCGCTCACTGGCCGTTTTGCCGAAAGCGTCCTTGTCATCTTTAAGGCACGAAGAGAGGACAAGCGGCAAAACCGCTAATAATATGATAAGTTTTTTCATCTCTTTTACGAATTAAATGTTATAATCGAGCGACCAAATCTCATTCTGCCGACGTAATACCACTTTTCGCAGTTCATCGATATTGATATCCCATGTGCTGAGCATGTATGCACGCATGATATCGTTTTTCTGTTCGAGAAGCGGACGTCCGGCGCTGCCGCCTTGTGCGAGAATGGCTTCCCATTCGGCTGCCGTCGAGGTTACGTAGAGCGAGAGCTGTTCCACGAAATCCTCATCGGGAGCCTTCGACGAATAACGCGTGATAAACCCGGCCTGACGAGCCGCTGCATCCGTCCGGTAGGTGTCGAAGCATGCGTCGCCGACGTAGCTCGAAGGCGTTACGGCGTTGAAGTCGGTCGAGTAGGGCCGCGTCTGGTGGAGGATGTGACCGAACTCATGGTGCATGGTCTTGAAGAATAGCTCGTTGAGCTGGTCGATATCCTTCGTGTTCAGCAGATAGTCGATGATGTTGACCTGATAAAGGGTCATCATCTTACCGCCTTCGGCCACACCGAGTACGATGTTGTTGTTTTCGTTATAGGCCGGCGAACCGATAACATGGACGATCTTCGGGAAGTTCTCGCTGATGAACTGCCTGCTGCCCGTCACTTCGTCGTAAACCTGCAGCGTCAGGTGCAGCGTCAGCTTGGCCAGTTTGATCGCCTGTCCGTAATCCGCGGGAGTCAGGTTGTAGTCCATGTCGCCCAGAACATCTTTGAAACGATATTTGAAATCGATGTTGTAGGGTTCCATATAGTTCTTGGCAAGCCATCTGTCGAAATCGTTTTCGACGGTAGGCGAGTCGAGGACAGCGCTCGTCTTGTTCAGGTCGTCCTCGGAGCAGCCCGCCAAAACGAACACTCCGAACACTGCCGTCATAAGTAATATAATATTCTTTTTCATCGTATATCCTGTTTTATCGTTAGCATCTGATTATCTCGGGTTAGGAGTCAGGCCTGCGGCAACGACATCCATCGGCAGCTGCATCGCGCAGCGCGGGTCGCGGGCGTGCAGTTCGTCGGTAACGCTTCCGAGCGTGTTGTAGCTGGCCAGCTTGCGACGATAGATCGTAATGCCGTAACGTTTTATGTCGAACCAGCGCAAACCGAGGTGTACGGTCTCCACACGGCGCAGAATAGGACCGTCTGGCGGAGACTGAATATAGAAATTAAATGGAAAGGAGCGCTATTATGAAGCGCAGTGAGATCAACAAAGCTGCCTGTACGCGACGATGCTCCAGAACTCGGACGTGATGGGCTGCAAAGGTATCAAGGCCGCAGTTGCCGCGCTGCAGGGCGGCACAGCTGACGGTGCTGTCGTCGGCACCGGTGTCACGGTTGTGACAGCTGAGACTGTTGGTTAAGAATAGATTTTAATTCAATGAAAGAGCAAGAATTTGGGGGTAACAGCGGTGAAAAGGAGGTACCGGAATGTCAGTAACAGAGAAATGTAAGCGTCTGATTAGCGGCGCTTTGAGTTTGATATTAGCTTTGGGAATGTGCTCTGGAGTGTCTGTGCAAGGTCATGAACCGACGGTGGGGACCTTATCGAGCGAAAATCCAAAGAAAACAGTTGCTTTTTCAACTAGCTTTGAAAAAAACGATCCGAAGCAAATAAAATTTGAAAATCTTACAGCCACGGGTGTACGCGCGATCGAACCTGTAGTGGTTTCTCTTGTAGGAGAATTCACTAATTATGCTTCTGGCAATCCGGTCAGTGTTAATAAAGACTTGACCTATGGCAGTCCAGGAGAGACAGAAAAAGCATTAATTGACGGAAACATGGCTACAAAGCTGTGTGCCACAAATAATCCTGGGCTACCCTTGGAAATTACGTTCCGATTCAGCGAAGGAATTCAGCCTCAGGCCTACTATTTGACAGGCGCCGGGGACGATATGCAGTATCAGGAGCGTGTGCTATCGGCATGGGAACTGTACGGCACCAATGACGAAACATGGACACGTTTGGACTCCCAGAAAGGCGTTACATGGGCGCAGAACAATGAGACAAAAATGTTTTCTTTCACCAATAACCAGTCATATACTACTTTTAAGCTGGTTATTAAAGAATGCGGCAATACACCGACAACGAACCCCAGTGTGATCCAGTTCAGTGGATTTGGACTGGGAGAAAAAATAGAGAAGACAGGCTCTGGCAAAGAAGTGGAGCACTTGTATACCTCGTTGTCGGAAGGACCGAGCTACAACTGGGCGGCCAGAGCGGGAGCTTGGTCGGGTGCTTCTTGCGTGCATATGGAAGGAACCACAACGGCAAAAGCTGCGAAAAATTATGTAGTTTTGTATGACAATCTTGATATTCCTGTTCAAGAAAATACCAGACTGTCTTACTTGGTATTTCCTGATATAGGGACAGATTACAATTTGAGTGCAAATGATCCGAACTATGCATACGACTTTGAATACACCAGTATGCATTCGGCGATCGACTTGGAATTTAGCGATGGCTCTCACCTTTCTGACTACAAAGCCATTGATCAGTATGGCAATGTAGTGTCTCCTGTGGCCCAAGGAGAAGCACGCGTAATGGCGACGAACAACTGGCTGCAGATCAGCACAAAGCTGAGCACAGATCCGAACCTGCTTGGTAAAAAGATCACGAAGGTATTGGCTGGTTTCGAAAAAGGTGATGCTACGCCTGGCAAGGATATCTCCGTCTATTTCGATGATGTGGAGATTTTTGAGCAGGCAGATCCGAAGGTCACCAATCTGGCCGATTATGTGAATATTCTGCGGGGTACGTACTCTACGGGCAATGCTCCCGCCCGAGGCCTGAATGTGCCCATTGTGGCAACGCCTTTCGGCTTCAACTATTGGGTGCCCACGACGGACGGCAGTACAGACAATACGCCCTATGCCTACAGCGGAGCGGAAGCCCGGCTTAAGGGCATCAAGATCTCTCACGTAGCCAGCAACTGGATCGGGGAGAGCGGAACCTACTATTTCTCTGCCGATTCTACCACAACAGACTACAGTGCGGTAGGTAATGCCATCCGAAATAGAGGCTCTGTTTTCAGTCATGAAAATGAGATCGCCAAGCCGTATTATTACGGCGTGACCCTCAATGCGGATGACGCCACCGCACCCAATGTCAAGGTGGAGGTCACACCTACTGAGCATGCGGCGGTGTTGCGCTTCACATTCCCGGCTGGTGCTGAGGCGTGCAACATTATGTTTGACCCTGTGAATGCGCGGAGCGAATCTATCATCGAATTTAACGCGGACAAGACTGAGTTCCATACGACCTCGGAAAACAAGCAAAACGGACAAACCACCATGCACATCGTGGGGCAGTTTTCTCAAGCTCCCGTTGCCTGGCACTCCGCCGGTAAAGGCTCTATGGGAATGTTCCAGTTTGCGCCCAACGAAAACAAAGAAACTGTTATCGAAATGAAGGTAGCTACCTCCTTTATCTCCAAAGAACAGGCACAGCATGCACTGCTCATGGAAATTGCTGGAGATGAAGGCTTTGACAAAGTGCAGGCCAAGGCGTTGAAGATCTGGAACGATACGCTGAGAAGCATTGAAGTTGTGGGTGGTAGCTACCACGAAAGAGTCACCTTCTATTCGAATCTCTACCGGGCATTTGTCTATCCCACAAGCCTGGCTGAGAATACGGGCACCAATGAGCAGCCGCATTGGCAGCATTATTCCCCCTACACCAGAAAAGTGGTAGACGGTCAATTTGTATATAACAATGGTTTTTGGGATACCTTCCGTACCACTTGGCCGCTCTACTCCATCGTTGCACCAGAAAAAGCAACTCAGCTGCTAGATGGACTGATCCAGCACTACAGAGAGCAGGGCTGGATCCCCAGATGGATCGCGCCTGCGGGCACCGATTGTATGGTGGGCACCAACTCCGACAATATCTTCGCAGACGCGTTGAACAGAGGCGTTACGTTTGATGTCGAGGCGGCTTATGCATCGGCGCTGCGGAACGGATCGGTGTATTCTGTCAATAACGGGAAAAACTCCTACTCTGGCCGTGCGCACATGGACGGCATGGTGTTTCGCGGATATGTTCCTCAGGACGGGGTGACTGGCGGCTGGGGGGGAAGCGAATTCAATTTCTCCTGGTCCATGGAAGGCAGCGGAACGGACTTTGCCATTGCGTCGATGGCGAAGTATCTGCGGGATAAAGCAGAACTTGGCAGCGAGGCCTGGCAGAAGTACAACGATGAATACCTCTATTTTACTGCAAGAGCCACCAATTATGTCCATCTGTTCAATGAGAGCATGGGCGGTTGGTTCCGTGCCAAGAAGTCCGATGGGACGTGGCTGCAGACGGACGAGCAGTTCGATCCTACGGCACAGGGTTACGGCTATTGTGAAGACAATGCCTATAACTATGCATTCCCGCCCTATGATGGTCAGGGATTAGCCAATTTGTACGGAATGGCCAGAGACAAGGATGGGCGAACGGCTTTGGGTGATAAGCTGGATGAAGCTTACTCGGCGGTTGGCACAGCCAATCCTGGCTCCTGGACCGGCCATAAGGAAAACTGGGAAGGCCGTGATGCGAAACAGGGGCAGATCCATATGACCAACCAGCCTGCGCATCACATTCCTTATATGTATCTCTATACAGACCGTCCGTGGAGAACTGCAGAGTTTGTCCGGGATACGCTGGATCGCTTGTTTGTGGGCGAAGAAGTTGGGCAAGGCTATTTGGGCGATGACGACAATGGCGAATTGAGCGCCTGGTATGTCCTTTCCTCTATGGGTCTGTATCCGCTGACCAACGGCAATGGCGTTACAGCCATTGGCACCCCACTGTTTGAAAAGGTGACGATCCACCGGGACGACGGTCACACCATTACAATTTTGGCGCCGGGCGTCAGCAGAGAAAACAAGTACGTCCAGAGCCTGTCCGTCAACGGTGTAGAGCAGACTGCTACCTACCTCATGCCCGAGGTGCTGCAGCGCGAGACTGTTACCCTGGAGTTCACCATGGGCACTACGCCGTCCAAAACCTGGGGCATGAAGGGCGCGGATATGCCGCCTTCCATCACGGAGGGCACGGGAAGACCGCAACTGCTGGTGGACCATACCAAGACAGAGGTTTCCACGGTAGAAGGCGGCGGAAATGAGGATGCCATTGAGACCAACGCCAAAAAGCCTGAAAAACTGTTTGACAACAAGGCTCATGACCGCAACGGTTATGCAAGCTGGGATGACTCGGAAAACGGATATCTGACATATCACTTCGCCAGCCCCATCCAGATCAGCATGTATACACTGACCAGCTGGGATGCGGAGCACGCGCCCAAGGCATGGAAGTTCTACGGATCCATGAATGGTGAAAATTGGACCAAGTTGGATGCCAGAAGCAACCAGAGTTTTGCTTGGAAGATCAATCCTACCGCTGGCGGTGATAAGTACACTCGACCCTTCGCAATTTCTGAAGAGGTTCAGAATGTCTATTCCTATTATAAGATCGAGTTTGAGAATGCAGGCCAGGAGATTTACCTTGCGGAACTGGAGCTGCTGGGCGGCGAATTTGCCGGAGCCACCAAGGAGGCGCTCCTTGCTGCAATTCAGGAGGTGGAGGGGCTTACACAGGCAAACTATGCGCCGGAATCCTGGAATGCACTGCAGACCGTATTGGAGTCGGCGAAGACTGTGTATAAGAATGAAGCCGCAACACATGAAGAAATTGGCGCAGCAATTTCGGCGCTGAACAATGCTGTCTCTTCTCTGGTTCGCCTGAAGCCGGCAGCAGAAAAAATCGAGGCGGTAAGCGCTGAGATTGCATCTGCAGGCGTCAAGTACGAGTCGACAGGAAACGCGACCGGTGCAGTGGAAGGTACGGTTTCTAATCTGGGCGGTTTGATGCCTGGAAGCTATGTGCGCTACCGCTGCGTGGATTTCGACATTCTGAAAGGCAGCTTCAGTACCATAATTCTGACCTATGCGGAGAAGAACTATGATGCAGATGTAGATAATTCTAAGGTTACCGTTCATCTGGATGATTTGAACAGCGATCCTATTGCTGAAATTGCTCATATTGAGGGCACAGGAGATAACTGGAATCAATTTGTGAACCGGACTGGTGACTTGATGCGGAAAGATATCACCGGTGTGCATGATGTCTACCTGAAATTCCATGGCGTCGATAAGCCGGTGATGAACCTGCATTCCCTCATATTTGGCGTGGACGGCACACAGGCAGTCATCGTTGGCAAGCTGACGCATCTCAGCGGAGACAAGACGACAGTCCAGATCGGTAAGAAACTGGAGTATACCCTGAAAGCGGATGAAGGATTCGAGCTGCCCGATACGGTAGAGGTTACCATGGGTGGTAGGATCCTCGGCGAAGGGGAGTATACTTACTCCAAGGAAACCGGCACGATTGTGATTGAGCAGGTAACAGGCAATATCTGCATTTCCGCAGAAGCTTCTTCTTCGCACGTGCACAGCTGGTCCAACGAATGGAGCAAGGATGAAACCCATCACTGGCATGCGTGCTCCGGCTGCGACGAGAAGAACGACGTAGAGCCCCATACGCCTGGCTCTGCGGCAACGGAAAATGATCCGCAGACCTGCACAGTGTGCGGTTATATCATCGCGCCCGCGACCGGCCACATTCATCACACCACGATGCTGGTTCCGGCTGTGGAAGCGACCTGCGTCGACGAGGGTCACAGGGCGTATTACACCTGCTCCGGATGCAGCAAGCTGTTTGCAGATGAAAACGCGACAGAAGAGCTGACTGAGGCGGATATTACCCCGAAAACTGACCCGACCAACCATGTGGGCGGCACGGAAGTTCTTAACGCGAAAGACGCAACCTACACCGAGGAAGGCTACACCGGCGACACCTGCTGCAAGAGCTGCCACGCAGTGATTTCCTACGGGCATGTCATCCCGAAGCTGACCAAGCCTTCGAAGCCCTCCGGCGGAACCGTCAGACCGGTCAGCCCGAACGCCGGCGTAGGTAAGAAACCGGAAGCAGAGAAAGAAGCTCTTCCGTTCACCGATGTCCCGCAGACGGCATGGTACTATGAGAGCGTGCAGAGCGCGTGGGCGGCAGGTCTCATCGACGGTGTGACGGCAACAAAGTTCAAACCGGACGATACTTTGACCGTGGCGCAGGCGATCAAGCTCGCAGCTGCTCTTTATCAGATGGAGCATGAGGGCGAGGTCACCCTGAAAAACGGCAGCGTGACCTGGTATGACAGCTACGTTTCTTACGCAGTCGCAAACGGCATTATCGAAAAGGATTATGCAAGCTATACTGCGGCGCAGATGAACGCTGCGATCACCAGAGCAGAGTTTGTCCACATCTTCCACGGCGCGGAAAGCACCTACAAAGCGATCAATCAGGTCGCGGACGATGCGATCCCCGACGTGAAGAACGGCGATGCGTTTGCGTCCGATATCTACGAGTTCTACCG
>ERZ791837.1988-NODE-1988-length-12160-cov-3.031722_pt1 | contig 12160 bp, 12 predicted proteins | sample MGYA00510292_ERZ791837 | MGnify/ENA primary metagenome ERZ791837 (study PRJEB30046, sample SAMN00715259) | human gut metagenome | study: EMG produced TPA metagenomics assembly of the A metagenome-wide association study of gut microbiota in type 2...
TATTGTGAACATGATTTGGGACCGTTGCGCCAACGCTATCGAGAACAACGACTACGAAGGTTGCCAAATGGAACTGCTTCAGACGTTGGCTATGGAAACTCCGTTCACCGAAGAAGAATTCCGCAACGAGAAGAAAGAGAAACTGGCTGAAAAGACATTCGGCATTGCCATGGAGAACTTCAAACGTAAGACTGAACGCCTGGCACAGATTGCCAATCCGGTTATCAAACAGGTATATGAGAACCAGGGACACATGTACGAGAACATCCTGATTCCTATCACGGACGGTAAACGTATGTACAATATCTCTTGTAACCTGAAAGCTGCTTACGAATCCGAATCCAAAGAGGTAGTAAAAGCATTTGAAAAGTCAATCCTGCTGCACGTTATCGACGAAGCATGGAAAGAGAACCTGCGCGAACTGGATGAACTGAAACACTCTGTACAGAATGCAAGCTACGAGCAGAAAGACCCGTTGTTGATTTACAAACTGGAATCTGTAACGTTGTTTGACTCAATGGTGAATAAGATTAACAATCAGACTGTTTCTATCTTGATGCGCGGACAAATTCCTGTACAGGAAGCTCCGGATGAACAGGCTGCCCGTCGTGTAGAAGTACGCCAGGCTGCACCGGAACAGCGTCAGGACATGAGCAAGTATCGTGAGAACAAGCAGGACGTTCCCGAAAAATATCTATCGTAGCAATCATTCAGTCCTTCGCCCAGCTGGAGCAAAACTACGGAAAGCAGGGTCAGGAAATCATCACAGACAATACACAGCTGACTGTATTTGGTGGCTTTGCACCCAATTCGCAGTCGGCTGAAGTTCTCTCAAAGGCACTCGGTGAGCAAACTGTTTTGTCAGGCAGTATTTCTACAGGCAAAGACAATCGTTCCAAATCTCTTCAAATGATTGGCAGACCGCTCATGACAATAAACGAGTTGAAATCTATGCCAAAAGGGCAGTTTATTGTGATGAAAACCGGCACGCATCCTATGATTTCACCGCTGAAATTGTTCTTCCAGTGGGGTATTTCTTTTGAGGATACCTATCAATTGCCTGATCGTGCTAAGCGTGTAGTGACTTACATGAGCAAGGGCGAGCTGTTGCGTGAGATAGAGGTCAAATATCCGCAGGAGGAAAAAATATCAGAAATTTCGGAGAGTTTAGATGAATTGGACATATCAGAATATCTTCCAAAACGAAAAACTATTGTGAAAACAGGAGGTGGCTAAGTTGCGATTTTGTCGTGAAATTTATGAATATGATTTGCCGCATAGGGCTGTTTCTGTTTATATGTATCTTTCCAATCGTGCTGGACGAAAACGAGAATGTTTTCCATCTGTGCGAACGATTTCAGAGGAACTACATCTGTCGAAATCTACAGTATTTCGGGCATTAAAGGACTTGGAAATAGCAGGACTGATTGAACGAGAAGAACGTTTCCGTCCCTGTGGCGGTCGCAGTTCAACGCTTTACAAATTAAAAATGAAGGGAGGAAAATCAAATGTTTGACTGGATTGGCGATGCCCTTGGATGGGTAGGAGATGCAGTTGGCGATGTTGGTTCGATTATCTCAGAAGCAGTGTGGGATGTGATGTTGCAATGGTTGTTCAATACCATTTATGTCACAGCTGACACATTGTTTTCCATGATAAACGGTATGGCAACCGGCATTTTTGATCTGAATTGGGTACAAGCATTCCTGGACTTGTTTTCCTATTTTGGATGGTCGCTGTTCATTGTAGGTGTAGTAGTCGCTGTGTTTGACTGTGCATTGGAATATCAGACGGGACGAGCAAATATGCAAGGAACGAGTCTAAATGTCTTAAAAGGGTTTATGGCAGCCGGACTGTTTACGCAAGTTCCGGTTGGACTTTACAAAATGAGTGTTACCTTGCAGTGGATTTTTTCGTTGGATTTGATGAGAGTATTCAACGGTACAATCAGCAATGATCTAGGAGCAATGGCGGAAATTACGCTGAAATCCGTCACTTTTACCAGTGGTGTGACGGGAATTTTAACGGTGATTGCACTTGCTTATTGTGTGTTGAAACTGTTCTTTGCAAATATCAAACGAGGCGGCATTTTGCTATGCCAAATTGCAGTCGGCGCATTTTACATGTTCTCGATTCCAAGAGGATATGCCGAGGGATTTAATAGCTGGTGCAAGCAGATTATTGCATTATGTCTGACAACATTTTTGCAGACAAGCCTGATGTTTCTGGGACTGCTGACATGGCAGACGAATATGCTGTTAGGGTTTGGCATTATGTTATCAGCCAATGAAGTACCAAGAATTGCACAGCAGTTCGGATTGGATACCAGTGTAAAAGTGAATATGAGCAGCGTGTCTCATACAGTGGGGACAGCTGTTCGTGCAGGTCAGGCAATTGCCAAAAAGCTGGCATAGGAGGGCATATGAAAATATATATTTATCCGCAAAATCTGAAATCCGGTGCAAAATTGTGGCTTTGGAGTATTCGTGATTTTATCATCATCTGTCTGGGACTGATTCTTTCAGTGGTGATTTTGACGCAGTTGTGGACATTTTTTCCCTTTGCAATTACATCTGCCTATGCTTTTCTAACGATTCGAAAAGAGGATATAACAGTCATGGATTACTTGTTCTGTGCGATGAAGTTTTTTGTGACAGCACAGCAATTGTATATTTGGAGATGATAAGTAAAAATGAAAAATAAAAAATCAACGCAAAATCTTTTGGGATTAGAGACATTCGGCAGGTTTGGACTTTGTGTAAACAAAGAAGAACTTGTCTTTTTTCATATCCAGCCGACCAATATCTCGGTACTGTCAGCAGAGCATATGGACGGAAAAATCTATCAGCTTATGCAGCTTCTGAGCTGTGTGCCGAAGCTGGAAATTATCGCATTGGATAACTGTCAGCGGTTTGATGAGAACAAGATTTATCTTAAAAAACGTCTTGCAGAAGAACAAAATCTGCAGGTGAAAAAGCTGATACAAGCTGACCTTTTGTTCTTAGATCAGATGCAGACGGAGCGTGCAACTGCAAGACAGTTTCTGTTCTGCATTCGTGTATGTAATCTGAAAAAGCAGCAGTCTCAAGCGATCAGTCAGGTTTACAAAACGATTGCAGAGTACGGGTTTTCCGTCAGACATATGGAAAAATCCGATTTAAAGCACATGCTCGCAGTCTATTTTCAAAGTAGTATGCAGGGTGAACAAATGCCGGATGTGGAAGGAGAAAACTATTTGGAGGTGCAGAAAAATGACAATATTTCGTAAGAAACAGCCACTTACCGCTGAGGAAGAAGAACAAATTCGAGTGCAGAATTTCTTTGATCGAGTGACGCCCAGCACTATCAAATTTTTCCCAGACCGCTATCTTTGCGGCACAGCCTATCATTGTACTTGGGCGATTCGAGAATATTCACCGACAACAGAAGAACAGGCGATTCTTGCTCATCTGGGTGACAGAAGCGATGTGACCATACGCATTTACAATCGTCTGGTTGACAGCAATGAACAGCGGCAGATGATACAGCATGCTGCCCGAAAGAATCGTATGATGACAACGGTAACGGATGTGACGGAATCCATTCATGCGGAAAGCAATTTGCAGGATGTGGTGCAGTTGATTGCAGAGCTGAGACGAAACAAAGAGCCGCTTTTGCATACGGCTGTTTTTCTGGATTTGAAAGCAGAATCGGAGGAAAAGCTAAAAGAACTGCAGTCTGATGTGCGTATGGAACTTACCAGAAGTCATATTTCTATTGATCCGTTGCTGCTGCGTCAGAAGGAGGGATTTCTTTCTGTTCTTCCTTTCGGGAGCAATCAGTTTGGGTCGTTATTTGAGCGAATTCTGCCAGCCAGTTCTGTGGCAAATCTTTATCCGCTGAACTATTCCGGCAAGACTGATCCACAGGGATTCTACATCGGGCGTGACCGCTATGGTACAAATATTCTGGTGGATTTCGATAAAAGGGCGGAGGATAAGACGAATGCCAATGTGTTGATTCTGGGCAACTCTGGTCAGGGAAAGAGCTATTTAATGAAGCTGCTTTTGACCAATCTGCGTGAATCGGGAAAGAGTATTATTGTTTTAGATGCAGAATCAGAATATGAGGACTTGACTCGCAACTTAGGCGGTACATATCTTGACTTCATGTCTGGACAATACCGCATCAATCCTCTTGAGCCAAAAGCTTGGAGCAGCGATGCAGAATCAGATGAAACATCTCCAGAAGCATTCCAGAAAGTTACAAAACTGCGTCAGCATATCAGCTATTTGAAAGATTTCTTCTGTGCATACAAGGACTTTTCAGACAGTGAAATTGATACGATTGAACTGATGCTGCTAAAACTGTATGCGGAATTTGGACTGACGGACAGCACTAATTTTGACTTTTTGTCACCGAGAGAATATCCTATTATGCAGGATTTATACGATTTAATAGAGGATGAGTACAAGCACTTTGATGACACGAAAAAGCACTTGTATACGGAGGAAATGTTGCAGAATATTTGTCTTGGACTGCACTCCATGTGCAAAGGTGCAGAGTCCATTTATTTCAATGGATACACTAATATTCGTGATGGTGAGATGCTTTGTTTTGGTGTGAAGGGTCTGCTAGATACGAATAAACGATTGAAAGATACGCTGCTGTTCAATGTGCTTTCCTACATGTCTAACCAACTTTTGTGCAAAGGAAATACGGTGGCAAGCATTGATGAATTGTACTTGTTTCTTTCTAACATGACTGCTATTGAATATATTCGCAATGCCATGAAACGTGTAAGAAAGAAGGAGTCGGCAATGATACTGGCATCGCAGAATATTGATGATTTTCTCATTCCAGAAATCAAGGAGTTCACAAAACCGCTGTTTGCAATTCCGACTCATCAGTTTTTGTTTTATGCTGGTAATATTGAGTCGAAAGCCTACATGGATACCTTACAGCTCGAGCAGTCAGAATTCCGTTTGATTCAGCATCCGGCAAGAGGTTCTTGCCTGTATCGATGCGGAAATGAGCGCTATCTTTTGCAGGTGAAAGCGCCAGAGTACAAGGAAAAATTGTTCGGTCAGGCGGGGGGAAGATGAGTACAGCCATCATTGCAGCAGCGAAAAAACTGATCATTTTGCTGCTGACAGACAAACGGACATGGAAAGTAATTGGCAGTATCATTGTCCTTGCCGTCTGCATTATTCTGATGCCAGTGATGTTGCTTTTGGCAATGAGTAGCAGCATTGCGAATGCTGGTTCTGGTTTTACCGTCAACCTAACAGCAGAACAGGAACAGCAAATGTTGCAACTAGATGCAGATGGTCAGGTTATTGCAGACACACTAAACAGCATGAATTTGCCATCAGAAATCCTGAAAGCACAGGTGATCTACGCTACCTATTTTCAAGATGTACCGAAAAACAGTGACTTTTTCTCGTCTTACTGTTCCCTGTTTCAAACGGCAAACGGTGATATGCAGTTGTTGATTTCTATGCTGAATGAAGCCTATGGATTATCCATTTCTTATGATGAATGTATGCGTTCCTACGCAGTTATTCGGAACGTGCATATTGACAAAAATCTTTTTAGTGATACAACAACCAAGAATCATATTGACCTTGCAGCCTGGGCTTGGAATGCTTATGAATCGCAGTGGGGATATGTTCCCTTCACCGATGGTGAGATTTTCACAGAAGAAAAGCTTGCAGAATTACAGGCACAGCATCCTGACTGGGTAACAGATGACTGTCAAAAATGGCTGAATCGCCGCACGGTAGACAATGAAAATCTGCTGAAATCATATCTTTGCTATGACTGGAATTCAAAAGAAATGAATGCTGATGGCAGCACAATTTCGTATCTTTCTACAAATGAGTGGATTTCTATTTCGGAGCAAAGCGGCAGCATGGATACCCTACCGGATACGATTGGAATCGCTTTATTAGATGGCGAAACAGTTGGAATTTATGTAGGAAATGGCGAAGTCATTTATGCGAAATCAGTGGTGGATGGTGTAGTAAAAGAGTCTCTTTCAGAGCGAAACTGGACAAGCTGGTTCTATGTGACGGATGTATACTATCCACAGACGCCACAGACGGCAATCGAATTCCAATCATATGACCCAAATATCAAGAACAATCTTGACCTTGTGCAGTGGGCAATGCAGGCACAGGAATCTGGATGGGGTTATGTTTACGGTACGTATGGGAACGTACTGACAGAAGAAGTTTTGCAAGACAGAGCCAGTATTTTTGGAAATGAGGTTACCGATTATCTGGATTTCATCCATCAATATTGGATGGGTAAACGAACAGTGGATTGCATCGGACTCATTAAAAGTTATGGCTGGTATGATAATTCTAGCGGAGAGATTTTAATTGGTGCGAACGGCATGGCAGATGTAACTGCAAACGGTATGTTTGATGCAGCAACGGTCAAAGGAACGATCGATACAATGCCGGAAGTGCCTGGACTTGCAGTCTGGCATGACGGTCATATCGGTGTTTATATCGGAAACGGCGAAGTAATTGAAGCCATGGGAACGCAGTATGGCGTTGTAAAAACGCAGCTTGCAGGTCGTGGCTGGACGCATTGGTTACAGATTCCGTACATCGCATATTCAGAGTGAAAGGAGTTTTTTAATATGAAAAAGCAGATTTCTGTCAGTGTGGAGAGTGAAAAATTCTCTGCCCTGACCATGTATTTGGAGCAGAAAAATATGCACCTGACCGAAGAAATGGACAAGTGCATTGAGAATTTATATCAGAAAAATGTGCCGCAGAATGTACGTGAGTTCATTGAATTACAGCTGTTAGAAAAAGAAATTCAGAGGGAGAATCGTAGAACAAAATCCAAGTCCAAGCTGGAGCCAGCTTGACCGCAATTCCCCACCCAATAATACCAACTAATAATGATAGAGTTGTCACTGTCCTCCCCAGGGAGGGTTGTAAGGTAAATTAGGAAATGAAGTATTTTCCTCTATGTAAGCAAACGTGTGCCCTCGTGTGCGATTTTGTCATCATAGGTAGGGTAACTGTACCCTTGTATGCAATGACGCAAACGTAAGCGAAATTTGAAGCTCTTTCGGAAAATCGCTGAAACAAAATTGTATTAGGTTTGCCGAAATGCAATCGGAAGATTTTGTTGCAGGTTAAAGTTTTGGCGTCTGAAGCCGCCAAAACATTGGACAGCAGCCGGCAAAGCCGACTGCATTGCGAGCTATTTTCACTTTTCAGAATTGGAGTCAAAATGGAGGTTTTACAGAAATCATGGAGTCAAAAGCATACAAAAACAAGGATTCTCCGCAGGATTGCGGAGATTTGAGTACGGTCAAATCAGAAAAAATCAAGTTTCCGCTGTATCTGCATCCTGATACGATGGAGCAAGTGGAAATGCTCTATAAATCAGATAATGGTTCTTCGAAAACAGAACTTTTGGAGAAAGCAATTCGATTTTACTGCGGATATTTGCAGAACGAATGTGCGACGGATTTTCTTGCCCCTCAGCTGTCAGAAATGGTAGATGGAATCGTCAAAGGAACAGAGCAAAGACTTTCCCGTGGGCTGTTCAAGGTTGCTGTTGAACTTGGAGCTGTCACACATTTGCTTGCTGCAGTGCATGAAGTCGATGATGATACACTTCGCAAACTTCGTGCTATGTGTGTGGATGAAGTCAAACGCATTAATGGTGTGATTAATTTTGAAAAAGCTGTGCGCTATCAGCGGAGTGATGAGTAATGGCACGGCTCATTGTCACAAGCAGATTTCTGAAGAAAGGTTCTGCGAAGCTGAAAAATTATGTAAAGTACATTGCGACTCGTGAGGGCGTTGAGGTGCGTGACCAGATTGTCACAGACAAAAGTATTCCAGCTACAGAAAAACAGCTGGAGTTAATACAGTCATTACTTACAGACTTTCCACAAGCAAAACAATACCTTGAGTACAGTGACTTTCAAAGTACAAAAACAATGGAAAATGCGTCAGAATTGATTGCAGCGGTGGTGGAACGGAATGCAGATGTTATTGGTAACCGACAGAACTTTGTCGGCTACATGGCACTGCGTCCTGGCGTGGAGAAACGTGGTTCACACGGATTGTTTACGGATTCTGATGCACCAATCGTGCTGGATCAGGTTGCAAAAGAAATTGCAAATCATAAGGGAAATGTCTGGTCGCATGTGGTTTCACTACATCGTGAAGATGCTGTTCGTCTTGGCTATGACAATTCTGATGCCTGGCGTGAACTGGTGAAGCGTCATGTTGCTGATCTTGCTGAGCAGACAAAAATTTCACTGAAAAATCTGCGCTGGTATGCAGCCTTTCATGATACCACACATCATCCACATATTCATCTGATTGTCTACTCTGCTGACCCAAAACAGGGATTTCTCACAAAGCAAGGCATTGAAAAAATTCGCAGTAATTTTGCAAATGACATCTTTCAGGATGAATTGCAGTCATTGTATCAAGCGCAGACACTTCGAAGGGATAAGCTGAAACAGGAATCCAGAGAACAAGTAAAAAATATCGTAGCAGCACTTAAAAATGATTCTTTGGATAATCCAGTTCTGGAAGAATTGGTGCGAAAATTGTATTTGCAGTTGCAGAATGCAAAAGGCAAAAAAGTATATGGATACTTGCCGAAGTCTGTGAAGGAAACAGTCGATGCTATTTTTTCTGAGCTTGCAAAATGTCCTGAAATTAATTTTCTTTATGAAAAGTGGTGTGAACTTGAGCGTCAAAAATACAAGACGTATACACTCAAAGAAAAAGAGTTTCCTTCCCTGACGGAAAATAAATCGTTTCATTCTATTCGCAACGAAATTATTCGTCAGGTCTTGCAGCTGGAGTATACCGCACCGGAGCAAAATGAAAATGCACTTACAAGGGAGAATTCTGTCTATATGACGAATACAGTTTGTAGTCTGGTATCATCTTTGGCAAGCTGCATTGAGGAGGATTATGACCAGAAATTCTTTTCCGGTCGAGCGGCTGTTGACCGTAAGCTGCGGCAGATGATTCGTCAGAAAAAACAAGCACTGGGCTTGAAAAGTGAGCCAAAGCAAAATCAAGATTTAGAATACTAAGTGGCATAGGGGTGGTGTCATGGTGGCATGACAAGAAGTAGAAAGTTTAATTTATTTATATCATAGCAGAAAGAGAAATATTTTATGCACACTGTCAAGTTACAAGTAACTTAGAAAACAGTGTGCATTTTTTCGTCAATTCCGTCCATTTACGTCAGGTTTTTCAAGACAAAATTCGATGGATTTTGCTATTATTATATCATATTTTAGAGAAATGTAAAGGGGTTTCTAAGAATTTTTTTGAAAAATTGCGGTGAAATACTGTTTTTCAACATCAAAATCAAGCTGTTTCGCCGTCTGAAAAACAGTCAGGAGGTTTCGATTATGTCAAAAAGAGGGAGCAATATTTACAAGCGCAAGGATGGTCGATATGAAGGACGTGTGCCGATTGGATACAAAGAAAACGGCATGCTGAGGTACAAATCTGTTTATGCAAGAACACTTTCAGAAGTCAAAGAAAAAATGGCACAATGCTATACTGTACGTCAGAAACAGACAATTTCTAACATAAAGTTGTCAGTTAAAGATGCTGCAATAGAGTGGCTTTCTTCTGCAAAATTGCGTGTAAAACCGGCAAGCTATGCAAATTATGTAAACATTGTTTTCAAACACATTTTGCCTGTACTGGGTGGTGAATATTTTTCAGCGCTGACCACACAAAAATTGAACAATTTTATTCACAGTAAGTTACAGTTTGGTCGGTTGGATGGTCGAGGCGGATTATCTGCAAAAACTGTTCGGGATATCATGACTGTATATCGCAGCATAGAACAATATGCAGTGCAGGAATATGGCGTAAAAATTACACATTTCACTATGCCTAAAATTCAGAAGAAACAGCTGGATGTATTGAATCTTTCGGAGCGAAAACGACTGGAACAGCATCTTCTGCATAATCTGACAAACACAAATTTAGCGATTTTGCTGTGCTTGTTTACAGGTTTGCGTGTTGGAGAACTTTGCGGATTGACTTGGGGTGATATTGATTTTACTGCTGGAACACTTTCTGTGAATCGGACTGTGCAGCGAATCAACAAACGTGGTAGCTCTGAAGTCATCATTGGCTTACCGAAGAGTAAGACTTCTATTCGCACAGTACCGATTCCATCATTTCTGTTGGAGTTATTATCGCAAAGAAAAAAAGACAGCAAATTATTTTTGATTTCCGGTACGGCAAAGCCTGTTGAACCAAGAACGGTGCAGTATCGCTTTAAGTCTATATTGAAAGCTTGTCAAGTACGAAATATTCCGTTTCATCTGCTTCGTCACACCTATGCGACTGTCTGTATTGCAAATGGATTTGATCCAAAAACACTCAGTGAACTTCTTGGACACGCTGATGCAAGCATTACACTCAATCGCTATGTGCATTCTTCTATGCAGATGAAGCAGCAATATGTTAGTCGACTTTGCTTGTCTGCTTAATTTTTTTGCCGTCAAAGTTTTGTCCGGCTGATTTCAAAAAGCAACGCAGTTTCTATGTATTTCTGTGTTTCAGCCATATATGGACGGAATTGACGAAAAGAAGATCTCCTTTTTAAAATATTATATTACAACAAAAATTCTTTATTCAGCTTGATTTTTGTAAATATTTGTGGTATGATTTTGACGAAAGGAGCGATGTGAAATGATTAGAATTGCAATTATAGATGATGAAGAACTGATTTGTTTTCGCATAAAGCGATTTTTAGAATGCTACTCACAAGAAAATGCAGTTGCGATTGAAATTTATTTATATCAAAATGAAAATCTGTTTCTTTCTGATTTAAAAAATAATATACACTTTGATTTAATTTTTTTAGATATTGAACTGCGTAATACTACAGGCATTCAAATTGGACATTGGATTCGAAATGAAATGCAAGATGAATGGATGCAGATTATTTATATTTCAGGAAAAGAAGGATATGAAAGGCAGTTGTTTTCTGTTAATTGTCTTGATTTTTTAAGCAAACCGATTTCATATAAAGAAATTTCACGTGTAATGAATCGTTTTATGAAATTGACACATAGACCGGAGGATGTTTTTGTCTTTCAAAAAAATCATGTTTTAGAACGAATTCCATTATCAAATATTTTGTATTTTGAAAGCAAAAATCGAAAGATTTTTATAGTTACACAAATAGAATGTATTGAATTTTATGAAAAATTGGATGAAATTGAAAAACGACTTCCTGTTCAATTTTTGAGGATTCATAAATCATTCTTAGTAAATTACTGTCATATTCGTCAGTTTCATTATGATGAAGTGATCATGTCCAATCAAAAAAATTTGCCAATCAGTCAATCTAAAAGAAAAGCAATCAAGGAGGCACAATTGGAACTGGAGGGAATTATGCCACATGCATAGTGTTTTATACAATGTTTTTTATTTAATTGCTGATATATTTGAGATATTTATAATATATCGATATATGGATTTGTTCTTTGGATGGAAGCAACATACCAAAGTCACATGGATTGCATTTCTCTATTATTTTTTAGCGACAGGTGTAATGCATCTTATTTTAGATATTCCTATTTTCAATTTATTCTTTTCAGTTTCTGCTATATTTTTTATGGCTTGTACATATCGAACGAAGTTTTGGAAAAAAGTCTGTGTTGTACTTTTTCTCTATTGTTATACTGCTGTTGTAGAGCTGATTGTTGGCGGAGCAACAGGTTATCTGAAAGTTGATATTGTAGAATCAGGCAGTTATCAAAATGTAGCAGGGTTAATAATTATGAAATTATTATTTTTTATAGGGACATTGATATTTTATAATATCAAAAGCATCAAAATGGAATCTAAGTTACAACCTTCTATTTGGATTGCTTCGTGTTCTATGCCAGTTATTTCAATTATTATTGCATTTACATTATTTTTCAATGATGGCATACATGCTATCTCGTTATTATTGTCCCTTTCTTTGTTGATTCTTGCAAATGTGCTCACTTTTTATTTATATGATCTTTTATCGCAGTTTTACATAAATCGAATAGATACCGAAGTTTTGGAGAAAGAAAAGCAATATTATTTTCATCAATGTGAGTTAATGAATCAAATTCATGAAAATATGACATCTTATCAGCATGATTTGAAAAATC
>ERZ791837.1990-NODE-1990-length-12126-cov-2.627040_pt1 | contig 12126 bp, 6 predicted proteins | sample MGYA00510292_ERZ791837 | MGnify/ENA primary metagenome ERZ791837 (study PRJEB30046, sample SAMN00715259) | human gut metagenome | study: EMG produced TPA metagenomics assembly of the A metagenome-wide association study of gut microbiota in type 2...
ACTTATGATCTGAAGCCTCAGATGAGCGCATATGAGGTATGCGACAAGCTGGTAAACGCCATCAAGTCTGATAAATATGATGTGATCATCATCAACTTTGCTAACCCGGATATGGTCGGTCATACAGGTGTGGAGGCAGCAGCCATCAAGGCCATTGAAGTAGTAGATGAATGTGTTGGCAAGGCAGTAGATGCGATCAAGGAAGTAGACGGACAGCTCTTTATCTGTGCTGACCACGGAAATGCAGAGCAACTTGTTGATTATGAGACAGGAGCTCCTTATACAGCTCATACAACAAATCCTGTTCCGTTCATTCTTGTAAATGCAGATCCTTCTTACACCTTAAGAGAGGGTGGATGCCTGGCGGATATCGTTCCTACCCTGATTGAACTGATGGGTATGGAGAAGCCGGTTGAAATGACAGGTAAGTCACTGCTGATCAAGAAATAATAAGTGATGCAGGAATATCATGAGTGAAAGCAAGTAGCAGATTTAGCTGATTGAGGCACACTGAATATTGAACGGGAAGCGTAGCTTTCTGATATAAGAAAAGCAGATACTGGAAAATGGTATCTGCTTTTACTTTCAGCCAACAGCATAAATCTTAATATCTCCACTGATAAACACACAGGTGAACGTTTGGTCAAACAGGCTTTCATCAAGGGTAAAGCTATTTCTTTCCCAGGAGGAGATCATGATATAATCTACATCGTATTTTTTAAACAGAGTAGCAGAAGAGATGGGATCTTCAAACATGTTTTTTACATCCTGCACCTTTTGCTCATCGTAGATGCCATGAGTAGAAAGAAGGAGAGGAGAACCGTTTACAATATTGCGGCCAGTCAGGGAAGTGATCTCATTTACATGACGGTCATTGGTCAGGATCACAGTGTCCGGGGGAGTCGACTGCTCAATATAAAGAGCTGCCTCTACGTGATTGTTTGCATAAAGAGTGTAATCGGAAACTATTTCCCGGCCGAGGGTCAGAATGGCAGAAACACAGGAAAACAGAAGAAAGCAGACAGTCCAAAGACGGACACCTGGAAGACGTTTTGCTTTCTGATAGATCCAGTCTCCATAGTCTGCACAGAGGCAGCATAGAAACAGATAGACCACATACAATAGCTTGTTATTGTCATATGTGTTAGGAGAGAAAGAGATCAGCTCCATGACAAACCAGATCAGAAAAGCCGGACATATGATGGCAAAGGTTTTCTTCGAGCAGTAGATTAGTGCTGGGATCAGCAGGAGAAAGATCACACCAAAGTTTTTGATATAAAACCAGAGATAAGGATCTCCCTGATTTGACCAGTTAAAGTGACTGGTGGTAAAGCCAGAGCCAGATGCCTGGGAGAATGTCCAGTTAAAGAGCTGTGGCAGGGCAAGCATCAGTATGATGACAAGATAGATTCCCCAGGTGAAAAGCAGCTCCTTACAGCCATTCTGCTTTATATAGGAACAGAGTGCAGTGATGCCAAAAAGAAATAACAGTGCAAGAACAGAAAGGCATATTTTCATAAAAACAGGACTGTCGCTTCCGGCTTCTCCATGGCTGAAAAGCTGTAGAATACTCATACCGGTAAAGAAGGAAAGACAAAGAAAAAGGCCGGGCTTTTTTATGGGAAGTTTATGAGGCAGGCTGTGGTATAACTGCATCAGAAGCCAGGAAGCACTGACCATGGTCATAGCCAGAAATGAATGGGTATGGATCATAGGAAGAGCTCCGACAAGCAGTGCGCAGAAGGCAAAAAGGTCTTTTTCCTGATGATACACAGCGCGCCACAGAAGCCACAGACAGGGAAAAAGCACAGCATAGCCAAAGAGTGTGGCACGTTGCGGCAGAAGCATATCCACGATAACGTTGACAAAGCGGATGTTATTGCTGATCAGGTTTGTTGGAGTCTGATAATATTCCGTGAAAATATTCTGAAAGAAATAAGTCTTATTATTTGTCCAGTCCAAAAAGTAAAGAAATCCAAGTCCTCCATTATAAAAGAATAAAAACCAGGCAAGGCAGGCTTTTGAAACTTTTTTTAACCATGTATAAGCAAAACAGTAAAACCCTGTCATGACCTGAAGAATGGCAAAGTACATGGGAAACATATAGGCATAGCGAAGAGATGCTCCGAAGGTATACAGACTGGAGGAAATACTGTCGCAGAGAAACGGGTAGCAGAGTCTGTGACCGGGAGAGATCGTATATTCCGGTGGAAATGTCTGCTGAACGGAAATTCCGGTAATGACGCCAAGATGAAAGTTAATATCCCCATAGGAACATTGGCCAGTGTGCAGACCGTCTTCCTTTACCAGCAGAGTATGGGTAGAGAGCATATAAGCAAAAAGAATAAAGGTGGTGCTGCACAGGATCAGAAATATCCGGTGCTTTTTTAGAAAGGCGCGAATACATTCTCTGGATGGCAGATGATATGGAGCGTTTTCAGCTTTGAAAAAATCCAGCAGAAAAAGGATCAGCGTACATGATCCGGCGGCCAGAATATGGGACAGCTTTGAAAAACCGAATATAAAGGAAAAAAGAGCAGGTATCCACATCAGAAGGACGCTGCCTAAAACGCTGCCGCACAGCAGCCTTGTGATCATATCTTTTTTGCGGAGCAGAAATCCGCTAAACAGGATACCACAGCCCTGAAAGTACAGAAACAGAACAGTGCCTGTGAGATTACCGAGAAAAGAACCGGTATGTACTAAAGTATTCATGATCGTTTCCTCTTTTACGAAAATGCTCATCAGCGAAATGCTGATTTTTCATTATGTTATCACAGAGTTTCTGAGAAAACAATGAAGAATACAGTATACCCCTGTGTTTCTTAAGATAACCTGAAGATAATCTTAACATTAAGGCAGGTACATTGACACATGGGAAATGCTCTGCTAGCATGAGAATATCGAAAGTGTATTAACTGTAATAATACACATGCAAATGGAGAAACAGATTCGCTCAGATTGAAAGAGAGGGGGACGCTATGATTTATATTGATGTCAGGGACAGCAGGCCTATATATGAGCAGATCGTTGAAAAGACCAGAATGCTGATACTGCGTGGGGTGATCAGGAAGGATGAGAAACTGCCGAGTGTCAGAAATATGGCAGTAGAGCTTTCCATCAATCCCAATACCATACAACGGGCATATGGGGAGCTGGAACGGCTTGGTTACATTTATACAGTAAAAGGAAAGGGGAATTTTGCATCTGGAAAAGAGTCACTTCTTACGGAGTACAGGAAAGAACTGCTTGATAAAATTACACAGACCAGTGAACTGGCATTCAGCATCGGAGTGACAGAAAAGGAACTGACAGAGGCAGTTCTGGCGGCGGAAGGGAGAGCGTGAGATGATAGAGATCAGAAATATCAGCAAGTCGTTTGACGGGATCAGGGCAGTAGATAATGTCAGTGTCTCAATAAAGGAAAATACCGTATTTGGACTGATCGGAACAAACGGAGCTGGAAAGAGTACACTCCTGCGGATGGTTGCAGGAGTACTGGAACCGGATGAAGGGGAACTGGCAATAGATGGTCTTGCTGTATTAAACAATGTTGAGGCAAAGAGAAAATTTTATTTTATCGCTGACGAGCCATATTTCTTTGCAAACAGTAATGCAATGGATATGCAGAAATATCTTTCCAGCGTTTATCCTGAATTTATGACAGAGGATTTTTATAGTTATCTTGTAAACTTTGGCCTGGATAAAAGGCGCAAGGTCAATACCTATTCCAAAGGAATGAAAAAGCAGCTTGCCCTGATCTGTGGCATTTGCAGCAACGCAAAATATCTTCTCTGTGACGAAACCTTTGACGGACTTGATCCTGTTATGCGCCAGGGGATCAAAAGTATCTTTGCCAGTGAAATGGAAAGAAGAGGACTGACACCGGTCATTGCTTCCCACAACCTGCGGGAGCTTGAGGACATCTGTGATCATGTGGGACTGCTTCATAAGGGAGGAGTGCTGCTGTCCAAGGATCTTGAGGATATGAAATGCAACATCCAGAAGGTACAATGTGTTTTTGCAACCAGTGAGGATGAAACAAGGGCGATCGGGGCACTGGATATTATGAAAAATGAGAAGAGGGGATCGTTAAATACGCTTACCGTACGTGGCAACAAGGCGGAAATCCTGGCGATCTTTGCTACTGTCAACACTGTATTTTTTGAGGCTCTTCCTTTATCTCTTGAAGAGATCTTTATCAGCGAAACGGAGGTAGTCGGCTATGATATCAAAAAACTCATTCTGGGTTAGTCTGAAGGAAAATAATAAAAGGAGAATCTGGCTGTGGATATTAAGTGCATTTACTTATCTTGTGGTATTGCCGACGGTGACAGCCATGTTTATCAGCAGTTATAAAACAAATAACAGTTATTTGATTGAGCAGTATGGGGAAAGCGCAGGCATGGAAAGAATCCGGCAGGAGACCATGAATCAGCTTCTGCAGATATTTAATGGGGATAATCTTCTGCTTCTTGTGATAATTTCGGGAGTTGCCATAGTCAGCGGAATACAGGGCTTCAGCTATCTTTATCACAAGAATAAAATTGATTTTTATCAGGCAGCTCCTGTGAAACAGAGCCGGCGGTTTCTGACAATCTGGTTAAATGGAGTTCTGGTATATCTGATACCAGGATTTGCTGGTACTGTATTATGTCTGCTGGTTATGGCAGGAAATCAAATGCTGACTGCAGAAATTCTGCAGCAGACCGGAATTGCCTTTTTCCTGCTTTTGTTTGTATATCTTGGCTGTTATCATATGTCTATTCTGGCAGTCATGCTGACGGGAAATGTTTTGATTACGTGTCTTGGAACTGGTGTTTTTTTCTTATATGAATGGATGGTAAGAAGTGTGCTCTCTGGTTATAAGCTGATGTTTTTTCCACATTATTCCACATTTAACCAGTCAGATATGCCGTATTTCTCGCCAATCGCCATGTTTATCCGTTACAGTGAAAAAAGAAGTGAAGGACAGGCGGGTATCCTCGGAACGGTGCTGCAGCTTTCCCTGTTCAGCGGAATTGTGCTGGCTCTTGCATACTGGTGTTACCGGAAACGTCCGGCAGAAGCAGCCGGCAGAGCAATGGCTTTTAAAGTAACACAGCCTGTGATCAAAATTGCACTTGCCATACCGGCATCACTGTTTGCCGGTCTGATTGTCAGTAATATAGTGGGATATTCACCCTTATGGAATAGCGGATCACCTGGTTTTCCTGTCTTTTCCATGGCCATTGTAGTGGTTGTGGTATGCTGCCTGATGCAGGTGGTTTATGAATTTGACATTCGTGGAATTCTGCACAAAAAATGGCATATTCTGATATCCAGTGCAGCAGCTGCATTGATCTTCCTTGTATTTTCAAAGGATCTTACCGGATATAACAGCTATGTGCCAAAGGTCGACAGGGTGAGCAGTGCAGTATTGATTTCACCCTATGAATACAGTGTATATGGTGATGATTATTATGACGAAAACCTGAAATATGAGGATCGTATGGAGTATCTGGCAGATAATATGTATTTGTCAGATATTGGATCACTGAATAAATTATTGCAGAAATCTATTGATAGTCTTGGAAAATATTCTGACCTGAGTGCTCTTTACGAGGATGAGAATGCAGAATGGTATTGTTTGAACGTGATGTACCGGATGGGAAACCATAAGACTGTACAGCGGGAATTTTATGTGAATATGAAGGATCAGGAGACACTTGACCTGCTTGACCGGGTGATTGATTCCGAAGAATATATTTCTGCAGTATATGGAAAAATGATGGATACCATATATCAGATTATGGAGAAGCATGCAGACGGTATAAAGCTTAGCTATACCTATGGAAACAGCATTGATGCCGGTAAACTGTCTGAGGAAGATGCACTGACATTGATGAAGTGTTTTATGGAGGATATCAGAAAAACTGATTTTTCAGAAACCAGAAAGGAAATATCTTACGGAAGTCTGGAAATTGCAGTGCAGCAGGACAATGGATTTTATACTATGAATCGGCATAAGGAATTCAGGATATATCCTTCTTATGAGAATTGTGCAGCATTTCTGAAGGAAAAGGGACTTTATAAGGAAATATTTATTGATCCTGATGAGGTTGAGAAAATACAGGTTATCAATTATAATTGGGATAAATCGAATACAGATATGGCAGTAGCAGATACAGCAGTTTATACGGAAAGTATGACAGACAGCGCAGAACCGGTATATTATGAAGATACCTATGCATATGAGGGCGATCCTTATATGGTAAGACAGACCTATAGCGACAGGGATAAAATTGAGGAAATCAGTCACAAGCTGTATCCGATGGATCAGGGTGGGGCTGACTTTACCTCAGATGTGGATTTTGATACAGATTATGAGGTAATTGTCTATTTTAAACCGGAAAGCAGTATTACGGCAAGCTATACCGGCTCTGTTGGATGCTATTTCCTGAAGGGTGAAGTGCCTGAATATGTACAGGAGGATACTGCCTGTCAGGAATAATGCTGTTGACAACAGGAGGATAAAGGATGAAGGTAAGGCAGGAAGGAAACAGACTGATCATAGCAGAGGGCGTTTCACAGGTATGGATCGATCCATGGGGAGAAAATTCTGCCAGGATCAGGATGACAAAAGAAGCCAGAATGGATCAGAATGACTGGGCGCTGACAGAGCCTGTGAAGGAATGTATCCCGGTCATCACTGAAAAGGAGCTTGATATCACTGATCCTTGGTACAAAGGGGATGAGTGGACGAAATATCATATGACTGGGAAGGAATATACCATGGTCAATGGTAAGCTTACGGTGAAGATCAATCCGGAGGGCTGGATCAGCTTTTATAATCAAAAGGGAGAACTGCTGACAGCAGAGTACTGGAGAAACAGAAACAGGATCAATCGTTATGCGGTTCCTTTAAGGATTGATGCCAGGGAAATGAAGCCCGTGCAGGGAAATGATGAATATGAAGTGACCATGCGGTTTGAGGCTTTTGATGATGAAAAGATCTATGGTATGGGACAATATCAGGAGAAGAACCTGAATAAGAAAGGTGCGATTCTTGAACTTGCACAGCGAAACAGTCAGGCCAGCGTGCCTTTTATGGTATCCAGCAGGGGTTATGGACTTTTCTGGAATAACCCGGCGATCGGAACAGCTGCCTTTGGGGCAAATAAGACTGAGTGGTATGCAAAGCGGACGAAAAAGATCGACTATTTTATTACAGCAGGGGATACACCGGCTGAGATAGAAAAGCAGTACAGTGATGCCACGGGACGTACGCCCATGATGCCTGAGTTTGGTCTTGGTTACTGGCAGTGCAAGCTGCGCTACCGTAATCAGGAGGAGCTTCTGAAGGTAGCAAGGGAGCATAAGAGAAGAGGTCTTCCCATGGATGCCATTGTCATTGACTTTTTTCACTGGTCCATGCAGGGTAACTTTGAGTTCGAAAAGCGTGACTGGCCGGATCCGGAGGCAATGGTAAAGGAACTGAAGGAGCTTGGAATTGAGACAGTAGTTTCCGTATGGCCTACTATTGACGAAAGAAGCAAATATTTCGGAGAGATGAGCGATAATGGCTACCTTGTCCGGACAGACAGGGGCTGTGGTGATCACATGACCTGGATGGGAAATACGATCTTCTATGATGCCACACATCCGGGGGCGAGAAAGTTTGTCTTTGATAAATGTAAAAAGAATTATTATGACAAGGGAATCAGGATCTTCTGGCTGGATGAAGCCGAGCCGGAGTATGGACCCTATGATTTTGACAATTACCGTTATTATGCGGGACCGGCGCTGCAGTGCAGCAATATTTATCCGGTGATGTATGCAAAGGGCTTTTATGACGGTCTGAAGGAAGCCGGAGAAAAGGAGATTATGAGCCTTGTACGCTGTGCATGGGCAGGCAGCCAGAAATATGGTGTGCTGACCTGGTCTGGGGATATCCATTCTTCCTTCCGTGCCATGAGAGAACAGCTTCAGGCAGGACTGAATATGGGTATGGCCGGTATTCCCTGGTGGACTTCTGATATAGGAGGCTTTATCGGCGGTGATATTACAGATCCGGCATTTAAAGAGCTTCTGGTCAGATGGTTTGCATGGGGAGCTTTCTGCCCGGTATTCCGTATGCACGGTGAAAGATCACCCTGGTATGAGAGAGAAGAAGAGTTTATTGACGGTGTCCGTCAGCTTACCTCCGGTCAGGATAATGAAGTATGGAGCTTTGGAGAGGACAATTATGAGATTCTCAAAAAGTATCTGTTCCTACGTGAAAAGCTTCGTCCCTACATTCGTGAGTGCATGAGAAGAGCCAGTGAAACGGGAGAACCTGTCATGCGGCCGCTGTTCTTTGATTTCCCGGAAGATCAGAAGGCATGGGAGACAGAGGATGCCTATATGTTTGGAAAAGATCTTCTGGTAGCCCCTGTGATGGAAGCAGGCATATCAGAAAGAGCAGTATACCTTCCGGCAGGCACCAGATGGAAAGAAAGTGCTACCGGCAGGATATATGAAGGCGGTGAAACAGTAAGTGCCAGTGCACCGATCGACATTATTCCAGTCTTTATCAGAGAAGGTGCAGATATTTCCGTCTATGAGAACTGAGAAGGTAACAGAAGCAGGAGATAGTCTCTGAGAAAGGAGACAGCTTCCGAAAATAAATACAGAAAAAGATAACAGACATTCGGAGAAATCTGGGTGTCTGTTTTTATGCTGTCATGCCACTGGAGATTTTTATATTTCGAAAAGTTTCGTAACTCATGTGTAGATTTGAACAAAAGAGACAGGCGTACCGGATGGCTATGATGAAAATCCCGGTTATGTAGATACAGAGGGCAGAACAGAGATCACTAACAGAAGAAGATCCCGGACAGGTGATGATATGAGTCTGATCCTATGGCTGATAGTACTTGGCACGTCCATGAGCTGTACAGGTATAGCTATAGCAATGCAATATAGAAAGTCAACAAAAAAAGATAAGAAATAGCAACAAAAGCATAAAAAATGCGCAAAAATCGCCATGCGGTATACTCAGCATGGCGATTTCCAAGCGTAGATGATAGCAAAAATAGCATAGTGATATTGCATTGCGAAAACGATTACGGTAAAATATTACATAGGAATAGGATGTTGGATCATGTGTGGGATTCAGTATCCGACTGCAGGGTATCTGTGTATTGTGTGGCACAGCCTGTGGAGGTTAATAGTTTTACAAGGGGAGTATTGCTATGTTTAATCTTTCAAGAAAAATGAAAAGGATGCTTGCTGTTGTTCTGGTAGAAACGATTGTGGCTACCAATGTTTTTGTGTCATATGCTGAGGAAGACCACAGTATTATGTGCCAGATGACGGTAGAGGAAGCCGACGCAGCAGCGGCAGAACAGGAACAGAAGAACGAGGAAGTTTCCGTTCCACAGGTGACCGAGAACAGTGAGACTGAAAATACAGAAGTGGAAGTACAGGAACAGGAGCCTGCAGTAATAGAGACGCCGGCAGAAGAACCGGAAGAGACAGAGGTTCCTGTGGCAGAGATACCGGAAGATACTGCAGAAGACCAGGAAGCAGTAGAAACTGCTGAGGGAGAAGAAATCCAAGCAGAAGAAGCTGCACCTGCAGAAAGCGCTGAGCCTGCACAGGAAGAACAGGAAGAAGCCACAGCACCTGTTCCTGAGCAGACAGAAAGCTCTGCAGAAGAGCAGACACAGAATACAAATAACAAGGACAGTAACGATAATAATGGCGATACCACTGAGTCTGAAGCACAGACATTGGAGGCTGAAGAAAGTGAGCCAGCAGCAGTGGCAATCCCTTCAGAAACACCCGCTGCTATTGCAGAAGCAACCGAGCAGCCCACTGAAATCCCTGCTGTAACAGAAGTGGAAGAAAAGACTGAAGCTACACCGGAAGTGACTGAGGCAGCAACCGCATCACCCGAGGTAAAGAGTAAAAAGGTAGAACTGTCCAAGGATATGACAGATGAAGAAAAGGTAGAAGCACTGGATGGCTATTTCGCAGAAGAAGGTGAAGAAGTAACGGCCATGAGAAAGTTCGGACCTCTGACGCTCTTTAATGTCTGCAAAGCAGCGGCTCCTGAAAATAGCGAAAAAACGGCGGAAGAACTTCTGAATGAAATCAACAAGATTACAGATGATTATTCTGTTTATACAAAAAAGATGGATCTGAATGGTCATATGCAGGCTGATATTGCTGCAGAGGTTCTGAATGTGAACAGCATGAATGAAATCGGAAGTGATGTAGAGTATGATCAGAGAGTAAAAGACTGTTATGTTGGCGAAATCAATATTAAGGATGGTGGGGTACTGGATCTAGGAAGTGCCACAGGAACATTGGAGCTTGGAAATGAAGTGGTTTACAGTGATGCAAATGGAGACCATATGAAGTATACCTATAAGGATGCTGATGGAAATTATCTGACCGAGTACACCACAAAGGATGGAAAGCGGTATACACCGTTAGGCGATCATATCATTGTTGTAAAGACTGATGAGAATGGAAATGAAACTGCATTTTATGTAAAAAAGGACAGAAGCTCAAATGTAGATGTGGCTGATAAATCAGACAATATATCTCAAAATATTGGAGCAATTACAGCTATTGCTACAGAACTTGCTCTGAAACAGGATACTGAAGGAAGCAGCGCTAGCGTATCAGATAAGGTCAGAATTGATACAACAGGAAGCGAAACAGAGGTTACTGTTGTTAACATCACAATGTCCAAAGGTGAATCTGAAACTTATTATGAAGATTCCAAGGGAAATAAGCTGGTTAATCAGGCAGAGAATTTACAGATTTATACTAAAGATGACCAGATATGCATTATTAATGTGAATGTGTCTGATGCGACAGAAGAAACAGAAATTGATCTGCAGAAGTATACGATTAATGGAACGGGTACAGATGCCAACTCGGCAAGTGAAGCAGCACAGAAGTATGCTGATAAGATCGTATGGAATTTTGGGAATTATACGGGAACGATTAATGTGGCAGGAAGCATTATTGGAAGAATTATAGCACCACTTGCAAAAGTAGTGTCCAAGGCAACCAGTACAGGATCTGTTGTTTCCCAAGAGTTTGAAGTAAGAAGTGGTGAATGGCATAGTGTTTCAACACCTACACCGAAAGTGACAGAAACACCTACACCTACACCGAAGGAAACGGCAACACCAACAGCAACGCCGACGGCGACACCAACCGCGACCCCGACGGCGACACCAACGGCAACGCCGACGGCAACACCTTCCTGACCCGCGGCCGCGCGCTGTATATGTACACGAGCAGCCCGTCCGTCATCGGCTTCGGCGGCAACACCGCCTATCATCAGCCGCTTGGCCGGGGCGATCTGGTCCGCGTTCTCTTCTCGAACGCCGACGGCAGCCTGACCACGAAGGAAGACACCAGCAAGCGCGTCAATGCGCCGAGTAACTGGTCCAGCACCTACTCTGTCGGCAGCAACCTGACGCTGGATGTCGTGAAGTTCATCCATCAGGAGAACGTCGCCGTTACGACGATGACGCTGACCAACAAATCCGCAGAGGATCAGGCAATTACGGTGGCAGCGGACTCCACCTTTGCGACGGAGCCCGGCAAGGTCACGGTCAATGGTGCAGAGCAGACGGAGCTGACCGGCACCTGCTCTTCCCCTGCAGGCCTTACTACCATCTATGCCCGCATGACCGGCGACGGTTTCGAGGCCGCTTCGTCCGACGACTATTGCTGGCTGTCCCGCGACGTCACCGTCCCCGCGGGCGGCAGTGTGGAGCTGAAGGTCGTCATCGCCTTTACGACGGAAGAGATCCCGGAGTCCACCGAGCAGTACCTCCGCTTCGCAGGCCTCGGAAACCTTGAGGCTGTCCGTGCGCAGAAGGCGGAATACAACCTCTACTGGGCGGAGAACCTGCCCTACATCGACGTGCCGAAGAAGGCCGTCCAGAAGGCGATCGACTATCGCTGGTGGCTGGAGCGCTTCAACTCGCTCGATGCCAACATCCCCGGCTATGACTATCAGTACCCCGTCACCATCGAGGGCGTCCTCGGCTACAACAACGCCATCATCCTGACGCAGCCGATGCACCTGCAGGATACGAAGTGGCTCCGCTCTCCGTATCTGGCCTATGGCCA
>ERZ791837.1991-NODE-1991-length-12116-cov-2.274604_pt1 | contig 12116 bp, 11 predicted proteins | sample MGYA00510292_ERZ791837 | MGnify/ENA primary metagenome ERZ791837 (study PRJEB30046, sample SAMN00715259) | human gut metagenome | study: EMG produced TPA metagenomics assembly of the A metagenome-wide association study of gut microbiota in type 2...
ATTGTAGGAATTATATATGGACTGATAAGTACAAAAACAAAATAAAAAAATTAAAACACTATTGTATTCCATTATATATTATGATATAATTATTTTATTATAAGTTATATTTATACGACTTTAAATGGAAAATATACATGATAAAGAAAGAAGAAAATATGAAACTAAATAATATCATAAAGTCAGTTCTCTGTATAGTAGTCTCTTTTGGCACTTTACTAATTTCCGTGCAGTTTAATGGTTTTGCAGAAACTAATGATAATCATGAAAGCAAACTCATTGCACTTACCTTTGATGACGGTCCGAATACAACCACTACAAATGAGGTTTTGGATGTTTTAGAAGAATATAATGCAGTAGCTTCATTTTTTCTAATCGGAAATAATATAAATGATGAAAGCGCTGAATCTGTGAAACGTGCATATGATATGGGATGTGAAATTGATAATCATTCCCAAACACATTCTAATATGTCTAATATGACGGAAGAAGAAATGATTGCAGAAATTGAATATGTAGACAATTATGTATTTCAAATTATCGGTGAATATACAAAGTTCTTCCGTCCCCCATACATTGATACAAGTCCAGCTATGTATGATGCAATTGATAAACCTTTCATCTGTGGTGTAGGATGTAACGATTTCATGGAAAATGTTACTGCACAGGAACGTGCTGATACTGTAATTTCAGAAGCTAAAGACGGTCTGATAGTTTTACTTCACGATGCAAGAGGAAATTCTCAAACAGTTGAAGCTTTAAAAATCATTATTCCAACATTAAAGGAAGAAGGGTATGAATTTGTTACTTTGACTGAACTTTTTGAACGACAAGGCGAAACTCCAGTTGAAGATCAGCTTTATAGCGAAGTAACTAAATATCCATGCAGAAATTACACTGTCTATAAAAACATCTTTAAAGGGGAACTTTCGGGTGATACAAGTTCTCCGGAATGGGGAAAAATAGCAGAATTTGACAGATTGGAACTTGAATCTCTTGGCGATGATTATGCTATTAAAGTTGATTATAAAGGAGTTTATCAACCTGTAATTGCACTGCAAAAATGGTCGGGAGATGTGTTGTTTTGCTCCGTACAGCCAAGCTATTATAATGGAAAAAGAGCCTGCTTCTTAGCCTCTGACATTCAGTCTGCATTAAAAGAAAATGATGTAAGCTACACAGAACTAAACAGAATCAGTCTCCTGCCATATGGCGGCACAATGACATTGACGAATATTGATCTGCTGATAAAGGAAAATATTGATAATACTTTGTCAGGTGATGTAAATAATGATGGAGTATTCAGTATTTCAGATATTGTAATGATGCAGAAATACTTGTCAAATGCAGGTAAACTGATAAATATGCAAGTTGGCGATCTATGTAATGATAATCATATTGATATTTTTGATCTATGTCTTATGAAACAACTATTGCTCCAGCAAATAAGTAAATAAAGTCTTTTTATTAACGACTTATCATAAAATAATCCAATCAAATCTAAACTGTGGATATAATATAAAATATAAATGCACCTAATCAATCAGATCAGGTGCATTTATATTTATTGACATCTGCTATTTATTACTTCTTATTTTTTAAAGCCTTAGGCTGCTTTGGCTGATAAAAATAATACAAACAAAGATTTGATGTATCACTCCAAGCTGCCTTTTCAGCAATTTTAGAAACAAGTCCAGACGCTTTCTTTTTTATTGTTTTCTTAGTCATTATGTAAACCTCCAAGTATGTTTTGTATTGCTTTTAGTATAATGGATTTAGTTTAAAATTTCAATACTTTTTCCCTGAACGACAAAATATCGCCCTTAACGATAAAAAACGAGTAGAAATAAAAAAATTCCACTCGTTTTTAAGAACGACTCAATTATTGAACAGGAATTAAAATATCAACTTTAAATATATTTTTATCATGTACTATAGTGAGCGTTCCGCCATATTTCTCAACAGATGTTTTTATTATTGACATACCTACACCTTCATGATTTGCCTTAGTTGAAAGTAAATTTCCAATTTCCTTCTTGACTACACCATTAAAGCTGTTCTCAAAACTAATAGCAATGAAATCACTTACTTTGCCAATAACAACATTGATAAAGCGCTCAGATGCTTCCACTTTCAAATTTGCCTCAATTGCATTGTCCCAAAGATTAGCAAATATCGCAGTCATATCTAAGTCTTGTACAAAATCAAAAAGAATATCCTCAACCTGAGTGTTCACCTTAATCATTTCACTTTCAGCAGCTGTAATTTTCTGCTCCATAATAATGCTAAGTATATTATTAGAACACTGAAACCCCATAAATAATGAATCTACTTTTTTCTCTATAAGTAATCCATATTCTTTTGCTTGTTTATCATCATTGTTTTTCAGAGCATTTAACGTTGCAAGATGTTTTTTTATATCATGAATCAGCTTTCTTGATTCTTCATATTTTTTGCTGATTTCGATATAATGATCCAATTGAATCTTACTTTGACTCTTCATCAATCTATATTCATACTTTTCTTTATATGACTTTGTTATCTGTTCAATAAAGTAAACCAAGTACACATTCAAAAGCAAAAATCCTATAATTATTATAATTATTTTAGCACCAAATCCTTCATTTTCTACTTCTTGAGTATAACTATCAACTACGAAAGTCTCAAATATTGTAAACAATCCCAACAGTATTATTTGCCTTACTTTTATTCCTGATACATTATTTTTGGACAATACTGATACAAAAATTGACCATACAAGAAACATCATGAAAAAATATACCACATGACTAACAATTATATTATTTGAACCTTGGGCAATGTTTGTAATTGTCTCACCTTTAAAAGCGCTCAAAACAGCAACAGTTAATATATCCGAAAACAGCAGTGCTATTACAAAAAGAGAATTATACATAAATGTTTTCTTATAATCGCTCTTAAACAATAAGTAACTCAAGATATGTATATACGAAAATCCATACACAAAGTTCAATACTTTAACACCTATAAGTTCCACTGATCTATTAACAATTATAAATAATACTGTGGTCAAAAAATATGCTGCAACATAAAAGAATTTGTTTTCATATTTAGGACTATATACTTTTCCTAAAAATAAAAATATAAATAAATTCATGGCAGCAGTGATGAGTAATTGCAATACAAACGAAATATTATATGTCATCATATATTCCGTCCCTTCAATTTTTTAATAAATGCAACAGACAACTTTGACATAAACTCATTCTTCTTTTTCTGTGCAAGCGGCAGCAAATGACCATTTTTCATAATGATAACATAGTTATTCTGAAGTTTTTGCACATACTTCAAATTTACAATACAATCACGTCTTGTCCGATAAAATTGAGTTTTATCCAATCGCTCATAAATATCCGTAAGATTTTCTCTAACCATCACTCTTTTAGAATCAGTATGTACACAAACTTTTTTCTTAGATTCAAACATAAAGTAATAGATTTCATTTAACTTAACACATACAGCACCATCGTCAGTGGGAAAAGTGATTGTTTCTTCGCTTGCATCATGTATGGCAGTAAAATAATCATCCATAACTTCACAAAACTCATCTTTATTAAACGGTTTCATTATAAATCCAAAAGCATGAACTTTAAATGCTCTTCGCCAATAATCCACATAATTGGTTACATAAACAATCGGAACATTCATGTCATGTTCTCTGAGTTTCTGTGCAATTTCGATTCCATTAGATCTTTCCATTTCTATATCAAGAAAAATTATATCAAAGCTTTCTTGTGCAATCAATAAATCATGGCCATCGCAATATGTAAATATCTTAAAATCAACTGATTTACTTCTACAATAAGCAGATAGAATTTTGTTCACTTCTTTTACCATAATTGCTTCATCATCACAAACAGCAATACGCAGCATAACAACTATTTCTCCCAAAACTATTTTTATGTTAAATAAAATACAAGTAAAGTAAATATACTACATTTTTTACAAAAGCAGACTACAAACAATATTTCCTGCATAATATATTATACACTTTTAGAAGCTGAAAATCAATCCTTTAAATAGGTTGTTAACATAAATGTTTTAGGTTATACTTATAATAAATGCTTACCATTTTCTTACAATTGTTAAAATGATTCATTGATCACATTTTGCTCGACGCTTTATGATTTCTACTGAAATCAGTATTGCAGTTACAATCAATGCAAGCATAACAGAACATGATATGCTTTGAAATCCAATAAAGTACGCAATTACTGCCACCACAATTTCAATCATCATAATAATTCTTGATTTCCCTTTAAAAATTCGGGATTCTTCATCATCAATTCTCTTATTTTCTGTATCCACAGGTGCGAAACAAAAAATTACTATAGAAGAAATTATAGATAATACTACTATAGGAATAAGTATCATTTCATAAAGCTTTACAAGCTTTAATATGATGAGAACTGCGGCAAAAGTTATCATTGACTGCACAAAGCACTGTATTCTTGAATTTGCATGGTAGCCGCCTGCAAAAGAACGGATTCCTGAAAAAAATGTAGTGAAGATCAAACACTGCCAAAAGCTGTGCATAAATAATCCTATAACCATCGTTGCCGCAAAAAAGGTAATTTTTATAAAAAGAAGCTCAAGACCATATTTGATGATTTCAGCCTTTTCTTCATCCATATTTTCTTCATTCTTATATAAAAAATCCATAGTTACATTAAGAATTTTTTCCATGTAACACCCTACTTTCTTTAATTGCAGAGAGAATAAATCCTTCACATCTTTGATAGCTGCCTATGTCTGACCTTTTAATATCAACAGTAACATCTTCATAACCATTTGCAATTATGCCTGTCTGTATGACCTGTGTCTTACTATTCAGAATAAGTACGTACAACTTCTTATTTTTTGAAATTGTATAGGAAATCAATGGCATAAATTTTTGTATATTATCGGATTGCATTATAATAATAACACAAGAAGAAGCATCAATATATTCTTTATATTCACCATCAGATTTGATTTCTGAATCAATAGAATTATACATATCTACTTTAGCTTTATATATGCACATAAGCTTATTGATATTATAATGCAATGCAGATATATCATCTTCAACCTTGTTATGCAAATTATTTGATTCTGTTATTATTGGTGCAATAATATATACATCGTAATTTTCCATATTGACCTCCGATAATTTAATACCTTATTTTATATTATACATTTACTTAAATTACAAAGTCAACGAATTTTTCCCGAATGACGAAATAGCACCATAAATGACGAAAAAAGGATAATTTTATACAACAAAAATCACAGAAAAACCATAAGAATAGTATCTATTCAAACCAATGCTTACACTATAAGACAATACAAATGTAGACAGCTTAACTTTGATGACAGATTATCTGCTTACCAGATATGCTTTTTTAATCCATTCAAATTTACATATCAGAAAAATTTCAATTGCCGTTTGCTGGATTATCAAGTACCTTACCGTTTTCATCAAAACGTGAACCGTGACAAGCGCAGTCCCATGAATGTTCGGCTTTGTTCCATTTCAGTGCACATCCTAAATGAGGGCATCGTTTCCCTGTAAACGTAAGCAAATTGGTTACTGCTTCAAAGCTGTTGACCAAAAGCTGAGGTTTGAGTATACTTCTTGATGGACTGAAAATATCTGCAAAATCATTTTGTTTTCCTCGCACCATATCACATAAAAGCTGTGCTGAAACCATTGCTCCTGTCATACCCCATTTGTTGAAGCCAGTTGCTGTAAAAAGCTGTGCTGTTTTGCTGGAATACTTTCCAATATACGGAATGCCATCAAGACTCATGCAGTCCTGTGCAGCCCAGTGGCAATACTCTTGTGCATTCGGATAATAAACACTTGCAAACTGACGAAGTTCTGACCAATTGCCTCCCTTTTTGCCTGTACGATGAGCACCTCCTCCCAACAAAAGATAATTCTTAAAATTTCGAAATGAATATCCGGTTTTGCTTTCATCCACATACATTCCGAAAACATTCTGTGCATTTTCAAGTGCCAGAACATAAGAACGATGCTGATACAACTTGAGAAAATAACTGCCATGCTTATTAATAAATGGGAAGTGAGTTGTCACGATAACTGTTTTTGCTGTTATACATCCGAAGTCCGTAATTGCTGTATTGCCGCACATTTCTTTCACAAATGTATTCTCATAAACAGGAAGATCTTCTGCAATGGCTGCGATAAATTTCAGAGGATGAAACTGTGCCTGAGATGAAAATTTTACTGCTCCAACAGTAGATAACGGAAGTGGAATATTTTCACACAGTTCTGCCTTGTATCCAATTTTCTCGAGTGCATAGATTTCAGTTTCAAGTTTTTTTCTGTCACTAACTGAGTAAACATAATTGTCCTTTATTTCATAGTCACAATCGATATTTTTACACAGTTCTTTATATGTTTCAAATGCAAGGTAATTTGCTGTAAAATACTTTTGTGCTGTTTCCAAACTACTGCTTTTCAGCATCTTATGGTAAACAAGTCCATGCTGATATGTGATTTTTGCAGTTGTATGGGACGTAGTACCCTGACAAATGCCGCCCTTTTCTACTAATATACAGTTAATGCCATTTTGCTTCAAAAAATAAGCTGTCAGTATTCCTGCAATTCCTCCGCCAATAATTAAAACATCCGTATTCAAATTACCTTTCAACTGCGGAAATTCAGGAAGCTTTATACTTTTCTGCCATATTGATTTCATGAAAATTCTCCTTATACAAAACGCCATTTGACAAGATGTCAGATGGCATTTGTTATTATAAAGTTTAAAATAGTATTGCATATATATTGCAGTTTATTCTGTATTCTACAAAAAAATAAATACAGTCAGATAATATCGAATCATAAAACTTCAAATAAATCTGCACTACTTGTATGTTACTTAAATAATTGATTAAAGTTCAAAAATGGCAGCATACCGATTTATTTACTGCTGAATTTTCACTTACTTCTATGAAAAACAAAAAGGCGAGTTTTGTTATACTCTTACAAAACTCACCTTCAAATTTCTATATATATGACCATGATGTGCTGCTGGAACAAAAAAGATGGCATAAATTTTTATGCTTCTGAATTTAATTCTTTTTTATTTAGTTTTGAAACGAATAACGGTACTCATCGTTTTAGAATTTTATCCAGATCGACTTGCGGCTCGTCTGACGGCGTAAGGTTATAATTCTCAACTAAAATTTTCAGAACACCCGGAGAAACGAACGCAGGAATTGTCGGACCAAGATATATATTTTTGATTCCAAGATAAAGCAGAGTAAGCAGAATACATACTGCTTTCTGCTCGTACCACGAAAGCACAAGAGTCAGAGGAAGGTCGTTGATACCACAGTCAAAAGCCTTTGCAAGCGCAAGAGCAATCTTTATAGCGCTATAGGAATCGTTGCACTGTCCACAGTCGAGTATTCTGGGAATGCCCTCGATGTCGCCTAAATCCAAATCGTTAATACGATATTTTCCGCAGGCAAGTGTGAGAATAATTGTATCGGGCGGAGTCAGCTTCGCAAAATCGGTGTAATAGCTGCGGCTTGGCGAAGCACCGTCACATCCACCAATAAGGAAGAAATGTTTGATCTTTCCTCTTTTCACAAGATCCACTATCTTATCAGCATGAGCGATCACCGCATTGTGAGCAAAGCCTGTAATTACTGTGCTGCCGCCGTTCATTCCCGTCATGTGCTTGTCCTCGTCATAGCCGCCACACTCTACGGCTTTTTTTATGACAGGTGTAAAATCCTTGTCTTCGCCGATATGGACAAGTTCAGGATAGGAAACTACAGATGTAGTAAAAACCCTATCGCAGTAGCTTTGACGGACGGGCATAAGACAGTTTGTAGTAAACAAAATTGGCGCAGGAATGTTGTGAAATTCCGACTGTTGATTCTGCCAGCCCGTACCAAAATTACCCTTAAGATGAGGATATTTTTTTAGCTCCGGATATCCATGAGCAGGAAGCATTTCGCTATGTGTGTACACGTCGACTCCCGTACCTTCGGTTTGCTTCAATAGTTCTTCCATATCTTTCAGGTCGTGGCCGCTTATCAAGATACCCGGACGCTTCCCTACTCCGATATTTACTTTTGTCATTTCCGGATTGCCATAGCGTTCGGTATTCGCTTTATCCAGTAAAGCCATAGTCTTCACACCGTATTCTCCGGTCTGGAGTACCATCTTCACCCACTCGCCTGCCGGAAGTGATTTTGTGGCAGTGGCAGCCAAAGCATGTTGCATAAAAGTATGGATAGAAGCATCGTCATATCCCAGACGCATGGCATGTTCCAGATATGCCGCCATACCCTTCAGACCATAGGTCATCAATTCTTTCAGGGAACGCAGGTCTGTGTCGGACTCACGCAAGACACCCACGCTTTCCGCCTTGGCAGCATACTCATCACGTCCGCCCTGCCATTGCAATTCGTCGATTTCAGGCAGGGAAATACCTTTTTCTTTGGCTTCTTCTATCAAACGGTTACGCAATGCCATACCTTTATCCACCCTGTTCAGAATGCTTTCATCATCGAAATTGGCATTTGTAATGGTACAGAATAAGGCATCCACAACAAAACGGTTCACTTCGGCAGCTACAGAATGTCCGGCGTTACGGAATTCATCAGTAACGACTGATATTCCACGTACCACGAACATCAGCAAATCCATTGCCTTTGCCGTATGACTTTCTTTTCCACACACACCTTTCAAGATACAACCGGTGCCTTTCATTGTCTCCTGGCACTGATAACAAAACATTTTAGCTTCCATCATCTTATTCTTTTTATTTAGTTATAAAATATATATTCCTTCTCTTTAAAGAAGACAAGCTGCATCTCAGCATAACTTTTTCATGCAAGCATGAAAGTTCTGCATTCGATTTGCATTATCTTTGTGCAAAGATGGAGAGTTTATGGCAAGTAAATTGTCACGTATGTTACACCTAATCACAAAAAACTTAAAAAAGAATGGAACCACATATATTATTACAGATGCCATTATTTCAAGGCATAACAGAAGAAGTGCTGTTAAAGTTCGTTCTGTTGCACCAACATACCCTTAAATCTTATAAACCGGGAGAGTTTATCGCCATGCAGGGAGACATTTACCGTTCTCTATATATTCTGTGCAATGGAACAGTGCGTACGCAAATGGTCAGTGCAGAAGGAAAACAACTCACCATAGAGACCCTCCGTGCTCCGAAACTCCTTGCACCGGCTTTCATCTTCGCTTCCGAAAACCGTTTCCCGGTGAATATCGAAACCCTGGAAACCTCGGAAGTATTGATTCTGAATAAGGATGCTTTTCTGGAATTCATGCACCAGTACCCGGTCGTCATGCAGAATTTCCTGAAGTTGATTTCCGACCGGAGCTTGTTTCTATCCAAGAAACTGAACGAGTTTGCTTTACAAAGCCTGAAATCCAGATTGCTCAATTATGTAAAGATGCATGGAAGCATCGGTTCCCAACAGGAAGTGGCACATATACTTGGAGTGGCCCGTCCGTCACTGGCACGTGCCATATCTGAACTGAGCAATGAGGGCTGCATACAAATAGAAGGAAAAGAAATGTTTATTGACGAGGAGAATTCGAAGAAATACTTTTAATTCTACTTTTTCATCGTATCTTTGTACAACCAACTACCTAATATAATGAGGAAAATAACATTAACCGACAAACATCAGGAATTACTTTTCCAGATTCCGCTGTTTCGTGACCTTCCCCTTAACATCAAGCATTCGTTGCTCAACAGGTTAGATATCTCCCTGTACTCGGTCGACAAAAAAGATATCATTGCCACCCAGGGAACACTCTGCAAGAAATTATATGTATTATTGGAAGGAAAACTACGGGTAGATATTATCGACGGATTGGGAAATGAAGTCATGATAGAATATATCGTTGCGGCACGTGCATTCGCCACTCCTCATTTATTCAGTTCAGACGGAGTACTGCCAGCAACCTTTACCGCCATGGAAGACAGTACCCTACTCACCGCCAGCAAAGAGTCCATGTTTAAGCTTATCAGCGAGGAACCTAAAATATTACACAACTTTCTTTGCATTACGGGCAATTGCAATGTCTGCACAGTATCCCGCCTGAAAACCCTATCACGGAAAACAGTGCGCGAACGTTTCGTTGTCTACTTGCTGGAACACAAGAAAAAGAATTCTCCAATAGTCAACATCATCCACAATCAGGCAACCCTTGCCGAATATCTGAATGTAACCCGCCCTGCACTATCGAAAGAGATTAATAAGATGATAAAGGAAGGTATTATCGATATGGACGGAAAGACAGTGCAGATACTCAATGAAACTATATTAGAAAGGTACGTATAGGAGCTTTCTCCTGATACGTACCTTCATTTATGTTCTCTCTTACTTACAGTTTACCACTTCACAAACAGCACTCTGGGATTGATGTTGACAGACACCCATCCCCAGTCTTGCCAGCTTTTATGATTGCCGCCTTTCACAACGTCCATCGTCTCCGTTCCGCGCATAATGGAGTATCCGGCGGAGAGTTTCACATCCTTCATCACCGACCAGTTTATTTGATAATCGACTTCCGAACCTAATGCCTTTTTCAATCCCGACAACTTCACCGCAGTTGAGAAATGATGATAGTTCAAATCCATATCCACCTTATCGGAAGCACGGAAACGTAAACCCAGACGTTTGTCAAACAAGCCGGGAGCATATCCGGGTTTAAAGTCGGACGCATAAAAATAATCCATAGCTCCGTAAAACTTATGATGTGTACCATATAGAACATTGAATGCCTTGTACTTGTCACTGTCACCGCTGTCTCCACTTAGATAATCGGCGCTTGCCACTATCGTCCAAGTAGGTTTAAGGTTGTATGGGAAAGCATAAGCCACTTGCAGGCTGGCCATGAAAGCAGATACCTTCTGCACATTTTGGTTCTTGCCCGTCTGATAATAGAAGGCACCGTCTACGTTCCAGTCACTGTTTTTATAAGTAAGGTAAGTTCCCATCGTTTGCAGATAGCGGGTATGGGATTCTTTTGTTGCTGCATCTCCGGTCTCCAGTCCCAGATTCATGAACAGTAAGGATGCATCAAAAGGAGTATAATCGGATTTATAGTGATACCAGAGAGTCTGCATATTCTTGTAAGGCTGCGCTCCGGCCTGCACGTAATAGGTACCGCCTATCTTAGTCTCGTCATTCTGGTTGAAAGCAAGAATCAGATGCAGTTGGTTGTTGGGGTCGGCATAACCCAGTTTCAATGCATCATGGTAGCGTCCGGCTACATTCCAATCCAGTCCGCCCAGAATGCGTTCGTCATCATACGAAAGGGTCTGACGGCCTAATTGTGCAAAGAAGTTTTTACCGAAATTCAGTTTAGCCCATGCCTCATTCATGATGAAACGGCCGTTCTTGTCAATCTGCGGATCCTGTCCCCATACGCCAACGTGCTGTGCAGAAATCTTCATCTGCAAGTCGGAACGCTTATACTCCATAGAAAGGCGTGCACGGCTATTGATGAATCCCGCAGGTTCCTCTCCTTCATTACGGGGCATCAGAGCACCGTTACGGTATTCCGCACGAGGTCTGATCTGGATGGACATTGTAAATTCATTCTCTTTTTCTGTAGTTTGCGTATACGCCATGCTTGGCAAAAGCATGAAAAGCATTGCCCAATAAGTAGTTTTCATAATGATTATCAGTTTAAATTATACGTATGAATGCTGACTCCCTGTGCAGAAGGCAGATAGTTGATGCCATACCAACACATTTGCAGCAAAACAAATGATATCAGAAGTAAAATTAAGGCCTTACGGTATAACATAGGTTTTCCAAGGCGGAAATGTATATAAATAAGATAGGAAAACCATGTAGCGGCCGCCCATGTCTCTTTCGGATCCCACGACCAGTAATGTCCCCACGCCTCTTTTGCCCATACAGCCCCCGAAAGCATGCCTAATGTCATGAATGCCAATCCTACATAAGTCAGATTATCGCATAGGTCCATCTCCCGGCTGTCAATCGGCTTCTTCTTGAACCAAAGCAGATAAATAGCCATCACGGTAGCCGCACCCAGCATAGCA
>ERZ791837.1992-NODE-1992-length-12109-cov-5.667662_pt1 | contig 12109 bp, 9 predicted proteins | sample MGYA00510292_ERZ791837 | MGnify/ENA primary metagenome ERZ791837 (study PRJEB30046, sample SAMN00715259) | human gut metagenome | study: EMG produced TPA metagenomics assembly of the A metagenome-wide association study of gut microbiota in type 2...
CGAATCTGAAACATAAAGCGATTATTGCAACTATGTATTCTTCCGGATTACGTGTGTCAGAGGTTGTTCATCTCCATTATGATGACATTTCCCGTACCAACATGACGATTCATGTTAGGGAAACCAAAAGCAGAATTGACAGATATACGATTCTGTCTCAAAAGAATCTTGACCTTCTCACAGAGTATTGGTTTAAGTGTGGGCGTCCTAAAGATATCCTTTTCCCAAGTTCCTGGACCGGTGGATATCTGGATATAGCCAGTGTTAACCAGTTCTTTAAGAAAAGTGCCAAACTTGCCGGTATTACCCGTCGCGTTTCTTCCCATGCATGCCGTCATAGTTTTGCCAGCCATTTATTCGAAAGTGGTACGGATATAAAATATATCCAGTCACTTCTTGGACATGTTGATCCTCGCTCTACAGATGTTTACCTTCATGTGAGCAACAAGACACTTCTTGGAATCCGCAGCCCATTCGACAACCCGAAAGGTGGTGAATCATGAGTAAAGATTGCACGATTCAGGATGTTTTCCATCGTTTTTATTCATCATTTGAATCCACACATGATATTTCTCCCGCTCAAAGAAAAGCCGCTTACCACATCATGAATTGCAAAACCGGTGCCTTTGGTGTGAATGTAAGCGTATGCGAGGACTGCGGTTGCATATCAGTCCACTATAACTCCTGCCGTGACAGATGCTGTCCTATGTGTCAGGAGTTTCCAAAAGAAAAATGGGTGGATGCACGGCGTGAGGATATCTTAGATGCTCCTTATTTCCATGTGGTTTTTACAGTTCCGGAAGAACTTAATCCCATTATCTACAGCAACCAGAAATTCTTATACACTGCTCTTTATCATGCGGCTTCAGATACTCTCAGTGAACTTGCTGCTGATAGTAAGTATCTTGGGACTGATATCGGCTATATTTGTATCCTCCATACATGGGGAAGCACCATGAATTTTCATCCTCATATCCATGCAATTGTTCTTGGTGGAGGACTGGATGTGAAAAATCATTGGAAAGACAATGGGAAAGATTTTTTTCTTCCGATTAAGGCAATCTCCAAAACGTTTCGTGGAAAATATATGGCTGAACTTAAGCAGCTCTGGGAAAATGACAGACTTGAATTTCATGGATCAGCTGCTCCTTACAAAAACTACTATACTTTCAAGGAATTGTTAAATACCTGCTATGCAAAGGAATGGATTCCTTATTGTAAGAAACCATTTGATGGTGCCGAATCTGTTATCAGATATCTTGGAAAATACACCCACCGGATTGCTATCAGCAACTACCGTATCAAAGGCATGACAGAATCTACAGTTACATTTTCTGCTAAAGATTACAAAAATCAAGGGCATTGGAAAGAGATCAGCATATCCGGCGAGGAATTTATCCGTCGATTTTTAATGCATGTTCCTCCAAAGCGTTTTGTACGTATTAGGCACTATGGTCTTCTTTCATCCAGAAATAAGAAGAAAAAGATTACCCTATGCAGAAACATCCTTGGTTGCAAAAAATATATTTCCAAGCTGAAAGATATGGATGCACCTGCCATTATCCGTCTTCTTTACAATAAAGATATATGCAAGTGTTCTTCCTGTGGTGGTAAGATTATTCCTCTGCCTACAGAACAACATTTTATAAAACCAAAACCACATATGCTCTGTTAACGTATCATAACTGTATATTTTTTTAGCTTCCTTAGGGAGGCTTATTTCTGGTGTCATAATACAGGACTGAATTAAAAATCCTATGTGTTTCTATCTGTACATGCTATACTATCATAGGTAGAGTATCAGAATTAAAAGTCCATATAGAGTTGACGCACTTTGTTCAACCAGGAAAAATCGAAATTGATGCAAACGAAAGGACAGTTAATGAAAATCTCAAGACTGTTTTTTCGTTTGCACCATATTCGATTCTTTCCTTAACGATTTGTCGAGATGTTTGTAGGAAGAGGCTATCCAGTAATGACATTAGATGATTTGTCATTAGGCAAAGGTGAATATGGTGCCCAATCTGCTTCGGTACCATATGATTCAAGTCGTCCAAGGTATGTAAGAATTACGGATATCAACGATGATGGGACTTTAAACGATGATGTGGTATCATCTGCAAATGATAAAGATGATGAACAATATAAACTGTGCTATGGTGATTTCCTGTTTGCGCGTATGGGTGCTACTGTTGGGAAAACTTATGCGTATACATCAGGGAATCAGATTTTTGCAGGTTATTTAATTCGATACAAATTAAAACTTGAAAAGATTCTGCCAGAGTATTTATATGCATATACAAGATTAGAAGAATATAAGAATTGGGTCATATTAAATCAAAGTGGTGCAGCACAGCCAGGTATTAATGCAAAAAAATTTGGTTCACTACAGATTTCAGTGGCACCACTCGAGGAACAGCAGGCATTTGCCGATTTCGTCCGTCATGTCGACAAATCAAAATCTGCCTAGTTCCATTTTACTATCCACCATAAAAATGCTATAATTATACCAATGCACTGCGTTTTCATGAGAGTAGAATATGGAATACAAATGTGAGGTGGAGAGTATGACTAATTTTGATTATTTTAAGAAAGAAAAAAAGTTTGATTCATTCGTGGATGTTGCGATAGTAGCGGAAAAAATCATCTATATTGACACAGCCACGAGTGTGGTCAACTGTCGTCGTGCAATGGAATTTGCTATCAAATGGCTGTATTCCGTAGATAGTTCTCTGGAAATGCCTTATCAGGATAATTTAAGTAGTTTAATGGGATCTGAGGATTTTCATGATTTGCTTGATGATGGTTTATGGAAAAGACTGGATCTTATTAGAAAGAAGGGAAATAAAGCTGCACATAATGGCAAAAAAGTGGTATTTGACGAGGCGGTATTGTGTCTGAAAAATTTACATACTTTTTTTGACTTTATTTTTTATTGTTACTCTCCACATTACGAAGAAAAGCCTTTTGATGAGCAGCTTTTGGAAACTCATAAAGAAGTACCTGTTGCAAAGCCAGAGATCGAAAATGTTGATTTAAAGGCATTAATAGAAGAGAATAAAGCACTTAAGGAACAGCTGACACAGCAGAGAAAAGCCAAAGAAGAAAGTTATGTGCCAAAGCCGTTGGAACTTTCGGAATATAAGACAAGAAAAATCTATATTGATTCTATGCTTGAGGATGCCGGTTGGGTCGAAGGCAAAGATTGGTTAAATGAAGTGCAACTTTTAGGAATGAACAATAAATCCGGGGTGGGTTATGCAGACTATGTTCTTTACGATGATGCACACAGACCACTTGCGATTATTGAAGCGAAGAAAACTTGTGCAGATGCGGCAAAAGGACGGCAGCAGGCAAAATTATATGCAGATATTATAGAACAGCAATATGGCAGAAGACCGGTTGTATTTTTGACAAATGGTTTTGATACGCGCATTATTGATAATCAGTATCCGGAACGGAAGATAGCTGCAATCTATTCTAAGAGAGATTTAGAAAAATTATTTAACCTTCAATCTATGAGAAGTAGTTTGAAAAATATAACGATAGATAAGAAAATAGTTGGAAGATATTATCAGGAAGCAGCTGTGCGGGCTGTATGTGAAAGCTTTGATGATAGAAACCGTCGAAAGGCATTGCTTGTTATGGCGACCGGATCCGGCAAAACAAGAACGGTAATTGCATTATGCAAAATTTTGTTAGATGCAGGCTGGGTAAGGAACATTTTGTTCCTGGCAGATCGCAATTCATTGGTGACACAGGCAAAGAGAAGTTTTGTCAATTTACTTCCTGATTTATCTTGCACAAATTTGTGCGAAGATAAAGAAAATTATAATGCACACTGCATTTTTTCAACATACCAAACGATGATGAGTTGCATTGATAACATCAAAGACGAGAATGGCAAATTGTTTACCTGCGGCCATTTTGATTTGCTTATTTGTGATGAAGCACATAGATCAATCTATAACAAATATAGAGATATTTTTAATTATTTTGATGCACCTTTAGTTGGCTTAACTGCAACACCAAAGGATGAAATTGATAAGAATACCTACGCTTTGTTTGATTTAGAGAAGGGTGTACCAACATATGGATATGATCTTGCGCAGGCAGTAAAGGATAAATTCCTTGTGGATTATGTATCTATTGAAACTAAGCTTAAATTTCTAGAAGAGGGAATTTCTTATGCAGATTTGTCTGAGGAAGATAAGGAAGCATATGAAAATACTTTTCAAGATGAGAATGGTAATCTTCCGGAACAGATCAGTTCATCTGCATTGAACACATGGTTGTTTAATGAGGACACGATCCGTCAGGTGCTGCATATTGTTATGAGAGATGGATTAAAAATTGATTATGGGCAAAAACTGGGAAAGACAATTATCTTTGCCAAAAATCATGATCATGCGGAAAAAATTTTGGAAGTGTTTAATAGGCAATATCCTTATCTCACTGAGAATAATGGTGGACAGCCGTTTGCCAAAGTGATTGACAATTATATGACCTATGCACAAAGCGCAATAGATGAATTTTCGGATCCAAACAAGATGCCACAGATTGCTATTTCTGTGGACATGCTTGATACAGGTATTGATGTGCCGGAATGTCTGAACCTTGTTTTCTTCAAGAAAGTGATGAGTAAGGCGAAGTTTTGGCAGATGATTGGCAGAGGTACGAGACTATGTGAAAAGCTTATTGATGGAGAGGATAAAAAGCAATTTTATATTTTTGATTTTTGTGGTAATTTTGAATTTTTCAGAATGGGTAAAGGAAAGGAAACTCACAATAGTCTTGCATTACAAGGAGCAATCTTTAACATAGAATTTCAGATTGCGTACAAGCTGCAAGATCTTAATTATCAAGTGGATCGTTTGATTCGGTACCGACAGGATCTTGTAGAGAAGATGACAGGAAAGGTAAAGAAATTAAAGAGAGACAATTTTGCGGTTCGACAGCATATTAAGTATGTCGATCAATATTCCAATGCACAGAATTATCAAAATCTTTCCTATGAGGATACCTTGTTGGTTAAAGAGGAATTGGCGCCATTGATTCTTCCGGACAGTGATGACGTATCGGCTGTTCGATTTGATGCATTAATGCTGGGGCTTGAGTTGGCGCAGCTTGCTGGCAATAGGTATGGTAGATTACGTATTGATTTATACAAGAAAGTAAGTGGTATTGCGTCTGTTGCCAATATTCCAGAGATCCAGAATCAGAAAGAGTTGATCGAAAAGATTTTGCAAACTGATTATGTCGATCATGCAGGAATCGAGGATTTTGAACATATTAGGAAGCAACTTAGGGACCTTATAAAATATATTCCAAAGGTAAAATTGCATTATGAGACAGATTTTACTGACAACATTCTTTCTTCGGAATGGAATGAATCTGAATTGGAAAATGACGAGTTGAAGAACTACAAGGCAAAAGCGGAATATTATATCCGTAAGCATCAGGATAATATCGTCATCGCGAAATTAAAGAATAACAAACCTTTAACCAGTACAGATGTTGAGGCGTTAGAAGATATTTTATGGAAAGAGGTTGGAACGAGGGAGGATTATGAAAAGGAGTACGGTCATAAGCCTTTAGGCGAATTTGTTAGAAGCATTGTTGGTTTAGATATGAACGCAGCGAAGGAAGCATTTTCGCACTTTCTAGACGGATCGTCTTTTAATAGCCGTCAGATTTATTTTGTAAATCAAATCGTAGAGTATATCGTGCGTAACGGCATGTTGACTGACCTTTCTGTACTTCAGGAATCACCATTTACTGATCAAGGTAGTGTGGCTGAAATTTTTACTGATATGACTGTTTGGCAGGGGATTCGCGGTGTGATCGATCAAATTAACGGAAATGCAGTAGCATAATTTAATAGAAGAATTGACGCCTTAATGATTAACAGATATGATCTACAAGCAATTTGATTGCAAAGAGAAAGGGGTAATTTTGTGGTGATAGATAGAGAACGAGTAAAGCAGGCGTTCCAAGAGTATACAGGCAGGTATGATATACACGATGAAAAAATCCGATTAAAAGTGGAACATACCTATCGAGTGGCAGATATCAGTGAACAGATTGCTGAAAAATTAGGACTTTCGGAGGAAGATATTGCATTGGCATGGCTGATCGGAATGTTACATGATATCGGACGGTTTGAACAACTTCGCCGTTTTCATACTTTTGTAGACAGTCAATCGATCGATCATGCACATTTTGGTGTGGAATTGTTATTTCAGGATGGATTATTGGCACGCTTTGTGGATAACTCTGGTGAAAATGAAGAGCTGATCAAGAAGGCGATTTACTGGCACAGTGCTTTTCGAATCGATCCGCAGTTGAATGATCGTGAAATGTTGTTTGCAAAGGTGATTCGGGATGCAGACAAGATTGATATCCTAAAGGTTGCTACGGATTTTCCGCTGGAAGAAATCTATAATGTGGCAACGGAACAGATTCACGCACACCTCATCACGGAAGAAGTCATGCAGCAGTTTCGACAGAAACAGGCGATTTTTAGAGACACGAAAAAAGTGCCGATTGATAATTTGGCAGGTCATATTGCTTTGGTTTTTGAATTGGAGTTTCCGCAAAGCTATGAAATTGTCAAGGAACAGGGCTATTTGGATCGATTGTTAGCGTTCCAAAGTCCAAACGAGGGACTTATGCTGCAATTTCAGGAAATGAGACAGATCATGCAGGAACATTTACAGGCGATGGCGGAAAAAAATCGGCAGACTGTGTGATCCTGGCTTTTGCAGGGGCGAGTTAGCAGTATGGCGTATAAGGAAAAAAAGATTCATACTTTTTTCATAAAGATTTGTTATACTTCTATTCTAATCCTTGGTGATTGCTGACGGAAAAATGCAAGAGATACTATTGCCACTGTGGTGAAGAACTTGGTTAAGGAGAATGACTTTTGTCGATCCGATAGGAAAATTTAGGTGGATTGTGGGAAGGGGGATTTTTATGGAGGGAAACCAAAGTGCCTATTATGGACAGTATTATATACCGCTGCAGAATCTGGAACAGGAGATATTGCAATGGTTGCGAAAGTTGGTAGATGCCTATGCGAAACAAGCTGGGGAGACACCTGTAGAACATATTCGAAGTCGTATTAAGACGGCAGAGGGGATGCAGGAAAAGTTACATAAAAAAGGATTTGAGACAACGGCCGATTCTGCACTTGCTAATGTTTCCGACATTGTGGGATTTCGCTTAGTGACACATTTTGTGGGAGAGGTGTACGATATAGTTGAGCGCATGAAACAGGATGGCACGTTCCGCATAGTCAAAGAAAAGGATTATATTGCAAATCCTAAGCCAAATGGCTATCGTAGTTATCACGTGATCTTGGAATGTCCGTTTTCGGAAGCAGAAAGCGGCACGATTCGAGTAGAGGTACAGCTTCGAACGATTGCGATGGATTGCTGGGCAAGCCTGGAGCATGAAATGAAGTACAAGAAACATATTGATAACGTGGAATTGATCGAGAGAGAGCTGAAGCGCTGTGCCGGAGAAATGGCGTCCACAGACTTGACGATGCAGACATTGCGGGACATGATACGCAAAGGCTAGTATGTACGGATATTGCGCAAAGGCAGGTATGTACGGCTGTTGCGCAAAGGCGGGTATGTACGGCTGTTGCGCAAAGACAGGAATGTATGGTTATTACGCAAAGACTAGCATACATGATATATTTGCATGGAAATCTATGCAGAAACGAGGATAAGGATATGAGCACAAAAGGAAAAATATTATACGCGGAAGATGAGTTGGGATTGTCGATGGCAGTTTCGGAGATCCTTAAGATGGAAGGATTTGAGGTGACGGCCGTGATGGACGGGCTGGCAGCAGACGAGGTACTGCAAAAAGAGCACTTTGATATTGCTATACTTGACATTATGATGCCCGGTATGGAAGGGACGGAAGTGGCTAGAAATATGCGTGACCGAGAAGATTATACGCCGGTTTTGCTGCTGACTGCCAAAGCAGAGACCGAAGATCGTATCGAGGGACTGAATATGGGAGCTGACGATTATCTCGCCAAGCCGTTTGCAATGGGCGAACTCGTTGCGAGGGTGAAAGCAATGGTGCGCCGCAATAAGGAGTATCAGCAGACGGTATTGAATCTTGCCAACGTAACACTTGACTTGGAGAGCAATGAACTGTCCGCAAAATCCGGCAGTTTGATATTGAGCGTCAAAGAAGCAAAGCTCCTTGCTTTATTTTTGGAAAAGGAAAATGTCAGTTATTCCAAAGAAGAAATTGTAAAACGAGTATTTCCGGGAGAAGTTGACACGGAAGAAATTGCACTATATATTGCCTATATCAACAATAAATTGGTGCAGATCCATGGCAATCTGCAGTTGGTGCAAGAGGAAGAAATCATACAGCTTCGTAAGACTGCATAGAAGCTAACCATAAATAGATTGTAGTAGGAAGGAGTGGCTGGACTTATGAAAAAACTGCGCTTGAAAATGATCGGGATTGTTTTTGCGTCTGTGGTCGCTGCATTTATGGTTATGACGATCATTCTAGTTATGTGTTTTGGAGCATATCGGAATCGTCAGGCGGACCAGATCACAGCGATGATCAGTGAAAATAATGGTACCGTCCCACAATTAAAAGATTACAAACAGCAGCAAAAAAACAGTCAGGCCTTTGAAAGATATTTTAACAATTATAATGAGGATTCGTCTTATCGCACTCGATTTTTCCGGATTTTTTTGGATGAAGACAAAAAAGTGACCAACGTAAATATGGATCACATTGCGGCGGTTGATGAGAAAAAGGCAGTTCGAATGACTAAGATAGCGATGCTTCGCAGGGGAAAGGTAGGTCTGGTAGGCAGCTATCGTTACCGCAAAGAGTATAAAGATGGTCAAGTGCGTTCCATTATCTTTCTGGACTGCAAAGAAAATCAGAGCTTTTATCACTTGGCAGTGACGATCACCATCACGGTATCAACACTACTCACCTGTTTGATCACGGTTATTTTTGCCATCGCTTCCAAACGCGCAGTTCGTCCGTTTGAAATCAATTCCAACCGGCAAAAACAGTTTATCACCGATGCCAGCCATGAACTCAAAACACCGCTTGCCATTATTTCAGCAAATGCGGAGGTACTGCAGTACAAAGGTGATGGAAATGAATGGACGCAAAATATTATTGATCAGACCAAACATATGGGAAAGCTTATCAATCAACTGCTCGTTCTCGCAAAGTTAGATGAGGTTCAAGAAAAGAGTGAAAAACAAGAAGCAGATCTTAAGCTGCTATTAGAAGAAACAACCAGGCCATTTGAAGAAGTTGCAACACAAAAGAAGGTAACATTAAAGCTGCACCTGGAAGAGGGGGTTACGATTCGCGTGAATCGTGAACAGATTGCACAGTTGGTATCCATTCTTACCGAAAATGCTGCGAAATATGTCAATGACGGGGGCAAGATCGTATGGCGTCTTACTAAAACACAACATGGTGCGGTATTGGTTGTGAAAAATACTACCGAAAAAGAGCTTCCGGACACTAAGCGGATGTTTGATCGATTTTATCGCAGTGACAGTTCCAGATCTTCCAAAACCGGAGGGCAGGGTATTGGTCTGTCCATTGCAAAAAAAATCGTCGATAGTCATAAGGGATCTATTACTGCAAAAGCGGGAGATGGCATGGTGACTTTCCGTGTCAGTTTGCCGAAATAGTAAAATAAAGCTATGTAGGCAATCGAGCATTGTCAGCTTGCCGAAGTAGTGGAATAAAGCTATGTAGGAAACCAAGCATTGTCAGCTTGCCGAAGTAGTGGAATAGAGTTATGCAGGATCTAAACTGTGTCATCTTGTCGAAATAGTAACGTATATAGCACAGGGATAATTTGGTTTGCGCAATTTTAGGGTATGTTATATAATAGGGTTAGATACTAAATCATCAATATTTTTAAGATATGGGAGGAAAAAATGAAATCATTTCGTAAAATTCAAGTTATCATTCTAAGTATTTGCTTAAGTTTAAGCACATCATTTTCAATGGCAGGAGCACATTCCGGAAGAACAGATGCTATGGGCGGTCATCACGATTATCAGAACAAGAGTGGTCTGGGATCCTATCATTATCATTGTGGGGGTCATCCGGCGCATTTACACAAAAATGGTCAGTGTCCATATTCTACCACATCACGCACAACAACTCGTAAAACTACCAAAAAAGTATCCAAATACTATAAGGTATCAACTGTCCGAAAAGTGCAAAAAAAGTTGAACAAGCTTGGGTTTAAATGCGGTAAAGCAGATGGACATTATGGAAAGAAAACCAAAATTGCGATTCGCAAATATCAGCGCAGCAAAAAGGGCATGGCAGTAAATGGAAAAATTAATAAGCAGTTGTGCAAGAAATTACATATCCGCATTTAAGGAAAGAGCTCACTCTTGTAACCAATTCGAAAATAATGTATGATAGAACCATATTGTTAAATCACAAGGAGGTACTACATTGAATAAGGAATTAGTCATCGTGCTGGACTTTGGCGGACAGTATAATCAGTTGGTCGCACGAAGAGTCAGAGAATGTAATGTATATTGCGAGATTTATTCTTACAAAACTGATATAGAAAAGATCAAGGCGATGAATCCGAAAGGAATCATCTTAACAGGTGGACCGAATAGCTGCTATGAAGAGGGTGCCCCTACTTATTCTAAAGAACTTTTTGAGCTGGGAATCCCAGTGCTGGGACTTTGCTATGGTGCTCAGTTAATGCAGCATGTTCTTGGCGGTAAAGTCGAGAAAGCACCTGTGCGCGAATACGGCAAAACAGACGTGGCTGTTAATACGGAAGTTCCTTTGTTCAAGGGGATTCATGAAAACACCGTGTGCTGGATGAGCCATTTTGATTATATTTCAAAAGTTGCTCCAGGTTTTGAAATCATTGCACATACAGCAGACTGCCCGGTAGCGGCAGCTCAAAATACAGCAAGTAATCTTTATGCAATCCAGTTCCATCCGGAAGTGCTTCATACACAGCAGGGAACAGAAATGCTGTACAACTTTGTACGCGGCATTTGCGGCTGTGCGGGTACTTGGCGTATGGACTCCTTCGTAGAAGAGCAGGTCAAGCTGATCCGCGAAAAAGTTGGCGATGGCAAAGTGCTTTTGGCATTGTCCGGTGGTGTAGATTCCTCTGTTGCAGCAGGTCTGCTCTCCAAGGCGATTGGTAAACAGCTTACTTGTGTATTTGTAGATCACGGACTTCTTCGTAAAAACGAAGGCGACGAGGTTGAGCAGGTATTTGGACCGGCAGGAGACTTCGATCTTAACTTTATCCGTGTCAATGCACAGGATCGTTACTATAGCAAACTGGCAGGAGTTACCGAGCCGGAGCATAAGCGCAAAATCATTGGCGAAGAATTTATCCGCGTCTTTGAGGAAGAAGCAAAGAAGATCGGTGCGGTAGACTTTTTGGCACAGGGAACTATTTACCCGGATGTTGTAGAATCCGGTCTTGGCGGTGAATCCGCTGTCATCAAGAGCCACCACAATGTAGGTGGATTACCGGACTTCGTAGATTTCAAGGAAATCATCGAGCCTTTGCGTGATCTGTTCAAAGATGAAGTGCGTAAAGCAGGTCTGGAACTTGGCATTCCGGAAAAACTCGTATTCCGTCAGCCGTTCCCAGGTCCGGGACTTGGCATTCGTATCATCGGCGAGGTAAACGCTGATAAAGTTCGCATCGTACAGGACGCTGATTTCATCTATCGTGAAGAAGTGGACAAGGCTGCAGAAGCCTACAAAAACGAACACGGCAAGGAAGCACCTTGGATGCCAAACCAGTACTTCGCAGCACTCACCAACATGCGAAGCGTTGGTGTCATGGGAGACGAAAGAACCTATGACTATGCAGTTGCCCTGCGTGCAGTCCAGACCATCGATTTTATGACGGCAGAAAGCGCACAGATTCCATTTGAGGTGCTGCAGACAGTCATGACGCGAATTATTAATGAGGTGAAAGGCGTAAATCGTATCTTTTATGATCTGACGAGCAAGCCGCCTGGAACGATAGAGTTTGAATAAATCGAGTTGCTTAAAAAAGCCAGTGTTTATGCGGGTTTCAGCG
>ERZ791837.2006-NODE-2006-length-12038-cov-3.238588_pt1 | contig 12038 bp, 6 predicted proteins | sample MGYA00510292_ERZ791837 | MGnify/ENA primary metagenome ERZ791837 (study PRJEB30046, sample SAMN00715259) | human gut metagenome | study: EMG produced TPA metagenomics assembly of the A metagenome-wide association study of gut microbiota in type 2...
AGCTAAGACCTACGCTGCGCGCCGCAACATGCTGCGTACGAAGATCGGCTCAGGGATCATCCTGCTGCCGGGCAACTCCCTTTCGCCCAACAACTATCCGAACAACGCCTACTATTTCCGGCAGGATTCGTCGTTCCGCTACTACTTCGGACTGAACACCCCGTCGCTGGCGGGCCTGATCGACGCCGATACGGGCGAAGAGGCGCTGTACGGCGACGATTTCACGGTCGAGGACATCATCTGGACCGGTCCGCAGCCCACGCTGCGCGAACTGGGCGCCGAAGTCGGCGTCACGGCGACGTTCCCCATGGCCGAACTTGAAAAGCGGCTCCGCAAAGCCGTTTCGCTGGGCCGCAAGATCCACTACCTGCCGCCCTACCGCGGGGAGACCAAGCTCCAGCTGTCGGCGCTGCTGGGCATCAAACCCGCGCTGCTGCACGACTACAAGTCGGTGGACCTGATGTTCGCCGTGGCGGAGATGCGCGAGAAGAAGAGCGCCGAAGAGGTCGAGGAGATGGAACGCGCCTTCCGGATCGGCTACGAGATGCACACGACGGCCATGCGGATGTGCCGCCCGGGCGTCGTCGAACGCCAGATCGCGGGAGCCATCGAAGGCGTCGCCAAATCGCAGGGACAGGGCGTGTCGTTCCCGTCGATCGTGTCGCAGCACGGCGAGACGCTCCACAATCTCAACGCCGACGGCGTGCTGGAGGAGGGCCGGCTGCTGCTGTGCGACGCCGGCGGCGAAACCGTCGAAGGCTACTGCTCGGACCACACGCGCACCTATCCCGTGAGCGGACGCTTCACTCAAAAGCAAAAAGACATTTACAACATCGTACTGGCGGCGCACGACCACGTGGCGCGCATCGTGAAGCCCCACAGGATGTACACCGAGGTGCACAACGCCGCCTACATGACCCTCGCCGAAGGGCTTGTCGGACTGGGCCTGCTGAAAGGCTCGGCCGCCGACGCCGTGGCCGCAGGAGCCATGACGATGTTCATGCCCCACGGACTGGGCCACGGACTGGGCATGGACGTGCACGACTGCGAGGCGATGGGCGAGAGGTCGTTCGACTACGGTTCGATCGCCGAACGGGCCGCCGAGTCGGGAACCTGCGTCTACCGCGCGGCGTGGCGGATCGAACCGGGGACCGTGATGACCGACGAACCGGGTCTCTACTTCATCCCCGCGCTGATCGACAAGTGCCGCGCCGAAGGGAAATACAAGGGCATCGTCGACTACGACGCGCTGGAGGCCTACCGCGATTTCGGCGGCATCCGCATCGAGGACGACATCCTCGTGACGGAGTCGGGCAGCCGCATCATCGGCGACCGGAAAATCCCCGTCACAGTCGAAGAACTGGAAGGCTTAAAAAGCCTTTTTTAGGGGCGACGGCAGGAATTGCATATCGGAGCCTGTACCGCGCTTCGGTCCTCTTTAAAACCCGGCTTTTAGCCGGAGCGGAAAAAGAATAATCTCAATAATACGACTATGGACAAAAAATGGACAATCGGCCTGGGCCTGCTGGGCATCCTGATCGTCTTCCTGCTGCTCTGGAATTTCGCTCCGGCCATCCAGCGGTGGCTGGCGAGCGTCTTCGTGGACATCATCCTCCTGCTGGCCGCCTTCGCGGCGGGATGGCTCTTCGGACGTTTCGGAGGCAAACGCCGCCGCAGCGACGACGAACGCAACGCACGCAACATCACCCAAGCTCAAAAAAAGTAACGACCTCCATGAAAAAACTGATTCTGCTGATCGCGCTCGCACTTCCGGCCCTGCTGACGGCCCAACAGCGCGACTGGGCCAACTACGGCCGCTATGCCGAAGCCAATGCGCAACTCACGACCCCGCCCGCGGTGGTGTTCATGGGCAACTCGATCACCGACGGCTGCGAGTGGGCCGAGCTGTTCAACAACCGCCACGTCAAGAACCGCGGCATCAGCGGCGACCGCTCGGGGTGGCTGCTCGACCGTCTCGACCCGATCGTCGGGGGGCATCCCAAGAAACTGTTTCTGATGATCGGCGTCAACGACCTGGCGGCCGGCGTTTCGCCCGACGAGATCGTGGCCAACGTGGCCCGGCTCATCGACCGTTTCCAGTCCGAGTCGCGCTGGACGAAGATCTATGTGCAGAGCATCCTGCCCGTCAATGGCGAGTCTTTCGCCAAGTTCAGGAACCACTACGAGCACGGCCGTCAGATCGTGCCGCTGAACAAGCGGCTCGAAGCGCTGTGCGACGAGAAGGAAGTCACCTACCTCGATGTCTGGGGGGCGCTGGCCGACCACGAGGGGCGGCTGGACAAGCGTTACACCAACGACGGCCTGCACCTGACGGGCGAGGGTTACGTGGTGTGGCGGGATGCGATCAAGCAACACGTGAAGTAGCCGCGTGCCGTTGTCGAATCCCATATTCCGGCGGATTTCGCGCCTTGCCGACGAGCAGGGCGTGCAGGCTTTCGTCGTCGGCGGCTATGTGCGCGATCACTACCTGCGACGGCCTTCGACCGACATCGACGTGGTGGTCGTGGGCAGCGGCATTGCGCTGGCCGAGGCGCTCGCGCGCGAACTGAAGGCGAAGGTCTCGGTCTTCAAGACTTTCGGCACGGCGATGGTCCGCGCCCGGAATGTCGAAGTCGAGTTCGTGGGCGCGCGCCGGGAGTCCTACACCCGCGATTCGCGCAAACCCGAGGTCGAACCCGGCACGCTGGCGGACGACCAGCGGCGGCGCGACTTCACGATCAATGCCATGGCGTGGTCGCTGAACGGGGCCACGTTCGGCGAGCTGGTCGATCCTTTCGACGGGATGTCGGACCTCGAAGAGTGCATCATCCGCACGCCGTGCGATCCCGACGTTACCTTCTCGGACGACCCGCTGCGCATGATGCGGGCCGTGCGCTTCGCGTCGCAGCTGGGGTTCACGATCGAAGGCGAGACCTTCGACGCCATCCGCCGCAATGCGCACCGCATCCGGATCGTGTCGCGCGAACGCATCGCTGCGGAACTTAACAAGATCGTCCTTTCGCCCGTCCCTTCGATGGGCTTCGAGTTGCTGGAACTCACCGGGCTGCTGGAGCGGATTTTTCCCGAGATGCACAACCTCAAGGGGGTGGAGAAGCGGGGCCGCCACGCCCATAAGGACAATTTCATCCATACGCTCAAGGTCGTGGACAACGTGGCGCGCCGCAGCGGCGATTTGTGGCTGCGCTGGGCCGCCGTGCTGCACGACATCGCCAAGCCGCTCACGAAGGCCTACGATCCCCGTGTGGGCTGGACCTTCCACGGCCACGAGGTGCTCGGCTCGAAGATGGTCCCGGCGATTTTCCGCCAGCTGAAACTGCCGCTCAACGAGCACATGAAGTTCGTGCAGAAGCTCGTGTTCCTTCACCTGCGGCCCATCATCCTCTCGGAGGACCTCGTGACCGACTCGGCCGTGCGCCGGCTGCTGTTCGAGGCGGGCGACGACGTGGAGGCGCTGATGACGCTGTGCGAGGCGGACATCACCTCGGGCATCGACGCCAAAGTGAAACGTTACCTTTCGAATTTCGAGCTGGTGCGCCGCAAGATGAAGGACCTGGAGGAGCGCGACCGCATCCGCAACTTCCAGCCTCCGATCACGGGCGAGCTGATCATGGAGACCTACGGCATCGGCCCGGGGCGCGTGATCGGCGACATGAAGGAGATCATCAAGAACGCCATCCTGGACGGCGAGATTCCCAACGAATACGACGCGGCCTACGCGCTGATGGAGCGGCTGGCCGCCGAGCGGGGGCTGACCCGCGTCCGGAAATAAGGCGAACCCCGCGGGGTGCGGGGTTGAAAGGATGTAACGACTTGATATTTCAGGTTGTTACATTTTTGTATAGGATAATAGGTAACGAGAAGGTAACGGTTTATTTTCAGTTAATTGCACGAAAATGCCGCATTTCAAATAACCGATTGCAAAATATGAAAAATTTTCGGGATTGGCAAATTCTATTCGATCGAAGAAAAAATGGCTGGATCAACAAGCCATTGCAACAGCAACTCAAAAATTGAAGGATTTATTTTTATCAAAAAGGTGTCCAAACTTTTGCCCCCCCCCAAAAAAAGTATTATTCTCGTTCAATTATTTGATAGGCTGCATATGGCAAAGTAGAAGTAATGATTTATATTGTGTCGTCCTTTTACTGCTCCGTGGTTTGCTGGAAGAGATAAGTATTTTATACCATATCTTAATCTTTTTCCCAAAGAGTATAGTAATAATTCATCAATTACCCCTAAGTCTGCCTATAAAGCCAAATTATGCGTATTAATTGAAATCGAAGAAGATATTGAAAAAATTGATTTTTCTTATAATGAAGACCTGTTTATAGTTGACACTTCTGATTTGATACCAATAACGAACTATATAATATGCAAATAAAATGAGGACAAAAATTCCACCATAAGCTATTTTGTTTGACGGACAGATACAAATCCATCCACATAAGGCGCATCTGTTTTGATTACGGCAAAAGCCTGCTTGACGAACTTGTTCGCAACGGCAATAAGAGCAACCTTAGAAGGCTTTCCGTTGGCTTTCAATCGTGCGTAGCACTCTTTACAGGTTGTATTTCCACGTAGTGCCGACCATGAAGCGACATAAAGCAGTGAACGCAGACTCGCATCCCCGTTACGGTTAATCCCACCTTTGATGTGTACGGATGTTCCGAATTGCTGGTAGGTCGGGCATATTCCGATAAAACGGGAAACCTGTTTTGCATTGCTGAAATAGGAGAATCCTCCGGTGGCGACAATCAAGGCTGTAGCCAGAGTGATGCCAATCCTTTTGATGGATGTGAGCAGTTTAACCTGCCTGTCAAACTCAGATGAAACCAAGTCTGCAAGTTCAGATTCCAAAGATTCAATTTGGCTTGCCAAAAAAGTAAAGCCAAGCCTTTGTCTTGATTGAAATCAGAATGGAACACGGAACGTTTCCACCGCCTACGGCGGCAGAAACGTTTTTAGTTACCTTTGCCGTAGGCATAAGAAGTAAGCCGATTGTTTCTTGGGTTTTCAATCCCACAAAAGAGTATGGCTCCTTGTCCTGCGAATCGAAGATTGGTCGTCAGAGGCCGTATAGAAGAATGCTTTTCAACAGAACATGGCTTATGCCTTTTCATTCATCAACATCAGTAACAATATCATCATGGCAAAGAAAGCAAAAAAAGTCAAGACCGCCAAAGGAGCAGAACTTCGGATTGTCAATCCCGATGCGGCAGGGATAGATATAGCGGACGGCATCATGCAAGTTTGTGTACCGACGGATCGTACCAAAGATAACAACCGAGCCTTCGGTGCATACACATCTGACCTGCACGCCATATCGGAATGGCTCAGAGAATGTGGTATAAAAACAGTCGCAATGGAATCCACCGGTGTTTACTGGATACCATTGTTCTGCCGTCTGCAAGATGACGGACTGGATGTTGTATTGACCAACGCAAGGGACGTAAAAAACATAACAGAGAGGAAAACCGACGAGTCGGATGCCGAATGGCTGATGTTGCTGCATCAGTACGGGTTGCTCAAGGCAAGTTTTCAGCCGCACAACGACGCCAAACGGATGAGGACACTCACCCGCCATCGTGATACTCTCTCCCGTGAAGCCTCAAGCATAGTCCTGCATATGCAGAAAGCCATGCAGCAGATGAATATAAAACTTACGCTTGTCCTGTTCGACATTACGGGAAAATCCGGCATACGTATCATCGAGGCCATTCTTGCTGGTGAACGTGACCCCAAGAAACTTGCGGAATTGGCTGACATCCAGTGCAAGACGCCGAAAGAGGAAATAACCAAGGCTCTTGAGGGCAACTGGGAGGAAGACCTCATGTTTGTCCTCAGACAAAACTATGACACTTTCAAACATTTCTGCGCCCAACTTGACCGATGTGATACGGAACTGGAAAAACTCATGGAAAACTATCGTACGGAGGTTGCAGAAACTGGGCGGCCGTCATACAGTCCGACAAAAAAACGTCGTAACTACCACAAACGAAAACGAAAACGAACTGTGGGCTTCGATGTGGAAAGAAAGGCATATGACATGTGGGGAGTGAATGTCTTTGAGATACCCGGCATAAGCCATCTGACCGCACTTGAACTGATGAGTGAGCTAGGACACTACTTTACTCGGAAGTCCCTATCTACCAAACAGTTCTGCAGTTGGTGCAATATCGCACCGAACACCAAGATATCAGGAGGAAAAAGGATATCAAGTCATGTACCACATCGTAGAAACAAGGTCGGATTGATTTTTCGTAGTGTCGCTTCTTCTCTCGCCAACGCAAAGAACCAACTGGGAAACTTCTACCGCAGGATACGTTCACGGGTCGGAGGTAAAGCCGCAGTCATAGCCACGCCATGGTGGCAAACCAGACGCCTTATAATCCGGAAAAAGTAGGTATAGACGAGAAAGTATTACTCGAAAAGCGGATTATGAGGTACAAGCGTGAATTAGAACGAATTACAGGGACACATATAGAAATTGGCAATGCATGTGTTCTATAGAAGAAGAAGTGTTTCGATCCTTTTTCGACAGCGTCGGAATACAGGATGTTGTGGCTTGTAATCGTTCTGATTTCGTCGCATGGGCACTTCTAATACAATTTATCGGCTCTCGAACAAATCCAACTGGTAGTCGGTACTCAAATAGCCTCTGTCGCCCAACAGGACGCAGTCCTGATAAAGTTCCTTGACATCTTTTAGATAATGAATATCATGTACCGAAGCTTTCGAGAGGTCGAAACTGCGGATCACCCCATCCAACGAGCAGACGACATGCAGCTTATAGCCATAATGGTAAGCCTGTTGCGAAGCACAGAATCCCTTGTCGGGTGCAGAATAATATTCCTGCCTGCAGACCGTCGAGCGAGAACTACGGCTGACCTTGTATACCTCCAGCGGCATACTGTCTACAATCAGATAGTCTGGAGCCGTGGAGATGCTTTCGTCCATACGTTTGCGAAGGGCGGACAAATGGGGGAACAAGGCTCTGCGACGGCGGTTGTAGACGCTACGTTCAATTCGGGTTCGCAAACAATCGGGCAACATGCGGAACAATTGGCATTCCGAGTCTATGCCCATATATTCCGCAGTCAGAGAGAGCGCGAGAACCGCCATATTGCTCATACGGGACAGACGATGCTGATTACGAAAATTCGATCTTGGCTCTATATTCTGTAATGTTGTCAAAATTTTTTTGTAACTTGCGCTAATGTTGTTTATGATATTTATATTATTGAAAACCAGACAAATAAACGGAATTTATCCAGCAGGTTTTTTATACGTTTATACTAAATGCACAACGGGTTTAGTTAATAATAAGGTACTCTCGACTGAAGCTGTTTCTAAGACCTGATGTCTATCACCCTAACAGATCCCCAGCAACATAAAGCCAGATATGGAGACAAATGCTATCGGCAGAACCAATATCCTTGCGAGCTGTTACGTTCACCCCATAATTCTTTACAAAATTAACTCAATAATTAATTCTCAAATCTATTTCGCTTCGACTCGGGACTTTTGTTTCTGCAAAGAAACAATATCTGTTTGATTTCGTTTCCCGTTAGATCTTCTTGGTGTAGAATGCAGTGTACGGTATGGCCGCCTTCGCGGTTTATTAATGATGTATCTATGGACGGCGGCTTTGAGCGCGAACGAAAGGCCCGCCGCGCCGGAACCGATAACCAGAAAGTCGGTTTTCATAGTTTTGCAAGCGTTAAGCGTCGCAAAGTTATAAAAAATGCCCGATAATCCCATTTTCGGCCGGAAAAAGCGCACGGAAAAATGGGGCAACGGCTCCGGAACGGACCCCCGGAGCGGTAATTTTTTCGGCCCGGCAGGCGATATTTGGAATTTTTCTCTATTTTTGCCTTAAGCTACCCAAAATAAATTATGAAAAACCCGTTGGCGGAATTAATTTAAGTTGATAAATAAGAGTAAAAAGTTACATATATCACTATTTTTAGCAATTGTATTTGTACAAAGGTCATCAAAATATATGGGGATATGCAAGAAATTTTCTCAAAATCTCGTTAATGAACTTGGTAACATTCCACGCCGTGGTTCTGTTCCAAGATTCTCTGACTTGGAAGTAGTTGCATTGGCATTGACTGCAGAGTTAGAGAGTATAGACAGTGAAAAGTGGCTGTTCGATTATAAATTGCAAGAGTACAAAACGAATATACCCACTCTTATCTAACGCCGACAATTCAATGACCGTCGAATGAATACGGCGTGTTTGTGCGAGGAGATACGTAAGAGACTTGCTAAGACTATGGATGACGGTAAAGAACTGTTATTTGTTGACTACAAATCAATAGAGATATGTCGTCTTGCATGGGGAAAATGCTGTAAGATGGGACGAACAGGGGTATTCTCCAAAGCCCCGGATTTCGGATATTGTGCTTCTTAGAACACATACTATTTTGGCTATAAGCTGCACGCAATCTGCTGATTAAGTGGGGCAATTCGTTCGTATGACTTGTCCAAAGCAAGCGCATTTGATCTCAACTATATGAAAGATATAAAGCTGACATGTCACGACTGTAGCATCTACGGAGCTAAGGGATATATAGGAGCGGACGTGCAACTTGACCTATTCGAAACGGCACACATAAGACTCGAATGTCCCTATTGCCTTAATCAGAAAAAATGGAAGCCGATCTTCATTCCTTTGGCAAAAGCAAGGAAAAAAATAGCCTCCTCTTTTCTCACAGCGAACCGACCAATTCTTGGTTATCAGAAATTATGCAACAATAACAAACGGCCTGTTGTCCAAAATCATTGTAAAAATTAGTGCACTTACCGTCTTACAATATGTAAATTTCATCAATAACAAGCCCATCGGAAGAATTAAGTATGCACTAAATTAATTCCGCCAACGGGTTATGAAAAAACTACTTTTGACTCTGGCTGCCGGAATAGTTCTTTGTTCCTGCGGTTCGCACGATCCGCAGATCGCGATCGTGCCCTATCCCAATCATCTCGAAACCGGTCGGGGAACCTATCGGGTGACCGATCGGCCCGTTACGTGTGACAGTCGCACCGACGAGCGGACGCAGCGCGCCGTGGTCGGATTCGCCGCACGGCTGGCGACGGTTACCGGCGGGACGAATCCCGTCACGGTCGCCGACGAGGTGCCCGCGTCGGGCATCCGTTTCGTCACGGACGAATCGCTCCCGGCCGAAGGCTATGAACTGAACGTGGACGGGGAGGGAATCGAAGTGCGGGCGTCGCAGTTTCCCGGCTTCCTCTATGCCCTGCAAAGTCTCGAACAACTGCTGCCCGCGGCGGTTTACGGCACGGAGCCTGCGCCCGATGCGGCGTGGGAGGTGCCCTGCGTGAAGATCGCCGACGCGCCGCGGTTCGCATACCGGGGCATGCACCTCGACGTGGCGCGCCACTTCTTCTCGGTGGACGAAGTGAAGCGGTATATCGACGTGATGGCCATACACAAGCTCAATACGCTGCACTGGCATCTGACCGACGATCAGGGCTGGCGCATCGAGATCAAGCGCTATCCGGAGCTGACCGCCGTGGGCAGCATCCGCAAGGCCACCGTGGTCCGCAAGGAGTGGGGAACCTATGACGGTACGCCCTACGGCGGTTTCTATACGCAGGACGAGATCCGCGACGTGGTGAAATATGCCGCCGACCGGGGTGTCACGGTGATTCCCGAAATCGACCTGCCGGGCCATATGCTGGCGGCGCTGACCGCCTATCCCGAACTGGGCTGCACGGGCGGTCCGTACGAGGTGTGGGGCCGCTGGGGCGTGGCCGACGACGTGCTTTGCCCCGGACGGGAGAAGACTTTCGAATTCCTCGAAGGCGTATTGACCGAGGTGATGGAGCTGTTCCCCTCGGAGTATATCCATATCGGCGGCGACGAGTGCCCGACGGTGATGTGGAAGAAATGCCCGCATTGCAAAGCGCGCATGAAGGCCGAGCGGCTGAAGCGGCCGCGCCGGTTGCAGAACTATGCCACGGCCCGCGTCGAGAAATTCCTCAACGCCCACGGACGCAGGCTGATCGGCTGGGACGAGATTCTTGAGGGCGACGTGACGCCGACGGCTACGATCATGTCGTGGCGGGGCGCCGAAGGCGGCATCAAGGCTGCGAAGATGGGCAACCACGCCATCATGGCTCCGACGACGCACTGCTATCTGGACTATTACCAGACGCGCGATACGGCCGGAGAACCGCTCGCCATCGGCGGTTATCTGCCTGTGGAGAAGGTCTATTCGCTCGTTCCTTACGAGATGCTGACGGCTGACGAACAGCGCTGTATACTGGGCGTGCAGGCCAACCTCTGGACCGAGTACATCGCTATGTGGCCCCATGCCGAATACATGCTCCTGCCGCGCCTGAGCGCGCTGGCCGAAGTGGGGTGGAGTCTCGACCGGAAGGATTACGGCGACTACCTGCGCCGCGTACGCCGGCTGGCGAAGATTTACGACGCCTGCGGATATAACTATGCGAAACATATCTTCGGGAAGTGACATGTTTTCCGCAGACGGAATAGGGGGGACGATGCGTATGCCGTCCCCTTTTCCGTTTCCCGGCGGCAGTGGGGAGGGGCTGCGATATTATATGGGCGATTCCGCTGGGCAGTTCGTAAATTTTTCCTATCTTTGAGGGCAAAAAGTGTACGGATCATGGATTTGAAATACGTGCGGAGCGAATTGCAGAAGCTCTCTGAAATCATAGACAGTTGGAACACCCGGCAGGAGACCGCGGCCCTCGAACGGGATCTGGTACTCGAAAAACTGCGGAAGTTATACGATGCCGTGCGTTTCGGCGCGGATGCGGACTTTGCGGCTGTCCGCGAAGATGCGGCGGAAGAGGCCGCGGCGGAGCCTGCTCCGACCGAAATTCCGGTCAGCATCGACCTCGGTGAGATACTTCCGCTCGACCCGTTCGCGGTTGAGGCACAGGCCGGACCGGTTTCAGCCTTCGAACCGGATGCTGCCGCCAAACGGGACGCTGTTGGCGAAGCGGGTGCGGATTTTGAGTCCGAATCTTTTGCCGAGGTGGGGACGGCCTTTGAGTCGGAGTCAGTCGCCGAAGCTGGCGCGGTCTCCGAGTCGGAATCCGTTTCCGAGCCGGAACCGGAGACGGTGCCGGAATCGAAGCCTGAGTTCGGGTCCGAACAGACCGTGGAACCGGGCGTAAATTTCGCACGACATTCCGAACCTGCCGAAGAGCCGGCGGGCGAACCTGAAGTTGTTGCCGATTCTGCCGAAGCATTTGTTGCGCAGTCCGATTCCGACGGCGGGACGAACCCGATTTCAGAACCGGAAATCTCTGCCGCTGAACCCGTGACCGAATCCGGACCGGTCGCTTCTGAGCCTGAATCCGAGTTTTCCATTGAGGAGACGACTCCGTCCGAACCCGTTGCCGGAAATGCCGCGGAACCTGCCGCCGAGCAGTCAGTGCCGCTGGCGGAAACTGTCCGAGAACCGGAGGAAGCGTCCGAAAAGCCCGAATTCATTGCTGAACCCGTCGTCGAATCAGCGACCGAATCTTTCGCAGAGTCGCTTTCCGAATCCGTTGCGGAGTCCGTCTCAGAATCCGCTGCCGAGTCCGTCGTCGGGGCACATTCCGAGTCGGTTGCAGAGCCTGCCGCCGCATCAGCCGTCTCACCTGCGCCGTCCGTCGATGCGGAACAGACTCCGGCGCAGGAAGCTCCTGCCAAAGCCGAAGCGCATTCCGCGCCGGGAACTCAACCCATAGCTCCGACACTGTTCGAACTGGAAGAGGAGACTGTCCGTCACCGTCATAAACAGCGCGTCATCATGTCGCTCTACGATACGCCTGCGCCCGCCGAAAAGCCCGCAAGGCCCGAAACGGCGGAAAGACCGGCGGAGCGTCCCGAACCCGCTGCCCGTCCCGAACCTGCTGTGACGCTCGAACCCGCTGCCCGTCACGAACCCGCTGTGACGCCCGGACCGACTGTCCGTCCCGGGTTTGCCGCGACTCCCGAACCGGCTGCTGCGTCTGCGTCCGCAGGCCCC
>ERZ791837.2010-NODE-2010-length-12018-cov-2.779570_pt1 | contig 12018 bp, 8 predicted proteins | sample MGYA00510292_ERZ791837 | MGnify/ENA primary metagenome ERZ791837 (study PRJEB30046, sample SAMN00715259) | human gut metagenome | study: EMG produced TPA metagenomics assembly of the A metagenome-wide association study of gut microbiota in type 2...
TCAAAGGGGTCTTCCGCCTCCACGGCGGGCTGGGCGGCTTTCTTTTCCGCCTTGGGGGCTTCCTTCTTTTCCTTCCTGTGCTGGGGCTTGGCGGACTCCTGCGGAGCGGCGGGTTCTTCTGCCGGGGTCTGCGTGTAATGGTAAAGGCCGTAGGCGGCTCCCAGCAGAATCAGGAGGAGAATCCATAGCCCGGCGGAGCTTTTCTTTTTCCGGGCCTGGGGAAGAGGGATGGCGTGTGCCGGGGCTGCCGACGGACCGGGAGTGGCCAGGGTTCTCTGGTCGCGCTGGAGGGGGTCCATCGGTCCAGCCGGAGCCGCGGGCTGTTCCGCGCCAGGATGGACGCCGGGCAGGGCATAAACCAGGTACAGGGTGCCCAGGGCGGGGATTTCCCCCAGGGAGCCGGTGCGGAACTGAGCTTCAAAATCGTTTTTCAGGGGGAGGACTTCCTGTTCAATGTCCGTGGTTTCCGGATAACGCAGTTTTCCGCTTTCAGGGTCGCGCACGGCGAGACCCTGCGGGCAGAACTCGCGGACCAGGTACTGGACGTGGTTGGCGTCCGATGCGTAGTAAACGTGGCAGAGGGAATCCGTCTGCTTCAGGGACTGAATAAGATAGCCGTTGATGTTAAATCCGGAAGGCAGTGGAGGCGTAGTTTCCATGGTCACGAGGCAATTGATAATCCGGCTAGTTATTACCACACCCGGAGGCCTCTTTCAATGTAAAAAGCCGTTTTTCAATCCCGGCGTGTGACGCGATTAAATGATTATTTGCTTGAACCCATGGTGATTATGTGGTGCAAGCAAGGCTCGATTTTCCGTTTTTTCATTACGATCATGAGTTCCGATATCAGATTAGATGCCTTGCAGTACCATTCCCAGCCCCGCCCCGGCAAGGTGGAGACGCTGCCCTGCAAGCCCTGCTTTTCGCAGCGGGATTTGACGCTCGCCTATTCCCCGGGCGTGGCCGAACCCTGCCTCCGCATCAAGGAGGACCCCTCCCAGAGCGCCCTGTACACGGGCCGCTCCAACCTGGTGGGCGTGGTGACCAACGGCACCGCCGTGCTGGGCCTGGGCAACATCGGGCCGGACGCCGCCAAGCCTGTGATGGAAGGCAAGGGGGTCCTGTTCAAGGTGTTCGCGGACATTGACGTTTTTGACATTGAGCTGAACGTGAAGGAGCCGGAAAAGCTGATTGAGGTTATCAAGACGATGGAGCCCACCTTCGGCGCCATCAACCTGGAAGACATCAAGGCCCCGGAATGCTTCATGGTGGAGGACCGCCTGCGGGAAGAAATGAACATCCCCGTCTTTCATGACGACCAGCACGGCACGGCCGTGATCTCCGGCGCGGCCCTCCTGAACGCCGCGGAACTGACGGGCCGCAAGCTGGAAGATATGAAGGTGGTGTTCGTCGGAGCCGGGGCTGCCGGCATCTCCTGCGCCCGGTTCTATATGACGCTGGGCGTTCGCCGTGAACACATTTACATGTTTGACTCCAAGGGGTTGATTCATACCGGACGCATTGACCTGCACGCCACCAAGGCCCAGTTCTCCCAGTCGGAGGACTGCTCGCTGGATGAAGCCCTGACCGGGGCGGACGTGTTCCTGGGGCTTTCCACCAAGGGGCTGCTCACGCAGGACATGGTGAAGCTCATGGCTCCTTCCCCCATCATCTTCGCCTGCGCGAATCCGGACCCGGAAATCACGTACCAGGACGCCAAGAAGGCCCGTCCGGACTGCATCATGGGTTCCGGCCGTTCCGACTGGCCCAACCAGGTGAACAACGTCTCCTGCTTCCCCTTCATCTTCCGCGCCGCGCTGGACGTGCACGCTACCGTCATTAATGAACAGATGAAGATTGCGGCCGCGCGCGCCCTGGCTGATCTGGCGAAGGAACCTGTTCCGCAGGAGGTGGTTGACCTCTACGGGGGCGCTCCCCTCAGCTTTGGCATTGACTACGTGATTCCCAAGCCCATTGATCCCCGCATCATTGAATGGGAATGCCCGGCAGTGGCCCAGGCGGCCATGATCTCCGGAGTGGCCCAGTCCCCCATCCGGGACATGGAGGCCTATACGCTTGAACTGCGCAAGCGCATTGCCGCCGCCCGGGAGCGCGTCTCCGGAGTGGTGCGCAGCTATTTATAAATAGAGTGATTCAGTGAGATTATTCATATAAAGTATAAGAATATTTTAAAATATTCTTATACTTTATATGGTGTGGGATATTTGAAATTATAACATAGATTATAGCTATATTTGATCTTTCGAATAACAGATTTAACAATATTTATTTCATTTTTATTTTTTTTGAAGTATAACTGATAGTGGTGCATACTTTGGTTTTCATAAAAGTAGTCTACGTTTAAGCCTTTCTATTAAGTCGCAGAATAGTTTATAAATTTTATCAGAAAAATTAACAATTTTTTATTATTTATAACAGATAAATTGAAATGTTAGAATTGACGGAGTCTTAGTATTTTTCTATAAATATGGAGCGATAAATATTTAATTATGGAAATAGTTGTAAAACACGTTGTGGTTCATGTTCTTCATAAGGAGCAACAGAAATTATCTGAATGCAGATTTGCTAGTAAGGAACAAGCTATTACTGGAGCGTCTGAGAGGTTGATAGAATCTGTTTGCGAAAGATATCAAGGTAGAACCGGAAAGAGTTATGGTAGGTTTGAAAATGATATTGATAATTATCCTATGCAAACCATAGTCCGTGATTATGTTCAAAAGAGAGATAGCTTTTATGAATGTAGTAGACGGATGATGAATCATCTGAAAGAAAGAGCAGATGCAGAGAGATTATCGACTGGAGGTTTTGTTTTTCTTTCCCATCTTGGTATTGATGGGAAAGAATATTTATTAGTAGCTATAGTAAATGAAGCGACGGGATCTGTAGTAAATGAGGATTTAGAAATTCTAGATAGTAAGTATTTGGATATTGATAAACTACGCGTAGCAGGGAGAATTGATTTAACTTCATGGAAAGAACAAATTCCTGATGTTCGCTATGTGAGTTTCTTGAGAGGTCATGCAGATATTTCTGATTATTTTAAGAAATTTTTAGGTTGCAGTATTGTTTCGGCTGAGTTAAAAGACACGCAAATGTTAGTTAAAGCATTAAAAAAGTTTGCTCAAGAGCTAGATCCATGTGACAGAGATGCTTTTTTCGAGCCTATGATAAATTAAAGCAACTAAGGAAAGATAATATTCCATTGGATCTGAATTCTTTTGCAAATGAGCTATCTCCTGATAATCCAGATATTTTGAAACAAAAATTCACTGCAGAAGAATTTGAATTATCAGATGGATTTATTCCGGATACCCGTGCTATTCAGACTTTAAAAATTTTTAAAGGAAAATCAACTAGGTGTGGAAAATGGGAGATAAAATTTGATAGAGAAGCTTTAAATGAATCTGTTATTTTTGACCAAGACTATGAGCGTTTGATATTATATAATATACCAAGTGATCTTAAAGAGCAACTTTTAGAAGAAGATGGACAAAGATCGATTCCAGTTTAGTGATTTGGTTGACATATATAGAAAAATCGAATCTAAAGAGCAGAAGTTATGTGTATTTAGGATATCTTCGGAAGTTGAATGTGAGATACTGAATAATCCTGATATATATGGAATTTTCTGCGATCAAGGAGAAATTAAAATTAATGAAAAAGTTTTAATTTCCATAAATCCTCCGGCAGCTCGAATAGGTTATCTATTTAAAAAAAATCATGATATATTAACTATAAGGAAAAATTTACTTCAGGAGCCTAGATCATATTATATTATAGAAAATGATTTTTTCTCAAATGAAGAAAAAGAAATTCCCGATTTTATAGAGTGTTATCGTACGATAATCCTTTTCTCAGATTTAATTAAAAAAAGTTCGACTTATTTTGATGTCAATACGAATGAAGCGATTTTTTTTAATGCAGGCGTATATAAATTTCCAATTTTGATAGAAAGAGAAGATGCTTTATCTCTAGATATAAATTTAGAAATCAAGAACCACATAGACAAGATTCTTAGTTTTTTTAAAGATAACATCCACGTTGATCAAAAAAGGGAAATCTTGTCTATAGCTATTAGAGAAGTAAGTCTTCATGTTGAAAAGAAAAGAATTTTTTCTTATTTAATTAAGAGTATTGTTTCATTAACGCAAGAATTTTGTAAAGGATATAGACTACTAACTTCAGGATTTACTTATGATAAAATAATAGATGAATTAAAATGTAGAAAAATTGAAGATATAGGACGTATACATAAATTATTTTTTAGTATCCAAAACCAAATTTTAGGAATACCTTTGGCTACCTTTATTGCTTCGACCCAAGTGAAGAAAATAACCAATAGCCATCAAGGGTGGGTTAATACAATTATTATCTTAGGTGTATTAAGTTATATATGGTTGGTTTGGATAGCTGTTTCTAATCAGAAAAATACTTTACTTTTGATAGAAGATGAAGTGAATGGAAGAATTAAAGAATTAGGGGAAAAATATCCTATGTTGATTGAAGATGTGCGAGGTACACTAGATGATGTCAAGCTTAGGATAAAAAAACAAAAAACAGTTTTTAGTGGATTAAGAATAGGTCTTTTGATCTGTGGTGGCCTCAGTCTACTCATGTACATAGTGGCTTTTTAGTTGATCAAAATGCTCTGCTGTGTGATAACCAGATAAAAGCGTAACTTCTACATTGGGGGACGTGCACGCTTCCGTAATCAATGAACGAATGAAGATTGCCGCCGCCCGGGAGCGCGTCTCCGGCGTGGTGCGCAGCTACCTTTAACCGTCTCCGGCACAGGGCCGGAAAACGCATGCCGCTGGCTGCACGGAACCGGGGGAACGTCATGTTCCGCCCGGTTTTTTTTTGCCGTGCAGGGAGGTTTTTTAATGGCAGGGATACCGCTTCGCTTCAAATATGCCCGGAGGCGGAAAAGAGGATTGCGGACCGGGGCTTCCTGCCGTATGAAATGGGCAGACATGTCTGTTCATGGTGCTGCCTTGTTGAATGTTATTTTAGCTGTCTGTGCCTCATCCGCCTGGGCGCTTTCCGCCGCTCCGGCGGAACCTGCTCCCGTGCTCCCGTCTTCCGACTGCCTGCCGATGGCGGAAATGCTGGCGGAGAAGTGGGAAGAGGCTGTTCCCCGGACTTGGGAGGATTGTGACCGTTATCTGGCGGCGGGACGGCTGGCGAATGATCCTTGCGCCCTGAAGGCGAAGAAGGACGGCCTGGGCCTGGTGCCGGATGCCGCCTGGAAGGAAGAGGAAGGCTGGAAAGCGGTGCAGGTTCACCTGGACGGCACCGTGTCCTTCATTCTTTTTGATGAGGTGGGCATTCCGGAGCCATTCTTTCCGGGGCTGTGCCGGGTGACGGTGGATCACCGTTCCTCCACGGTGGTCAGGCTGGGATACGGCGCGTGGAAGGCGGGCAGGGCCAAGGCGCTGTACCGCACGTCCTATTGCTTTGACCCGAAAGGGAAGAGGATGGGGGAAATTTGCGACGTCTCCTTCCCGGACGGACGGAACTTCAATGAGTGGACCTTTTCCCACAAACCTGAGGGGCTTTTTGCATGCAGGGATGAATCCTGGGCCCTCTCCGGCCTCCGGTCGTATACCCGCCATACCTGGGGCATGAAAGACGGGCGTCTACTCTGGTGGAGAATAGAGGAGATTCCCTTGCCGGACAAGGAGCTCCCGGACCACCGGGAACAGGGGCGGCAGCAGGCTGTTTACGTTTCCGTCATGTACTTTCCGGAAAAGGGCGGCCCGCATCCTTCCCTGCAAATTAATGAGAATGTGGAGAAGAAGGAATCCCGGTGCCTGTTTTACGACGCTTCCGGTCACGGTACGGCCCTGCTGGTCTACCGGGATGGAGTGCTGGACAGAAAGCAATCCTGGTTTTTCCAGCCGCGCATGGATGCCGCCGCCATGGCGGCAAGAGAGAGGAAAGCGCGGAATGGGGAAGAGCGGCGGATGCTGAAACTCCTGTACCGTTTTGCACCGTATGCGGAAAGGCAGCGGGAAAAGCCCGCGCCGCCGGGATGGGCAGGTTGAGTTGACGGAGGGTAACAGGAGAGGCTGTGAAGCTGCTGCCCGCATCAATACGGAAAAGCGGTGATGGCTTGCAACGCTCCATGTGTCTGTAGACAGGGACGGGCTTCATTCGGCGCATTCCAGGCAACCGGGAGATCCCGGTTGCCCGCTCTTCATACCTGAATTCCATGCGGAGCGCAACGGAGGAATTTAGCAACCACACCGGCAAGAAAACCGTATCTTCAACTTCCCGCCAGCGCGGTTCTGACGTGTTCCGTTTGCTCCGTGTCCGGGATGAGTTCCACAAGCGTCTGGCTGTTTTCAGCCAGGGAGTCAAGCTGGTCGAAGTCCTCCGCCGTGCGGACCGCCAGGTAACGCATGCCCCATTGTTCCGCAATGGCCTTGAAGGAATGGGAATGGGGCTGTACAAGCAGCTTCCGCATGGCTTCCGGATGGCTGGCCGCTCCGGGCAGGGCGCGGAAGATGCCGCCGCCGCCGTTGTTGATGACGCCTAGAACGCGGGTTCCCTTGTCCAGTTGGGGTAGGAGGGCCAGCGCGTTGGAGTCGTACATGGCAGTCAGGTCTCCCACGAGGGCCCAGGAGCGGGAGCACCGGGCGGAGACGCCCAGAAAGGAGGCGATTTGCCCGTCGATGCCGTTGGCCCCCCGGTTGGCGCGTACGTTTTCCGTGGGGATGGCCGTCTGGGCAAAGCTGTTCCAGTGCCGCACGGGCATGGAGTTGCCCAGGTAAATGCAGTCGCCGTCCGCGGCAAAGCAGGAGAAGGCGCGCACCATGGCCTGCTCGCTGTCCGGGCAGGTGATGAGCAGTTCCTCCATCAGGGCTTTTTTGCGCTTGTTCATGGCGCGCAGGCCGTTGACGTCCCCCACGGTGTCCACATCCCCCAGCGCGTGCAGAATGTCTTCCAGGCCTCCGGTGACGACGGTGGAGGGGCGGGCCAGTCCGGAAAAACCGGTGCGGGTGATGGAAAAAACTTCCGTGGAGGGGATGTCCTCCAAGTCACGCCAGAAGCGGGCCACGGGCACGTCCCCTATTCTGAGCAGGACGGCGGGCGGGTTTTCCCGCAGCAGGGCGTCCGCGTCCGTCAGGGCTAGGTGCGCCAGTTCCTCCCGCAGGCCGGAGGTGGCGTCCGCCACCACAGGGGCTTTCAGTTCATTCGCCAGCCACAGGGCAGGAGCCTGTTCCGTGGGGTCCAGTCCGCCGAGCATGACCACCAGCCCGTCGCGCGATTTGAAGCGCAGGGCCCGGGCCAGTTCCGCCAGGGAGCCGCGGAAGCCGCTGTCTTCCGGCGGTTCCGCCGGGTAAAGGTCGCAGTCGCCGGGGTTCCAGGCGGGGTCCGGGTCCGGCAGGCAGACGTTGATGTGCAGGGGGGAGGCGTAATCCCAGTCTTCCAGAATGTCTTCCGGCAGGCTGTCCGGCGTTTCCAGGTCAATCGTGGGCGCGTAAACGCCGAAGATGTCCGCCTGTTCAATGGCCTGCGGAGCGGCGGAGCCGCGGTAGTCCGCCGGGCGGTCCGCCGTGAGCAGGAGCAGGGGGCGGCGCTCATAGTATGCCTCCACTACGGCCGGGAGCAGTTCCGCCGCCGCCGTTCCGGAGGTGGTGACCACGGCTACGGGAAGCCCCATGTCCTGAATGCGGCCCAGCGCGAAGAAGGCGGCGGACCGTTCATCAAAGTGGGTCCATTTCACCAGGTCCTCCGCGGCGGCCAGTACCTGGAGCAGCGCCATGTTGCGCGCGCCGGGGCAGACCACCCATTCACAGATGCCGCCCAGGCAGCACTGGGCCAGCAGGGATTTGACGAAGGAAGCGGAGGAACTCACGGGAATCAGCCTTGTTTTTTGGCCGCCTTGGCCGCTTTTTCAGCCAGTTTGGCCTTTTCCTCTTCCGAGAGAATGCGGGGGAAGACGGGGGCCGGGTCATTGATGCGGTGCCCGGAGGGAAGGATTCCCCAGGCCAGGGAGGACGGCGTGCGGTCCCGGAACAGGTCCGCGGCGTTCAACTGGTCCAGGATGCGGGCGGAAGCGTCCGGCAGGACGCAGCCGATGAGGTAGCCCGTCTGGGCGCAGCATTCCAGCAGGTGGCGTAGCACGCAGCGGAGGCGCGGCGCGGCGGCCTCATCCTTGGCAAGCTGCCAGGGCTGCTGCTGTTCAATGTACGCGTTGCAGGCGGAAACCTGGGCGTTCAGGGCCGCCAGGGCGTCTGAGACCATGTTGTCATCCATGGATTTGGAGAACAGAGTGACGGCCTGGTCCATGGTGACGCGCAGGGCCTTGGAGGCCTCGTCATCATACTCCTCTTCTCCGGAGATGACGGAGTCGCAGTAGCGGCGCGTCATGTTGATGGAGCGGTTGCACAGGTTGCCCAGGTCGTTGGCCAGCTCCGTATTGTACAGCATGACCAGGCGGTCCGCGTCAAAGTTGGCGTCCTTCCCGGTGGTGATGTCCCGCACCAGGTAATAGCGCACGGGTTCCGGGCCGAACTGTTCCGCCAGCAGGTTGGGGTCCACCACGTTGCCGATGGACTTGGACATTTTTTCCCCGTTGATGTTCCACCATCCGTGCACAAGCAGGGTGGGCATTTCCTCATCGGAGAAGCCCATGGCGTGCAGCATGGCGGGCCAGTACACGCCGTGGGCGGGCACCAGGATGTCCTTGCCTATCACTTCGCAGTCCGCGGGCCAGAGTTTGGAGAATTCCGGCAGCCCGCTGTCCGGTTCCGCCAGATAACCGGCGAAGGAGACGTAGTTGATCAGGGCGTCAAACCAGACGTAGGTGACGAATTCCGGGTCAAAAGGGAGTTCGATTCCCCAGGAAAGGCGGCTCTTGGGGCGGGAAATGCAGAGGTCCGAGTCAAAGTCAATGGCGTTGAGCACTTCCGCCTTCCGGAAGGCCGGAAGAACGAAGCTGCTGCTCTTTTCCATAAACTGCTTCATCCACTCCACATGGTCCGTGAGGCGGAAGTACCAGTTTTCTTCCTCCAGTTCCACCACTTCACCCCATTCCGGGCCAAAGTTGCCTTCCGCGTCCCGTTCCTTGTCCGTCAGGAATTGTTCCTGCCGCACGGAGTAGAATCCCTTGTAGGATTTTTTGTAAAGCTGCCCCCTGTCCTTCAGGTTCGTCAGGATTTTCTGCACGCAGGCCTTGTGGCGCGGGTCCGTGGTGGAGGCCCACCCGTCATTGCTGATGCCCAGGCGCTCCCACAGGGCCAGGAATTTGGCCGTGATGTTGTTCACGTGTTCCTGCGGCGTAATGCCCAGTTTTTCCGCCGTCTGCTGTACTTTCTGCCCGTGCTGGTCCACCCCGGTCAGGAAATAGACTTCCTCCCCCTTCATCCGGTGCCAGCGCGCAAGAACGTCCGCAAGGACTTTTTCATAGGCGTGCCCGATGTGGGGCGGTCCGTTGGTGTAATCAATGGCCGTGGTGATGTAGTACATGCGGGGAACGATACTCTTTTCCTTTTATTTTGCAAGTAAAGTCGCTCCCTGCCAGTGTTTGGGAAGTGAAAGGCCGTGTTTGAATGCAAGCCGTCAGGAGTGTGGAAGGCCCTTGCTGCAACTGAAAAGAAAATGAGCGCAGGAGAACGAAGATGAACAAGGGGGGAATTCTCCTGAGCGTAGCCTTTAACCGTGTATTTTTTAATACCACAAAAGGCTGCGGCGTTCCCCTCAGTTTTTTCCGGACAACCCCTGAATGGCGCGGAAAAGAGCGCTTGACCGTGCCTGTGCCTGATGTGAACAGGGTTAATTCTGCTTCGCGTAGGAAATGATGAAAAAGATGAATGAAACAACAGCAAGCAGGAGGGAGAAAAAGGCAACCATTTTTTCATCTCCACCAGTTGAACCTATTGTCAGTGCGGTAGTTATCAGAGAGAACCCAAAAATAACGGAAAAGGCAATTCTATTCATATCATCCGCCATCGTAATCCATTTTTCCCTGGGAACAACCATTTAGTGATGGTTTTCCCGTGTAAATGGGTTTTCCAACTCTTTTCCCGGGCTCCGACTGTGACCGGCCGGAAACCAGGCGTTCCCTCTGCTGGCGTCAACCGTGCCGGACGGCCTTGAAGCTTCTCTCGTCAGAAGCCGCGGTTCCGGTACGCTTCTTCCAGCTGGTTGAGCGCGCGTTCCAGGATGGAGCGCGGGCAGCCCGCGTTCAGGCGCATGAAGCCTTCTCCCTCTTTGCCGAAGATGGAGCCGTCATTCAGGGCCAGATGCGCTCCGTCTACAAAGAATTCCACCAGCTCCTTCTGCGAGAGGTCCAGTTCCCGGCAGTCCAGGAAAACCAGGTAGGAGGCGTCCGGAATCATGGCCTTGATTTTGGGCATGCGGCGGCGCAGTTCCCGGTCAATGAAGCGGATGTTTTCCTGAATGTAGTCCAGCGCCTGCTGGAGCCATTCCTCCCCTTCCGGGCCGGAGTAGGCGCTGATGAGCCCCTCATACGCAAAGACGTGGCCTTCCGCCAGCTCCCTGCCGCTGACAAAGCTCTGGTATTTCCCGAAGAGGGCCGGATTCTGGCAAACCAGGTAGGAACTGCCCAGGCCGGGCACGTTGAAGGCCTTGCTGGGCGCCATGTAGGTGATGGAGTTCATGCGCGCCTGCCCGGAGACGGTGGCGAACACGGTGTGCGTGTGGCCGGGGAGGGCCAGGTCCGCGTGAATCTCGTCAGAGACAACCAGCGTGCCGCTTTCCGCGCAGATTTCCGCCACGCGGCGCAGTTCCTCCCGGCTCCACACGCGGCCTCCGGGGTTGTGGGGATTGCACAGGATGAACATGCGGCAGCCGCGGACGGCCTCCTGCATGCGGTCAAAGTCCATGCGGTAGCGCCCTTCTTCCAGAATAAGGGGGTTGTTCACGATTTCCCGGCCGTTTTCCCGGATAATCATGGCAAAGGGATGGTACACCGGGGGCTGGATCATGATCTTGTCCCCCGGTTCCGTGAAGCACTGGATGGCGCTGGAGATGCCGGGAACGATGCCAGGCGCGAAGCCGATTTCCGAGGCGCGCACCTCCCAGCCGTGGCGGCGCCCCACCCAGTCCCGGATGGCTTCAAAGAAGGCGCGCGGCTTGACGGTATACCCCAGGATCTCATGCTCACAGCGGCGCCGGATGGCCTCCATGATGAACGGAGGCGTTTTAAAGTCCATGTCCGCCACCCACAGGGGGAGCAGGTCATCCCGGCCCCAGCGGGGCAGCAGGGCTTCATATTTCAGGGCGCCGGTGCCGCGGCGGTCGATCACTTCGTCAAAGTCGTACTGCATGGATTTGTCTGTCTGCGTAGGCAAGTGTCAGGAGATGGGGGTAACGCCCTTTTTCAGGATGATATTGCCGTATTTGGCGGTTTCTCCGGTGATGACCACGGCATAGGCCTTTCTGGCCCGTTCATAAAAGGCGTAGCGCTCCATTTGTTCAATGTCTCCTTCATAGTTCAGGGCCTTGCGGTACTTGGCCTCCACCGCGGGGTCCAGGGAGTCTCCCGGAACCGGAGCCATCATGATGACGGGAGTGGCGTACGCGTCCAGTTCAAGGAGGGGGATGACGGCGGCCAGCAGGGCGTCCGCTCCCAGCCCGTCCGCCCTCAGTACCGTGGGGTTGAAGGTATGGCCGGGAAAATGGGCGTCTGAAAAGACGATCTCATCGCCATGCCCCATTTCCGCCAGGATTTTCAGCAGGGAGGGGCTGATGAGGGGAGAAATATTTTTTAACATGCGCGGGAGTATACCAAACACCCGCGTTCTGAGACGATCACAAAATCAGGCGTCCGTTAATTAGGTTTCCGTCAGTGGGAGGCCGCATGAAAACAGCGCCGGATGCATTCTTCCATTTCCGGCATTTGCTCTTCCATGCTTTCCACCAGCTTGAGCTGGGTGCGCGCCCGGTGCAGGTTGTGGCGGTCCCGCTCCGTTTTAAAGTAAACGTCCCCCTCCAGGTAGTCCGTCAGGAAGCGGATTCCGGTTT
>ERZ791837.2013-NODE-2013-length-12004-cov-5.868273_pt1 | contig 12004 bp, 4 predicted proteins | sample MGYA00510292_ERZ791837 | MGnify/ENA primary metagenome ERZ791837 (study PRJEB30046, sample SAMN00715259) | human gut metagenome | study: EMG produced TPA metagenomics assembly of the A metagenome-wide association study of gut microbiota in type 2...
CCATGGCCAGAGCCGCCGTCCAGTTCACGCCGGTCTTGGGCAGGGCGGCCACGGTATCGGGGGTGGCATCCTGCACAGAAGGATTGGCGGGGTTCTCCGGGGTCACGGGCGTCTCGGCATCATCCGGAGTGGCGTCCTGCACGGGAGGCGTGGTGGGGTCTTCCGGGCTGACGGGGGTGTCCGGAGTTTCAGGCGTTTCGGGTGTAGTGGTTTCGGTGCGGCTGTCGGTGGTGATCTCTACTTCGTCCTTGCTGGCGGTGTAGGTGTATTCGTAGTCTGCAGTGCCGTGACGGACGACAGTTTCTTCTTTGTGGGCGCTTTCGGCATCTACACTGGCATCCTGCGTGGAACGGTAGGTATAAGACAACGTTCCATCGCCCTGTTCGCCGGTGCGCTCGGTGGTCTGCTGCGCAGCTTCCTTCCAGGTCTCGTGGGTCGCAGTACCCAGGGCGGAGTAATTCACTCGCGAGCCGGAGACGGTGGTGGTATAGTTGTAGCGGCCGCTGACTCCGCTGCCGGTATCGGCTTTCTGTGCGGAATCGGTGATGGTCAGGTGGTTGTTGGTCAGCGTGGTGGCAGGCAGGATGCGGGACACGGTGATGGTCTTTTTGCCCTGTGCCACAAAGGTTCCGTCCTCCACCTGACGGAAACCGGTCAGTCCAAGGTCGTAGCCGCCGCAGTAGGCATCAGGATTGAAATACTTGTTCGATAAGCCGTACATCGCCTGATTCCAATTGTGGGCATTGGTGCAGGTGTTGCTGTCGTAGGACAGGTAACCGTAGGAAATCAGCTCGCTCTTGTTCAGATAGATGCGGTAAGAAGCGTTTCTTTCCGTCTGCTGATGCTCATGTTCGGTCGTGTAGAAGGTCACGATGGAAGCATCGGCATAACCCTCCGCCTGAAGCTGCTTCAGAAGGGCTTCGGCCTGCTCCTTAGTAAGCTCAGAAGTGCCGTCCTCCAGCTTGTACTGGTTGTAGGCCACCGTACCGGACACCTTGTAATAGGTGCTGGCAGTGGGGTGGTTGTTGCGGACATTCCAGTTCAGCTTGTCGCCGTCACTGAAGCTGGTGCGGGCATATTCATAGCGATCCATGGGGATGTCGTAACCGATCTTATCCTGCAGGTTGACCACGCTGGTGCCCTGGCTGTCAATGAGCTTATCCAGATCGTCGCTGTATTCCAGTTTCTTGTCCACCAGAACACAGTCGGTCTGGCTGACGTTGCCGTCAGCGTCCTTCAGCAGGTCGGCCTTGGTCGTTGCGTTCAGCTCCAGATGCTGGATGTAGTTGCCATCATAGGACAGATACTCTTTCTTTTTGGTGGCGAAGATACCCGTGTCAGGCCTGCCGTACAGGTTTTTGTTGCTGTACTCCGGGTGCGAAACATCCATGTCGCCCGTATAGCTCTTGCCGGCGGCATCGGCCTCTGCCTTTTCCTTTTCCAGCAGAGCCTTCAGCTCCTCGCGGGTCAAGCGGGTGAAGTCGGTGGTCTCGCCGACCTTATGGAGGATCTCAATGATCTCATCCTTCGAGGTCGAGATCGTTACCTGGTAGCCGCCCACATCCAGAATTTCGCCATCCTGCAGATCCTTTTGCATCTGCTGGATCTTTTCCAGCAGCTCTGCCTGATCGGCGTCGGTGGTGACCGTGCCTTCGGTGGTGAGAACGGTCTCGATCTTCAGCTGGCTGCCATAGCCCACCTGGTACTGCTTGCCGTCCCTGGTAAAGGAGGCAACGCCGTCTTTCACGGTGATGGCAGCGGCATCCACGCCATAGCGCTCGGCCAGCTCGGTCAGAGCCCTGCTTTCGCTCAGGCTGCCGGGTTCAACGGTGATGGTGTAGGTGGTCTTGACGCCGTTTTCATCGGTCACCGTTTTGGTGTAGCTGTTGCTGCCGACCCGGACTAGATCGTCATAGGTAACGTTATTCTTCTTGTCTACGATGGTGTAGGTCAGGCTGCCGCTTTCGTCCTTGCCGGAGGAAAGCGTCCACTGGTCGTCAGCCTGCTCTTCATTATGGATCTCGCCTAGATTCCAGGCCTCCCAGGTCACTCTGGTGAAGGACTTGCTGTTGATATTGGTCTTTCCGTCAACAGGCGCATAAGACGGCAGATTCGAATCCGGAACCTCAACGCTTTCGTAAGACAGCTTAATGGTCTTGCCGTCGGTGGTCTGGTATTCAATGATGCGGCCGGTATCATCATACTTGATGGAACCGGCAACGGCGTTTTTCGGAGCGGTCTTGAAGTCCACGCCAAGGCCATAGAGGGGGCTGTCCTTGGTGATGGTGGTATAAGCACCGTTGGCATCTGTGGTGGCATCGCCGGAAACAAAAATACCGCTTTCAATCAGGGTGCGCTTGTGATCTGTCTTTCCGTCCGCAGCCTCCACATCTTCTTCAGGCTTCACATGAATGCCGCCGGTAAAATAACCCGCTTTCATGACATCGTCGCCGAAACCGGTGATATGGTTCCGTGTATCGTCGTAGGCAAATTTGTAAGTAAAGGTATACTGTTTGCCGTCCGAGGCCGTATAGATATAGGTGCGCTTCAGCTTGTCTCTGTTTTCAAAGACATTATCCACACCTTCGGGGAGAGAAACATCCTCGTCTGTAATGTTCAGAGAAGAGGGGTCCACCGTGGTGCCGGTGCAGGCGTAGATCGCTTCTGCCAGAGCCTTCTGCAAAGCGTCCTTTTTGGCACGAAGCTTGGCATCCTCCAAGGTGCCGTTATCCTTGGACAGCTGATTGTCGGCATCGGTCATAGTGACAGAAATCTGGACCTTTTTCAGCAGCTGCGTGGCATCATCGTAGCTGATCTCGCAGGCTTCGCCGTTGACCACCTTGCAGACCTTGCCATCTTTGACAATGAACTCGCCGTTAGCGGAATTGCTGTTCAACAGACCGGCCAGCTCGTCGGCAGACAGATCCTTGACCTGTGCATCGGTGTACTCATTCGTCTCGTGGTAAATGATCTCATAGGTCTTGCTGCCGTCCTTCACAGTGATGACCTTGTCACCGGCAGCATTGGTGCTCTCGGTTTTGTCCGGCTTCTGAAGCAGCTCATCCAGATCCACATGGAAGGTGTTGCTGTTCTTGTCTGTAAAGGTCAGCGTCTTATCTGTTTTGTTGGGCAGCATCACGTCATCTTGCTTCACGTCGGCGGTTCCAGAGTGCTCGCCCTTTTTGACATCCACATTCAGGATCGTATCCACAGTGCGGGTGGCCTTGTTGCCGGTCACGGTGATGTACACGGTCTGCTCTCCGGCAGAGGTACGGATGGTCTTGGTCAGGGTGTAGCTGCCGTCATCGTTCTCGGTCTTGGCGTAATCCGCTTCCAGAAGTTTGGCAAGGTCTTCACCGGTCATCTCAAGGTCAGTGTCTTCCGTGTGCTTGGTCAGGGTGTAGGTCTGGCGGTCGCCGTCCTCTTTCATGCTGCCCACGGTATAGCCGTTGAGCGAGATGTCGCTGGCGGTGTCCCACTTCAGTTTTTCCTGATAATCCGCGCCCAACTCCTGCTTCAGGTCAACCTCTTTGCCATCGGTCACAAAAATCTCCTTGGTGTCTGCGGTAACTGTGCCGGTGGTTGTGTTGGTTGTAGTCTTATCAGCAGTGTGAGAAGTCTCGTAGCGGTTGGTCACAGAACCGTCCGGGTTGACAGTGCTGTCTACCAGCTTTTCAGAGTCCGGGCTGGTGGGTGTGATGGTAGTTTCCTGTTCGGTGCGCTCCTCCTTGGAGGCAGTGCCGATGATCTTGCCCTCGGCGTCCTTGACCGGTTCGGAGATGTCCGCATCGGGAGCTTTGATGTCCTTGCCTTCCTCGGTGGTCTCGCCTGCTTCAGGAGTTTCAGCAGAACCCTCGGAATCCTTGCCTTCTCCGGCAGTCTCGCCAGAAGCGGCTTCGGTGCTCTTATCCATCTCCTTCTGGACGATATGACCGGAGGATTCCTCCGATTTGACGGTGCCGTCCTCATTATAGGTGAACTCGCGGTCGGTGTACTCGACATCGGTCGTGATTTTCTTGTCCTCAGTCTCCCGGTCCTCCAGAATGCCCTCGGCGTTTTCGTGCTCCTGGTTTTCTACGGGAGCAGTGTTTGCACTTTCAGAAGCCTGTTGTGCAGGAGTTTCTGCTTCGGAACGTTCTTTGTTCTCTACAGGGACTGCGTTTTCAGGGGTCTCAGCGTTGGCGGCCAGAGGGGTGGCTGCAACACAGGCGGTCAGGGCCAGAGCCATTGCGGCTTTTTTGAATTTCTTGTTCGTCATAAGATTCGCTCCTTTCGTTCTGCACACAAAAGATACCATAAAACGTATCTATTCGTAGATAAATGTCCGCATTGATCTACAGCTATCATATAACATATAAAATGAAAAAAGTCAATAAAACTGTCGATAAAAAGCAAATTTCAGCGGGATGCTAAAAATAAAAAAGGAGAAATATGCAGTTTGTATGAGAGTGACTCCAACTGAGTTACACAACAGATACGGTTTTGAGATGCTTCTGAAACGCTATTGAAACGCTATTGAAACGCAGTGAAGATCCAGCCTGCGGGCCCGGGATAGTCACTGCCTGCCGGGCCGTTTCCGGGCAACAACAAAGCCCCCGGAAAACTCTCCGGGGGCCTTGCTGTTGTGTGCGAGGAACAACGGGTTTTCAGGCCCGTTGGGGGTTGGCTTTTAGTGCTTGCTCTTGGCAAACAGGCTGGTGAAGGCACCGGCCACGGTGAGGGCCATGCCGCTCAGAGCCATGGCCAGAGCCGCCGTCCAGTTCACGCCGGTCTTGGGCAGGGCGGCCACGGTGCTGTCCGGGGTAGCATCCTGCACAGAAGGATTGGTGGGGTTCTCCGGGTTCGCGGGCGTCTCGGCTTCGTCCGGGGTGGCGTCCTGCACGGGAGTATCGGTGGAGCCTTCCGGGCTGACGGGGGTGTCCGGGCCCTCGGGATCGACCGGGGTGGGCTCCGGATCGGGGGTGGGCTCCACGACTTCACGCAGGGCACCGTAGATGGTCACGGTGTAGTCGTCAGAGCTTTTGCCGGTGATGTTGTCGCCGGTCACCTTCACGTTGGAATCGGCATCGAAAGCATCCAGAATGTTCTGGTCGCGCCCGGCAGCGCCGTTGGCGTTGTTCTTGTGCTCGTAGCCCCACACGATGGTGTAGGTCTTGCCTTCATACTCGTACTCGGTGCCGTACACCATATCGTAGGCGTTGGGGGTACCGTCGGCGCGGTTCTCGTAGTTGCCCCAGATCAGCTTGGTGTTGCCGTTTTCGTCGGTGGTCTTGGTGAAGTTCAGGCTGTGGCCGTTCACCACCATATCCCGCAGGACGAACACGCCGTCGCTGGTCTTGTACGGGGTGTTGAACTTGTAACCGTCGGCCTGCAGGTCAGCCAGCAGCTTGCCGACGATCTCCGGGTCGTGGCTGCCGTCCACATCCAGCATGTATTCCAGCGCGGCAGCGGGCACCCACACGGACAGGTACTGCTTGCCCTTTTCCTTTTTCAGGTCGGAGACGTACTCGTACTTGGTGCCGTTGTAGGCAAAGGCACCAAAGTCGGCGTGGTCGGCGTCCTTGGTCAGCAGGAAGTTGGTCAGCTTGTTGCCCTGTGCGTTTTCCGGCCAGAGAGTGTTGGCCTTGCTGTAATCATAGGTCAGGGTGCCGCCGGTGACGACGAGCTTCTGACCGGGGTAGTACGTGTTCCCTACAATGGTGGGAGCTTCCACATGGGCGTTATTCTTGATAAGAATCTTGGAGTAGGGGCCGTCGATGTAGATGCCGCTGTGGTTATAATCGCCCTTTACAAGGACGGTGCCGTCATCCACAGTCAGGGTGCAAAGCATGCCCAGATTGATGCCGGAATACGAATTGTGCAGGTCCATGGACAGAACGCCGCCCTTGTCCACCAGAATATCGTGGTAGGCATAATAAGCAAGAAGGTTATAGTTATCGTGAGAACCATCGGTCATGTTGTAGACGCTGCCATCCGTGATATGCAGCTTGGTTCCCTTGCTGTTGCAAAGCTGGATGGCCATATCCCGCGTGGTGGAATCGACCGTGCTGTTGCCCGAAATGAGTACATTCCGGTAGCCGGCAACGATGCCGTAGTTCGCCTGCAGGTTGAGCTTGCTGCCATTTTTGACGATCAGGCTGCCGTTTTCACCCGAATCCTCACAGTAAATGGCATATTTACCATTGTTCTCGATGGCGTTCAGTTCTGCCGAGACATTGGCAGTGGTATGATCAAACGTGACGGTCGTATCGCTGTTGTTGCCGGTCTCAATGCCGAGGCTCTTGCCCTCAATGGTAACGTCCGAATTCTTGAAGGTGATGTCACCGGCGGCTTCCAGCTTGGAGCCATCCTTAGCCGTACCGCTGCCTTCGTAGCGGATGCCGGCATCGCTGTTGGTGATGTTGAGGGTGCTGTCCTCGGTAGTCAGGCTGGTGCTGGCACCCTGATGGCCGTAAATGCCGGTCTGGGTGTTCTTGATGTTCAGCTTGCTCTTGGCCTTGACGATGATGTCGTTCCAGCTGGCAATGCCAATACCGCCGTTCTCGTGCGTTTTACCGTCTTCCCCTACATGCGAACCGTCGATGGTCAGGGAAGAACCACCGTCCAGCGTGAGATCACCGTGCTGGGTGACGCCACGGCCGCTCTGGGTGGAGCCGGAAACATGGGTGTCCTGGATGGTGACGTCCGCGCCGTCCGTGATGGTGACGCTGGAATCCTCCTCGTCAGAGCCGCTTGCGATCACCATACCGGTGGTGGTGTCCTTGATGGTCAGGCTGCCGCCGGTGGTCTCTTCGGTGGTGTCGGAAGTCTCTTCCTTGTCGCCCTTGATGGTCAGGTGGGCGTCCTTTTCGGCGCCCGAGAAGTCGGAAGCCACTTCGCCGCCCACGCGGATGCCCTCCACGTTGGTGTTGTCGGAAACGTTTTTGTCGCCGGTGGCCTGCGAGCCGTCGATGACGTTGTCGCCCTTGAGGGTCAGGTCAACGTCCGAACCCTGCCGCACGTCCAGACCGGCGCTGTTCTTGTTGGTCTGGTTGATGGTGGTATCTTTCAGGGTCAGGTCCACCTTGGTGTCCTTATTTTCGTCGGTGCCGTCCAGATCCTTGCCGATGTCGATGCCGTTGCCGCCGGTGGTCAGGGTGGAATCCTTGACGGTCAGGTCAACGTTTGCGCCCTCGCCGACGGTCACGGTGGACTCGCCGGTCTTGCTGGTGTCGGCGTTCACGCCGTCGATCACGATATCCACGTCGCGGCCTTCGGAGCCGTTGGCGTTATCGGTCTTTTTGACGTCCTCTTTCACGGTGACGGTGTTGTCAGTGGGGGTATCCTTGTCACCCTTGATGATGATCTTGCCGTCGTCCTCTTTGTCCTCGTTGACGTAGGTGCGGTTCTCCTTTTTGTCCTCGCCCTGATAGCTGAACGCGCCGCGGTCGGCGTCCTGATCAATGGTGACGTCGCCTTTGGCCAGATCATAGCTCACGGCAGAAGCGCTGGCGCTGATGGTGCTCACGGCAATGGCGGTGGCCAGTGTGACAGCAACGACCTTTTTCTGTTTACGCAATCTCATGAGTAATACCTCCTCAAAAATGGGAACCTGATCTCCAGGCGGTTCCGACTCACACACAAAAAGATACCAGAAATTGGATCTATATGGGGATAAAACAGAGTAATAAACTCTGCTTATGATATACTATTTTCTGGCTGCACTGTCAATAAGTTCACGGAAATACGCGGATAATTGGCAAAATGCAAAAAAATGCAGCAAGATTTTACGCAGAATGCAGAGAGAGGTACGCTATTGTTGCACTGTTGAAATGGTCTTGATACGCATTGAAATTTCTTGTTGTAGAACGCAGAAAAGCCGCTGCCCGGTGTGCCGGGCAGCGGCTTTGAAAAATGCAAAGAAAGTGCGGTGCAGTGTGGTCAGCGCAGCTGATCGTTCAGCCAGGCGGCAATGTCGGCAAACACTTCCTGCCGGTTGGTCTCCACCAGCAGTTCGTGCCGTGCACCGGGGTACAGCTTGCAGCGGATGTTCTGCACGCCTGCGGCCTTCAGGCTCTGGACGGCGCGCAGCACGCCCTTGCCCCGGTCGCCCACCGGGTCGGCGGTGCCGGCCAGGAACAGCAGGGGCAGGTCCTTGGGCATCCGGGCCAGAAAAGCCGGGTCGTGCAGGCGCAGGATGCCGCTGAACATGCTGTAGTAGGCGTTGAGCGTAAAGGTAAAGGTGCAGCGCTCGTCGGCCAGGTACTTGTCCACCTCGGCGGCGTCACGGTTGAGCCAGTCGTGGGTGGTGCGGCCCTCCAGCCCCTTGTTGTAGCCCATGAAGGACAGGTTGGCCACCAGCTTGCTGCGGTACTGCCAGCCGTGCACGGCCGCCAGCGCCCGGCAGGTGCTGCGGGCAAACTGCACCAGCGCTTTGGGCTGGTGGCCGGTGCCCAGGATGATGGCACCGCTCAGCTCCTGCCCGTATTCGCACAGGTACTGCCGGGCATAGAACGAGCCCATGCTGTGACCCAGCAGAAAGTACGGCACACCGGGGTAGCGCTCCTTGGTGCGCAGGGTCATGGCGTGCAGGTCGTCCAGCACGGCACGGTTGCCGTCCGGCTCGGCAAAGTAGCCGTAGTCGGCCTTGGTGCGGATGGACCCGCCGTGGCCCAGGTGGTCGTGGCCGACCACCACGATGCCCTGCCCGGCCAGATACTCCGCCAGCGGCTTATACCGGTCGATGAACTCCACCATGCCGTGGGACAGCTGCAGCACCGCCCGCACTTCGCCCTCCGGCTCACAGCAGAACGCATGCAGGGTGCGCCCGGGCACGGTGGAAGGGACAGTAAAATCGGTCATGCGGCTCATGGGCGCAGGCCTCCTTTTGGTTCTGGTTTACAGCGCGCCGATCTTGCGGCGGCAGGCGGGGCAGATGCAGTACCCGGCAAACTGGATGGCGTTGGCGTCCACGTCGCCGCAGAAGTCGCAGCTGCCGGCGGGGCGGTGCTTCTTGAGCACGATGGCGTCGCCATCCACAAAGATCTCCAGCTTGGTGTCCCCGTCCAGATGCAGGGTGGTGCGCAGCTCCTTGGGCAGGACGATGCGGCCAAGCGAGTCGATGCCGCGGACGATCCCGGTGCTTTTCATAGGTATCATTCTCCTTCAACGTTTTCTCCATACAGGCAGGCAGCTGGCACAACAGGAAAATTGTGCCAGCACCGTTTGAAATTAGTATACAAAAAAATACAGCCTTCGTCAATGATTGCGGGCGATTTCGACAAAATGTCCCGCCTTGTGTCCCAAAAACCGCAGCTTCGCACAAAACACGTTCCTCCGTTGACAAATCGCAGCAGAACAGGTAAACTAAGACGTAGCTATCCGCATTTTTTGCATGAGTATAAAAGGAGCGTTTTTCTATGCCGAGCAACAAAGTCCGCACCCGTTTTGCCCCCTCGCCCACTGGCTATATGCATGTGGGCAACCTGCGCACTGCGCTGTATACCTATTTAATGGCAAAGCACGAGGGTGGCACCTTCATCCTGCGCATTGAGGACACCGACCAGGGCCGCTATGTGGAAGGTGCTGTGGACGTGATCTACAACACTCTGCGCGAGACCGGCCTGCTGTGGGACGAGGGCCCGGACGTTGGCGGCCCTGTGGGCCCCTATGTGCAGAGCGAGCGCATGGGCATGTTCAAGCAGTATGCCGAGCAGCTGGTGGCCGAGGGCAAGGCTTACTACTGCTTCTGCACCGAGGAGCGTCTGGAAGCCCTGCACGCCGAGCAGCGCGCCAACGGTGAGATGACCCACTATGACGGATGCTGCCGCGACCTGCCCAAGGAGGAAGTGGAAAAGCGTCTGGCTGCCGGGGAGCCCTATGTCATCCGCCAAAAGATCCCCCGCGAGGGCGTGACCGGCTTTGACGATGTGGTGTACGGCCACATCGAGGTAAACAACAGCGAGATGGACGACCAGATCCTCATCAAGACCGACGGCATGCCCACCTACAACTTTGCCAACGTGGTGGATGACCACCTGATGGGCATCACCCACGTCATCCGCGGCAGTGAGTATCTGTCCTCCACCCCCAAGTACAACCTGCTGTATCAGGCCTTTGGCTGGGAGATCCCCACCTACATCCACTGCCCGCCGGTGATGAAGGATGCCCAGAACAAGCTGTCCAAGCGCAATGGCGATGCCAGCTATCAGGACCTGGTGGCCAAGGGCTACCTGACCGAGGCTGTGCTGAACTATATCTGCCTGCTGGGCTGGAGCCCCAGGGGCGAGTACGCCGAGCAGGAGATCTTCTCCCTGCCGGAGCTGGTCAGGATCTGGTCGCCGGACGGCATCTCCAAGTCCCCCGCCATCTTTGACCCCCTCAAGCTGCGGGCCATCAACGCGGAGTACATCCGCCGCCTGAGCCCCGAGGAGTTCCAGAAGAAGGCCGAGCCCTGGATCGACAGCGCCGTGCACAGCACCATCAACAAGCAGCTGCTGTGCGCCAACCTGCAGCCCCGGTGCGAGGTGCTGGGCGAGATCCCGGAGCAGCTGGATTTCTTTGACGCCATGCCCGACTACGATGTGAGCCTGTACGCCAACAAGAAGCAGAAGACCACCCCGGAGACCGCCAAAGAGGCACTGGAAGCCCTGCTGCCCGTGCTGAGCGACGAGGCACTGGACTTTGCGGACCGCGACAGCGTGTTCAACGCCTGCAAGGCCAAGGCTGAGGAGCTGGGCAAGAAGAACGGCTGGCTGCTGTACCCGCTGGGCATCGCCCTGTCCGGCAAGCAGCGCACCCCCGGCGGCGGCACCGACCTTGCCTGCATGATGGGCCGCGAAAAGACCGTGGAGCGCGTCAAAGCGGCCATTGAGAAGCTGAACGGCTGATCTTTTCCATAAAAACACAAAGCCCTGCAGCGTTTTTGCACGCTGCAAGGCTTTTTTGCGTCTTTGGGCCGGTTTGGGGCGGTTCTGCGCCCTGCGGCAAAAACTGCCGCCGCTCCGCGCTACAGTATATGCACACAGTGCGGGGAACAGAACCAAAACGCCCCGCCGGAAAGCGGGGAATTCTGGATGACAGAGCGGACGAGTGTTTTGACGGTAAAAGCCCGGCGCAGCGGGGCTCCGGCGCTGGAAGCGCGGGCAGTATTGCGCCCGGCGGTGCGTCGGCTGGGAGCGGTGGCCCTGGGGTTTGCCGGGGGCTGGGCGGTGCTGTACGGAGCGCTGATGCCCTTTGGGCTGGGCCTTGTGCTGGGCCTTGCGGAGGACTGCTTTGCTCCCTGTGCGGCGGGGGCCGCGCTGGGGGTGCTGCTGCACGGCTTCGGGGCGCTGTCGCTGCGCAGCGTCTGTTTGTTGTGTGCGCTGGGGGCTGCGGTGGCTGTGCGGTGGGTCTGGCCGGGCAGATTTCTGCCCGCTGTGCTGGCGGGCTGCGGTACGTTGGCCGCCATGGGCCTGTGCTTTGCGCTGGGCACCGGCGGCGGGGCGGAGCTGGCGCTGTTCTGCACGGCGGACGCCCTGCTGGCAGGGCCCAAGCTGGAGGGCCCCTCCCTGGCCCACTGGCTGGGGACCGACAGCTTCGGCCGGGACATCTTCAGCCGGGTGCTGCAGGGGGCGGGCACCACCTTCCTGATCGCCCTGAGCACCGTGGCCATCGGCGCGGTGTGCGGCACGGCAGCGGGCGCCCTCACGGGCTATTTCGGCGGCGTGGTGGACGAGGTCCTGATGCGCCTGAATGACGCGCTGACCGCCTTTCCCAGCATCCTGCTGGCCCTGGTTCTCATCAGCATCCTGGGGCCGGGGAATAAATACAACGTGGTGATCGCCCTGGGGATCGTGTTCATCCCCAGCTTTGCCCGGGTGACCCGCACCGCCTTCGCGGCGCTGCGGGACGTGAATTATGTGAAGAGCGCCCGGCTGATGGGGGCCTCCAGCGGCCGCATCCTGGTGCGGCAGATCCTGCCCAACACCACGCAGGTGCTGCTGCCGGCCATCACCATCGGCTTCAACAACGCGGTGCTGGCGGA
>ERZ791837.2022-NODE-2022-length-11963-cov-3.148136_pt1 | contig 11963 bp, 10 predicted proteins | sample MGYA00510292_ERZ791837 | MGnify/ENA primary metagenome ERZ791837 (study PRJEB30046, sample SAMN00715259) | human gut metagenome | study: EMG produced TPA metagenomics assembly of the A metagenome-wide association study of gut microbiota in type 2...
GACTGGCGGCTGCAGGCGCTGGAGTTTTCCGGCATGCCTTATGAAAGCTCCCTGTTCAATGCCGTGAGGCTGGAATGCCGGATGGTGAGGGAAGGGAGTGCCGCCAGATTGCTGGCCAGTGCGGATGAAGACGTTTTCACGCCGGAAATGGAGGGCAGGGAGTTCCTCCGCATTACCCGGAAATACGGGGAATCCGTAGTGGAGGGGACCCAGATGCCCTTTTACCATCTGACGAACCTGGACCGGGACCTTTACAAGGGGGAGACTTTCTCCATGGACCGGGAGGACGGCTGGCGGCAGGCTTATACGTGCATCCGGGATTTCAGCAGGAAGACCGACTACCAGCCCGGCGTGAATCGCCCGGAGAGGTACACGGCCTTTTTTGAAAAGGGTTCCGATGCCAGCGCGCGTGTTTACGTCAGCGGCGCGTGGACGCTGGAAACCACGGGCACCTGGGATGCGGAGTGGGAAGTGTGCCGGGGGTATCCGGACGGCTCCAATTACCTCCCCGCCCAGCCCTCCCTGGTCTGGCACTCCGTGAAGAGCTTCCAGCAGAAGGACGGCTTCCGGAACAATTTTTCCCTGAGCGGCAATGAAGAGGAATTATCCTATTATAAAATCCGCCTGATGGCGTACAGGAACGGGGCCTCCGCGGGAACGCCCGTGCTCCGGGCGGCGGCAGGCTCCTTTGACCATGAAATGGTGGTGGAGGAATACGTTTCCCCCCGCAGCGCGTATCTCACGAACGCCCTTCACCTGTCCTACTATGCGCTGGGGGATTGTGAGACCAATGACTGGTCCTTCGGCGCGTTCGGCGTCCGGAACGGGTATCCGTGCACGGTGGAATTCCATCAGGGGCGGCTGTGGTTCGGCGGAACTCCCGGGCAGCCCCAGACGCTGTGGGCCAGCCGGGTGGATGATTTTTCCGCGTTTACTCCGGGTATTCCGGCGGATTCCGCCATGATTCTGACGATGGCGGCCTCCCAGCAGAACCGCATCTCCTGGATTGCCTCCCTCCGGGGGCTGATGATCGGCACCAGTGAAGGGGAGTGGCGGCTGTCCGCCTCCAACTCGGAAGGGCTGAGCGCGGCCAATGCCGAATTCCAGCGCCATTCCGGGGTGGGTTCCGCCTCCCTGGACGCCCTGACGGTGGAAAACAGCCTCCTCTTTGTCCAGCAGGGAAGCATGATGGTGCGGGAACTGTTTTATTCCCTGGAGGCTGACGGCTACCAGACGCGGGACGTCAGCCTGCTGTCCGGCCATCTGCTGAAGGCGGGGATTGTGGACTGGACGGTGCAGAGAAGCACGGCGTTCCATGTCTGGTGCGTGCTGGGGGACGGGTCTGCCGTGTGCATGACGCTGAACAGGGAGCAGAATGTGGCGGCGTGGCACGCCCCCCGCCTGGAACATGGCCGCATCCTGTCCGTGGCGGCTTTGCGCGGCTCCCGTGATACTCCGGATGAGGACGTATGGTTTGCCGTAGCGCGCGGGGAGGGGGAACGGGCCTGCATCACCATAGAGCGCCTGGCGGACGGCCATGCCTGCCTGGACGCCTGCACGGAAGCCGTGGTGCGGGGGGAGGCTTTGTCCGGGCTGGAGCATTTGGCGGGATGCGGTGCCCTCCTGCTGGACGGGGACGGCGCATGTATGCCCATTAGCATTGACGGGGAGGGGAATGCCGCCTGCCCCGGCAGGAGGGACGGGGAAGCCGTGTCCGTAGGGCTGGCCGCCCCGGCGGAAGTGAGGACGATGCCCCTGGAAACGCTTGAGACGCTGGGCAGGTTTAAAAAGCAGCTCGGCGCGAGGGCGCTGCTTCACGAAAGCACGCTGAAGTTCCGGTACGGAACGGGCCACCCGGATGCGTGGAGGGATTTCCAGCCCGGCAGGTACGGCGTGGCGGAGCCTTATTCCGGCTACGTGCGCATGATCCACAACTACGGCATGGATGAGCAGTCCCGCTTTGCCCTCCGGGTGGAGACGCCGGACCCGTTCAATCTGCTGGCCCTGGTGCTGGATGTGGAATTATAGGGGCGGGTGGCCTTACGGCTGTTCCGCCGCTTCTTCATGGGAAAGCATGTGCACGATGACCTTGAGGCCGTGCTTTTCCCCCGCCGCCTTCGCCAGGGAGCGGATGGCCGAGGCCGTCATCCCGTTGCGGCCGATGATGCGGGCCACGTCTGTTTTTTCCAGAATCAGGCGGAAGCGGACAGCGTCTCCCTGCGGGGATTCCGCAACGCGCAATTCCGCCTGTTCCGGGTGTTGCACGAATTGCAGGGCGATCAATTGCAGGTACTGGCGGATTTGTTCTACGGCAGGATGCATGAGGGGAAATGTGGGTTATTTCAACCAACCTACTATAAAACCGCCTGATTGAAAAGATGCAATTCCAGACATTCCCTGAAAAAGAAAGTCGCCCCGGTCGTAAAACGACCGGGGCGCCCCAACTACCCTATGAAACTGGATCCGTTAAGATCCAGAGAGCTTTTTTAACGAGCGCTCACCTGCTCGAAACGCAATATAGGACAGGAAAAAGGGATAAGCAAGTATTTTTTCATTGAAACGATTGTTTTTATTCCGGAAAAACAACATCGTATTCTTTACAATATCAGGCCATGCGGAAGGATATTGTTATTGCAACAAAATCATCTGCCGGGAAGCAGTTCATAAGTGAAGCCCTTAAGGTATTCCGTTTCCGGAATGTTCAGTAAAACCGGGTGGTCCGGCCTCTGGCCGTGTTGCTGTACCAGGCGCAGGGTGGCCGGCGCGTCAATGGCGGCGTCCAGAACGCTCTCCCGGAACAGGTCCGCCCCGGCGTGGTGGGAGCAGCAGAAGGTGGAAAGGATGCCTCCCGGCGCCAGGAGCTTCATGGCGCGGAGGTGGATTTCCTTATACCCGCGCATGGCGTCATGCACGGATTTCTTGTTTCTGGTGAAGGAGGGCGGGTCCAGGATGATCAGGTCCCACTTGTGCTCTCCGCCGTCCCGGACGAGGGCGGCCTCCTTCTTCAGGAAGTCAAACGCGTTGTCCGTAACGCACTGGATGGAGACGCCGTTCAGCGTTGCGTTGCGCGCCACGGCGTCCATGGCGTCCTGGGAGACGTCCACGGCCGTGACTTCCGCGGCTCCCCCCAGGGCGCAGGCCAGGGCAAAGCCGCCCTGGTTGCAGAAGCAGTCCAGCACGCGGCGTCCGCGGGCAAAACGGGCCACGGCGGCGTAATTGTCAAGCTGGTCCAGGTACAGTCCGGTTTTCTGCCCCGTCTGGAGGTCAATCATGAACTGCACGCTGCCGCTGCGTGCGGCAAAGGGTTCCGGCTCCTGCCCGCGCGCCACGCGGACGGAAGGTTCAATGCCCTCCGCCGCCAGCATGGGGGAATCATTCCTGACAATGATCCCCCGGGGGGAGAGCAGGTCTTCCAGAACGTTCAGGATGATGGGAAGGCGGCGTTCCATGGCGACGGTCAGCGTCTGCACGACCAGGTAATCCGCGTAACGGTCCACGATCAGGCCGGGGAGGCCGTCCGACTCGCTCCAGACAAGGCGCGTGAGGGTTTCTTCCGGCAGATGCCGGCGGCGCAGTTCCACCGCCTGGCTGATGCGCCGGGAAAAGAAGTCCCCGTCCAGTTCCTGCTTGCGGCGGGAAAAACGCCTGGCGACGATCTGGGAATGGGGATTGAACATGGCGGACCCCAGGAAGCGGTCCTTGAAATCCTTCAGCGCCACCACGTCCCCCGGCTGGGGATTGCCGAACACCTTGCGCACTTCCGTGCCGTAAACCCAGTCGTGCCCCTGGAAAAGGCGTGCCCTTGGAGAAATAATCAACCCTGCCATGTCAGGAAAGGCAATACATGATCAGGGTGGAAAGTTCAAGGGTAATGCGGGCGGGGGCGCTCCCGGCCTCTTTTCCCGGGACCGGGAAGCTTCCGTTTCCGGGAATTTTCCGCTCAAGCGCATCAAAGTGCATGATTCCGGGACTATTCCATTGAAAAAGATTCCCCGCACGGTAAAATGAGGCGCGTTATGAAAGTAGAAACTTTTGAAACTCCCCAGGATGCTGCCAAGTCTTTGGCAGGAGAAGTTGCGGAACTCATCCGCAAGCGCGCCGCTGAAGGCAGGAACGTGGTTCTTGGCCTTGCCACGGGCGCCACTCCGCTGCCTTTTTATGCGGAACTGGTCCGTCTCCACAAGGAGGAAGGCCTTTCCTTCAGCAACGTCATCTCCTTCAATCTGGACGAATACAGCGGCCTGGACCACGACCATCCGGAATCCTACTGGTATTTCATGCACACCAACCTTTTCAACCACATTGACATGAAGCCGGAAAACATCAACCTGCCCTCCGGAACCGTCAAGGGTGATGAAATTGCCGCCCACTGCGCCGCCTATGAACAGAAAATCAAGGATTGCGGCGGCATTGACCTCCAGATTCTCGGCATCGGCCGCACCGGACACATCGGTTTCAATGAACCCGGCTCCGATGATACCACCATTACGCGCCAGGTGCACCTGGACGAACTGACCCGCTCCGACGCCGGCCCCGCCTTCGGCGGTGTGGAAAACGTTCCTACCACGGCCATCACCATGGGCGTGGCTACCATCATGGGCGCCCGTGAAGTGGCCCTGATGGCCTGGGGGGAAAAGAAGGCTTCCATCGTGAAGAAAGCCGTTCAGGGTCCTGTGACGGTGGATGTGGCCGCCTCTTACCTGCAGAAGCACCCGAACGCCAAGTTCCTTCTGGACAAGGGCGCCGCTTCCCAGCTTTAATTCTCCGTTTCAGCAACGGACACGCCGTCTTTCCCGGTTCCGCGGAAAGGCGGCGTTTTTGATGGAATGAAAGAAGGCGGAATCTGCTTTTTCCAGCGGATTGATGCCGGGGAGGAGCGCTGCATGTGCAGGGGCCCGGTTCCGTGGATGAAGATTGTGTGTCATTGGGGGAGGCGCGGAACCGCCGTGGCTGTCCCGGCGTTCGCGGGGCGGAGGGAAATGGAGGAAGCCCGTTTTCCCCCTCCATGGCTGGACCGGAAGGATGAAAGGGGTGAGGTGCTTGTTTATTGTGTTGGAAATAAAAGTGTTTTGATGTTTGGTGCGGCATGTTTTCCTGCTTCGGGAAGCGGCTCTGAAGCCCGGAGGGCCTCCCGGAATTCCTGTTAAGAATTTCCTTTAAAAAGGGGACGGCAGGCTGGCCATTTAACCGGCAGCGGCTTTTTATTAGGATGAAGTGGCGCATTGACAAGGGTTTCATTTTCCGTGCATGGTTGAAACTGCCAATAGATGAAAAATAAAATATGCCCGGCAGTGTGTAATTAATAGTTCATTCAAAAATTACAGATGATGGCCGGCTGTTATATAGAACAGGAGAAACAGAGAGATGAAACAAATGAAAATATTAATGGTTGTAACCGGAACCGGAATGTTTCCGGACGGAAAAGAGGAAACGGGATTATGGCTCAGTGAGCTTGCCCACATGTACGACAGCGCGAAAAAGCGGGGATATGATATTGTCGTTGCCAGCCCCAGGGGAGGTGACACCCCCGTTGATCCCATGAGCCTGAAAACGATGTACATGGATAAAATCTCCAAAGAATACTGGGATGATTCCGAATTCCGGGATGTGCTGCGGCACACGAAAAGCCTGGATGAAGTTTCCGGAGAGTTGTTTGACTGCATTTATTTGGCGGGCGGCCACGGCGCGATGTTCGATTTTCCGGATAATGCCGTTCTGCAAACGCTCATTAAAGACCACTATGAAAACAATAAAGTAGTTGGGGCCATTTGCCATGGCGTATGCGGATTATTAAACGTGAAACTTTCGGACGGACAATATCTGGTAAAAGATAAAAAGGTCACGGGATTCAGTTGGTTTGAGGAAGGCCTGGCAGGAAAGAAGAAGCTGGTGCCTTTCGACCTGGAATCCGCGCTGAAGGAACGCCGGGCTGATTATAAGAAGTCATTGATTCCGATGATGCCGGAGGTAGTGACGGACGGAAACCTGATCACGGGCCAGGACCCGTTCAGTTCTGAAAAAATGGCTGAAACGGTCATGAGCCGGTTTAACCAGTAGCAGTTGGCCGGGACCGCCTGCTGCGGCGTTCCGGGGGCGCGTTATGCCTCGCAGGAACAGGGCCTGGGCTACTTGAGCCAGGCCAGGAATTCATGGTTGCCGTCCGTTCCGGTGATGGGGGAGGGTTCGCAGCCCATCCAGGAGCGGCTCAGCTCCTCCGTGACGAAGGCGCGTATGGAGTCCACCGCCCGCTGGTGCAGGGCCGGGTCCCGGACGATGCCGCCGGGGCCGATGTCTTCCGGCTGGAGCTCAAACTGGGGCTTGATAAGCACCAGGGCGTCCCCGCCTTCCTTCAGCAGGGGGAAGGCCGCGGGCAGGATTTTTTTCAGGGAGATGAAGGAGACGTCGGAGACGATCAGGTCCACCTGCTCCCCGATGTCTTCCGGGGTCATGTAACGGGCGTTGAATTTCTCCTTCACGATGACGCGGGGGTCCTGCCGCAGTTTCCAGACGAGCTGGTTGGTGCCGACGTCGACCGCGTGGACCCTGGCGGCTCCGTGCTGGAGCAGGCAGTCCGTAAAGCCTCCGGTGGACGCGCCGATGTCCAGGCAGACCTTGCCTTCCGCGGAGACGGGGAAGGCGTTCAGGGCGCCCTCCATCTTCAGGCCGCCGCGGCTGACGTAGCGGGGGCGGTTCCTGATGGCGATCTCCGCGTCTTCATTGACCTTGAGGCCCGGCTTGGTGGAGGGGTGGCCGCCCACGCTCACCTCTCCGGCAATGATGAGCCTCTGGGCCAGTTCCCGGGATTCTACGAGATTGCGGGAAACCAGAAGGACGTCGAGTCGTTGCTTGCTCATAATTCGGAAGAAAGGTGCGTACGCAGGTATTTCATGAAACCGCATGGGGAATCAAGAAAAACCGCGCGCAGGGGGCATTTGGCTGCAAATTTGCGCCATGGCGCGCGCTGGAGCATTTTACCATTGATTCAGCGCGGATTTATACGAGACTTTCCGGCGAATGGAACACCGCTACAGGCAATTAATGCGCAAGGTCAGGCTCTACCTGCTGACGGAGGTGCGTAAAAAATCGTGGACCAGCAAGTTCCTTTCCGCCAGGATTTTTGACCATGTTTACTGGTCATGGAACAGGCAGTCCGTGGCTACGGGCGCCGCCTGGGGCGCCGCGGCGGCGATTGCCCCGCTGCCCATGCAGAGCCTGTGGGGCGTGTTTGCCTGCCTGTGGCGCAAGGGGAATATTCCCGTAGCCATCCTGATGGCGTGGCTTTCCCCCCCCGGCTTCACCTTTTTTGCCATTCCGGGCCAGTGGTGGCTGGGGTGGTTCCTTTTTTCCAGCGTGGGCCTTCCCACATCCGGGGCAAACTGGCAGATGCTTAAAACGGCGGTGCAGCAATGGTCCTGGGCTCCGTTTGACGGGCTGAGCATCGGCATGGTCAGCCTGGAGTTCCTGACGGGCTGGATCGTTTCCAGCGTGGTGCTGGGCTTCCTGTGCTACGGGCTGGTGCAGCTTGCATGGGGTGTGGGCCACTTTCTGCGCGGCAGAAGCAAGGCTGAAGGAGAATAACGCAGGAACCCGCCGGCTTTTCAGTGCGGGCGGGTCCGGAAGGCGGCGCGCTCACTTAGGCGCGGCGGCGGGAAGGTCAGACGGCCACTTCCATCAGCAGAACGGTTGAGTTCTGGACCGCTTCAATGGTGATGGAATCCGTATCCGTGATTCCGGCTCCGTCCCGGCGGTGCAGCACCGTGTCTCCGATCCTGATCTCTCCGTCTATTACGAAGACGTACACCCCGGTGTTCTGGCACTTGAATTTGTATTCCCGTTCCACGCCGCGGTCCAGCTCCGCCCAGGAGAACCAGGCCTGCTGCATGATGGAAATGTCCGTTTCCGGAGCCAGGAAGGTGGAAATCTCATTATGCTTCAGCAGAGGCTTAATGTCGTAATCCCGGTACTTGGGAGGCGTGTTCACCCGGTCCGGAATGACCCATATTTGCAGGAATTCCAGGGGTTCCGTGGAGCTGCCGTTAAATTCGCTGTGCTGGATGCCCGTTCCGGCGCTCATCACCTGGATTTCCCCACGCGTGATGGTATGGCTGTTGTTCAGGCTGTCCCCGTGGCGGAGCTGTCCTTTCAGGGGGATGGAAATCACCTCCATGTTCTTGTGGGGATGGGTGCCGAAGCCTTCTTCCGGGAGAACCGTGTCGTCGTTGAGCACGCGCAGGGCTCCGAACTGCATGCGGTCCGGATTGAAGTAATTGGCGAAGCTGAAGGTATGGTACGTATTCAGCCACCCGTGATTGGCATGTCCACGGGAAGATGCACGGTCAATAATGATGTTCATGATTGATGGGGTTGGTATATTCAAACCGGGTTTCATCCGGTCTGTAGTTTGACCGGACGGAACGCCGGGCCGTTCAACGCGGATGACAGCATTTCCGGAGTTGTAAAATAAATCGGCAACACAAATTGGTGGTGCAATGTCTCTTCTTTTAAGGTAGCTTACGGAGGTACCTGTACAAACGATACAAGGCGTATGGCTCAGCGGACATTCATGAGATGGATCAAGGGATTGGTTCCCACGGTGATTATTTTGCTGTGCGCCGTGGTGCTGGGCTGCATTTGTTATGTCGCCATCTGGGGGGCTCCCTCCTTCGTGGTGCAGCGCGTAGAGCAGGCCCTTCTGGAAAAAGGCATTCCCGTCCATATAGAGACGCTGAAGATTTCCCTGTGGCCCCGCGCCGTCGTGACCTTGAAGGACGTGTCCCTGCTGGACCCGGAATCTCCGCCGGAGGCGCGCCGTTCCGTGGCCCTGCTGCATGAAGCGGATGTGGCCCTGAACTGGAAGGAGCTGATAGACGGTAACGTGTCTCCGGAACGGCTGAATGTGAAGGGGCTGGATATCAGCCTGCCCGTGGATGCGGAAAAGCCGGAAAGAGTTTTTTCCACCACGGGGCTGAACGCGGAGCTGGACCTGGGGCGACCGGGCATGGTGGATATTGTGAAAGCGGACGCCGTGGTGCAGGGCATCCGTGTGACTGCCCAGGGGGCTTTTTCCATCGGGCAGGGGGAATCCGGAGATTTTACGCTGACGGCCGGGGACATGGCCGCCGTCAGGGAACAGCTGAACCAGGTGCTGAAATACCTGGACCGCGTCAAATGGCCGGAAGAGGCCCCGCCCGCTCTGGCCGTCATCCTGAGCGACGATCCCAAGGGAGGGGTGCGCGTGGGGATGGATTTGCAGGCTCCTTCGCTAAGGTACGGGAAAATCCGGGTTAAGGATTTCCAGTTCAGCGGGGATTACGCGGATTCCGTCATCATGGCCAAGCGCTTCACCATGCGGGATGCGGAAACGGCCGGCTTCGTGAATCTTTCCCTCCAGGCCGACTTGAAAAAACGCTCCCTGATCTGGGATGTGCGCAGCACGGCTCCCCTGGTGTCCTGGGCCGTGGCCATTGTTGATGAAGCCCTGGTGCCGCGTGAAATGAAGTTCCTGAGCGAGCCGCATGTGCAGGTTTCCGGCCGTGTCGTGTTCACGGAGAACTGGGAGGGCGTGGAGCATGTAAACATGATGGGTTCCGGCTCCATGGGGGCCTTTTCCGTGTTGGGGGAAAAATTCCAGCGGGCCTCTTGCGATTTCAGCTACGAGGACGGCAACTTTTATGTGACGGATCTGGATATCCGCCATCCCGGCGGCAGTTTTTCCGGCAAGGTGATGGGCGTGGACGGGGAGATCAAGGTGGACGTGCACAGCACGCTGCCCATGCATGCGATGCTGGACATGGCCCGGTCCATTGCCCCTGAGGATGTGAAGCTGCCCCCCACGCTGGAGATTAAGGGGGACCCCGAATTGAAGGTGTACGGCACCGTGGACATGGGCAGGGGCTGGAAGGGGCCGCTCCGGGTGGACCGCCTGCAGGTAGAAGCCGCCGTGACGGACATATCCTACCAGGGGGTGGAGTTCGCGACCGCCTCCGCCAGGGGGGAACTGATCGGCCGCTCCATCAACGTCACCGGGCTGGACCTGGCGAGGGAGGACGGCCATGTGAAGCTGGAAGGCAGTTACCTGGGGACGGACCTTGTTTTTACGCTGGAATCAGACTTGAAGCCTGAGCTTCTGGTCGCCCTGGGCGGGAGCCTGGTGCCGGTGCCGGAGAAGCTGAAGCTGCCGGAAAAAGCGGTCCTGAGGGTGCACGGCAGGCTGGACATGCCGGAAGGAAAGCCCGTGGAACCTACGCTGGTCCGTGCGCGCATCAGTGCGGAGAACCTGGCGTGGAATAAAATCCCCGTCAAGACGGCGAACGTGGAGGTGGAATACCGACCCAACCAGCTTTTTGTGCAGAATTGCCGGATAGAGATGGAGAAGGGCGTTTTTGAATTGTTCGCCAATGGCTTTCTGGACGGCCAGATGTTCGTGATGGGACAGTCCACGGTTCCTCTGGAAACCATTGACCATCTGCTGGGCATGAAGGATGATGACTTTTTCATGAGCCGCTTTGTGTTCCGCAAGGATTCCGGCCTGGAGCTTTCCTTCCAGGGAACGCTGGGGCTGTACAATCTGGAAAAGGCGTACGACATCCAGGCCACGGTTTCCGCCACGAATACCCGGTACAAGGGCGTGGACCTGAAATCCGCCCGGGCGGATGCCCACCTGGTGACGGACCAGCTGGTGCTGACCAACGTGACGACGGTGGTTTCCAACGGGGGGTACCTGTCTTCCGCCGGCTTGTCCGGCGGCCCCTCCGAATGCACGCTCAAGGCCAAGAGCATAGATTTCCGCTTCGTGCAGGATACGGTGGAAGTGCTGGGCATGGAAGGGCAGGCCTACCCCGGCTATACCATGCGCATGTTTTCCGACAGCGCCGCGGATGTGCTGAAGGAGTTTGTCTTTACGCGTCCCGTGACGCTTTCCGGCGGCGGCATGTTCCCCATGGGGGATGACATGAAGCTGATGAAGGGGCGCATCCGCTTTGACGCCTCCGCTGGGCGCGTCCGCTATCCCCTCCTGGGAACCACGCTGGACCTGGGGAGGGCCACGGGGGAAATACTGATTTCCCCGGAGTGGGTGGTTGTGGACAAACTGAAGGGAACCATCTGGGACGGTTCCTTTACGGGCCGCGTGCTGGCGCAGATTGACAAGGGGGACGCCCTGAACGGCTCCTTTGTGCTCCAGGACATGAACCTGACCTCCATCGGGAGGTCTTATGGAGAAAAAATGGAGAAAGCTACCGTGCACGGAGCCATTGAATTTTCATCCCAGGGAGGGAACATGAACTCCATCCAGGCGAAGGGGGAAGCTGCTCTGGTGCACGGTGACCTGGTGGAAATCCCCCTGTTCGGCTTTTTGGGAGAGGCCCTCTCCAACTACATTCCGGGGCTGGGCCATCTGATCAATTACAAGATCACCAGGGCGGACTGTGATTTCTCCATAGAAAAGGGCTACATCCGCACCAGTAATTTCGTGGCCAGGGGGAGCAACATGTCCCTGGAGGGGGGGGGCTGGATACGCCTTGCCGATTTACAGGTCAATTCGGATTTCAAGCTCAGGCTTCGCGGCCTGCCGGGGCTGATCACCTCCCCCGTCTTCCTGCTGGCCGGGGGATTGTTCCAGGTGCGCGGCACGGGACCATTGAGCAATGTTTCCTGGAGCTTTGCGCCGTTCTCCGGCGGGAAGGCCCCTGTTCCTCCTGCCGCCGCTCCGGCGCGCAGAAGGTAGAGTGGAGCGGCGGGATTAGTGGACAGGATGGACACCATTTTCTTTCTTCTATTCTGTCCTTTCTGTCCTTTCTGTCTACACGGTCCATGACGTCCATCTTCTCCGGAGACTGCCATTTCCTTACACAGCAGGGCCGTTCCGGACAATGCCGGAACGGCCCTGGCGGTGCGGAGAGCGGATAATCTCCACTCTCAACTCTCAAACCTCAACTCTTCTTAAAAGTCATAGCGGTAGCCCA
>ERZ791837.2026-NODE-2026-length-11947-cov-2.655062_pt1 | contig 11947 bp, 6 predicted proteins | sample MGYA00510292_ERZ791837 | MGnify/ENA primary metagenome ERZ791837 (study PRJEB30046, sample SAMN00715259) | human gut metagenome | study: EMG produced TPA metagenomics assembly of the A metagenome-wide association study of gut microbiota in type 2...
TATTCTCAATGTATATCTGAAGAAAGATTTCTTTTCTACCTGCTCCATATACTTTCTTTATACCAAACTCCCGGGCGCGTTTGGACATGATGACTGTATAAATATTGGTAAAGTTTAGGATGCCTATAATACCTACCAGAAAGGAAACAATCCATAATACACGAATATAATCTTTATTTCCGTGTTGGAATAATGCTGACTTTTCATGGGAGGTCGTATAATAATAATCTGTCAATGGTAAATACTGGTAGTGCATGGTCTGGAATGTACTCCATTCGTCTCGTGGCTGTTCTTTATTGTATTTTTCATTCAATTTGGCAATGTCCGTACCCGGTGTCATAACTACAGCGTAGTTCGGATTTGAAAACCATAATTCTTCCAGTTCGTCCGATAAAAACATGTCCGGTAGCCATGATGTTTTGGTTTCCTGAGTATCCAATACACCTACAATGCGGAACTTTCTTCCGACGGAATTTTTAAAAGTCACGCCTATAGGATTGGGTACTCCATTGAGGGAATGAAGCCAAAACTCTTTAGTTATGAGCGCATCGTTGGGGCGCTTTATTTTCCCACTCCCCATATAAATGGAATAAGGAAAAATACTAAAGAATGTACTGTCTATGGACAGGGCATTTACAGTAATTTCTTGTTTCCCAAAATCCATAACCAAATCGGTACATGGAGTGAATGACGCATAACGTTCTACTGCCGGATCCTTCTCTAAGTCAGATTGGTATCCGGACAGTTCTTTGGTGCCGTCACTGATAGAACGTTCGATAAAACAAATCCGTTTGTATTCCGGATAACAGTGGTCTACTGTATTCTCCTGATGAATATATCGTGTTATGGTAAATACACAGGCAAGACTAATTGCTAACCCTATGAAATTGACAAAGGTATACACCTTAAATCGCAATAGCATGCGTATGGATAATAAGATTTGTTTCATACTCTATGTGTTTTTATTCTGTTTTCATAATCTTTGCCGGATTAATGCGTGCGGCCTTATTCACCTGCCATAACAAAGTGCCCAATGAAATGCCCGCAACAGTTAGTATGGCAATCACATATATGGATATACTGACAGGTGCTTTAACAACGAAATCCTTTGTATAAGTATCTATGAGATAGTAAGATAATGGTGCGGTAAGCAGCGTTGCCCCTCCTATCACCCATATATATTTGCGAAATAAAATTGAATATAAATTCCGTAACTGCGCTCCGTTTACTTTCCGGATGGCTATTTCGCGGTAACGTTGGCGGATATCGAACAAGGAAAGTCCGAACAATCCCAGAGCTGAAACAAAGATGGAAATGGCAGAGAAAAGCGTGAAGACAGTTGACACACGCCGATCTTCGCGATACAGTGCCTGCACATCTTCTTCCAGCCAGTGATGGTCAAATTCTTCGGTATTAAAAATCTCTTGTCTGATCTTTTTCAGATAAGAGATGAGCTCTTTCTCTTTTCCGTTTTTACAGGCTATCTGGTATTGCGAACCACCTGCCTTGGGAGATACCATAAATACAAGAGGCTTCTTACCAGCAGTAAGGTGTCCGGTGTAGTAGTTTTCTACGACTGCTTCTACGGGCATCAGAGATGTTCCGCCTTCTATAATATTTCCATCCATGCCCATGGAAATCCAAAGTGCTTTCTCTCCCCTGACAAATGCTTCATCACGTTTCGTATAGCCGAAGGCTTTCATGGCAGCTTCGTTCATGATTACCAGATATTTATTGCGTCCTTCAACTTTATCGGGCAATGCATTTTCTTTCATCCGTAGCTCATAAAATTTGAAAAAGTCAAGGGGTACCCACATCAGCATCATATTTTGTTTCACGTCTTTATCATTTATAAGAACGGACGTGCCTGTGCTTCCTGCTCCTAAAATGCCACATTGTGTGGGTTCTCCACGGAACCACTGTTCGATGAAGGGACATTCTTCCAGCTTTTGCTCAATGCTCTGAGCATCTTGCCAGTGCTTCTTTTTCTGTTCTTCACTCTCTAAATACCAAGTTTTGGATAGAGGTACTAAGTTGGCATACAATATACCTTTTGTCCGGAATCCCGGAGGAGTATCTTGCAAAAAGTGGAGGTGATTGCTGAAATACAAGGATAGCATAATGAGCAGTAAAGTGATGCTATACTGTATAAACAGGAAAATTGTACGGGTGGCAACAGACTGGCGTGATCCTCCGATGGAGCGTATGGATACGATGGGTGGCAGATAATTGTATTTGATGAAGGGATAGATTGTGGTGACTAATGGCAAAAGTACCCAGATACCTAATGACAACTGCCAGTCAAAAGCAGTATAGGGAATGTCACTTTCAAGCAACCGGTTGGCATATCCGGAGAATATTTCGATGAAAAACCATGCCAATAGCAAGGCGATGGATATCATTAATGCATTCTCTGTCCATAGTTGCATGAAGAGAGTGCGCCCCTGCACACCGAAGACTTTCTTCACACCATATTCCTTAGAACGTCTTAGCATGAAGACTAAATAGATATTGACAAAGTTTAATATGCCTGCCAGTAATAACAACAAGCATACTCCTGTGAGTATCAGGATGTGGGAACGGCTGCTGTAATGCCATATCTCGGGATCATCGCCGGAAGCCGCCAATTCTTTGTTCCAATAAAGTTGGCTGACAGGTAGGAAGTTATACCGTATTCTAAACCCCTGTGACGTCTGGCGGTAGACATTACTGGAAGCATTAATGGCATCCACATCGACTCCGGGCATAAAGCGTAATAGTTCCACATACATTCTGCTCCATTCTCTTCTTGTTTTAAGATCCAGGTTTACTACAATGTCAAATGTCAGTGAGGATTTGCATGCCGGTTCATCCAATATGCCGCAGATAGTGAGATGTTTGCCTCCGGAATACTCCATAGTCTTTCCTATCGGGTCTTTTTCTCCAAATACACGTTTAGCGAATTGCCGGGTGACAAGAGCCTCTTCCGGTGCTGCCATGCGTTTACCCTTTAGCGGATAATTAAAGAAATGGAAGAAAGCTGTATCAGCAGCCAATAGCTGGACAGCATAAGGCTTTTCATCAATCGTCACATTATCATTGCAGGATGTAATGAAGTAACTCCTTTCTTTGACGGCCTCAGGCTGAAAATAAACAGTGTCTGCTCCGCTATCTGGTCCTACACTGCCTGGGAATACGTTGCCATCTATGTCCCGAAGTGGAATATAGACATTTTCAGCATCCGTACAATGTGTGTTTACCCGGAGTTCCAAGTGAATGTAGCGGACTAATATGATAGTACATGCCAGACTAAGTGCCAGCCCGATTATATTAATAATAGTGTATGATTTTGAGCGTATAAGGAAACGCCAAGCGTATTTAAGTGTTTTCATATTTTTCAAGTATAATGTGTTTTTTATTCACTTTTAATCACTTCTGCCGGATTCTGCCATGCAGCCTGCCATATCCGCCAGCCGATACTAATGCAAATGATTACAATAACTACGATCAGAATTATTACATAAATCCACCAATTGATAGAAGTCTGAATGACATATCCTTCCAGCCAATGTTGCATGACGATATAACCCGCCGCAAAAGCAACAATTGCAGCCAATGCCAGTAATATCATATATTCCCGGAGGAATATACTGATAATGTCCGAAATGGTAGCTCCATTCACTTTACGGATAGCAATCTCTTTGCGCCGTTGTTCGCATGATAGATTGACTAAGGAAAATATTCCGAAAACTGCAATAATCCCACAAACAATAGATGCTAAGGTTAACAGCTTCATCAAGATATTCTCGGAAGCGGTAGCTTCTTCTATTATATGACTTACGCTCCGTGACCACATGTAAAAATCAGGATAACTTTTCTTTATATGATTGTTAATAGCCTTCAGAACGTCTTTATATTCCCCATGATACGTATAAACATACTGTTTCCGGGGAGGAAACTTCGATACAGTATATATAGCCGGCAAAGCCTGCGTGATGGGTGAAAGGCGGATATCTTTCAAAACACCGGCTACCACATAAGATTTATGAAACTTCTTTCCAACAGGGTCTTTCCAACCCAGTTTTTTTGCTAATGATTCGTTTATCAGTATGTCATTAGGGCTGGATGACTCATCCGGGAAAACACCGGCCACTAACTGTAATCCTAATAAATCGAATGTTTCTTTTGAAATCTGGAAATCATTGACAGCTACTTCTTTATCTCCCGGTTGTTTGCCATCCCATTCTACGGCTGTAAACATAGATTGGGATAATCCCGGTAAGGGGAAATTTGAGACTTCCCGAAAATCAATGTCCGGAATTTCTTTCATTAGTTTTACCCAATGTTCTTTATCACTGTCAGGGATACCTTCAAGATAGGCCACATACTCTATATCAGTATTGGTGACTCCCATGTCGGCAGATGTACGCAGATGATGCAATTGTTTCATCATCATTATTGTACAAAATATAAAACCAATACTGACCACCAATTGAAACCAAACCCCTATCCGTCGGTAGAAGGTAGAAAAGCGACGGGTGATAGCGGAAGATATAGCCGACTGTAATGTAAAACGCCGTTGAACCAACAAGGTGAGCCAGGCAAAAAGTAGAACGGTTCCTATGACGATTGACATATAGATAAGCGTCTCTTTATAAAAAAAGAGATTATTCTCTTCAGTGATGTAAGACCAGCGCTTGAATATGGGGAGAGAAACTTCCACCAATAAGAAGCCGACAGGAACTGAAGCCAGCAGTAGTAATACAATCTCAGACATCAGCAAGGCGACCAGACTTCTTTCCGATGCTCCATTCACTTTACGGAGTGCCCATTCACGCTGCCTCATGCGAATGCGTATCAGGTAGATAATGAGATAGTTGGATAGTGCTCCCAAAACGATTAGCAGGCTGATCAGACAAAAGAGGCGGACATATTCTATACGGATAAATATATTGTATTTGGGATGTGTATAATGATATTCCGTTATAGGAGTAATGTGAACAGGATATTTCCGTATATTTCCTTTCATATCGACTTCTATATCTTTTAGCTTTTTACCCAAAGCGTCCATGTCGGTACCGGGAGCAACGCGAAACAAGGTAGTTCCGGATGCATAGCCCCAGTCCAGATATTCCGGGGCTTTTCGCCTTGAAATCACGTCGAATTCATAATTAGAATGTCCTTTCCATTTTTGAACCACGGCAGTAACAGTCATTTTCTTATCAAGCGGAAACTCCTTGCCAATAGGTGATTCCTTACCGAAAAGCAAGCGGGCAGCTTTATCGCTAATGGCTATCTCATCGGCAGTATTGTACAAAAACTGCAAACTGCCTTCCAATACCGTAACCGGAAACATGGAGATAAAAGCACTGTCTACCGATATCATGGTCCAATGCCTGTTCTGATCATCGTTATACTCTGTTGTGAAGTTTGTATAAGTCGCAACTTCTATTTCAGGAAAGGTATTGACCAGATGAGGAGCCAGCAAAGGAGAAGTCGTAGTTGAGAAACCACTGGTTCTAAATACGGAAGGAACACTTGCCACATAGACTCTGTCGGCTCCATCATGGAAATTATCATAACTTTGCTCATAATTCATCCACATGCCGGACAGGGAAAAGCTGACAAAACCTACGGTTAAGCCAATAATGCTGATCAGAGTCTGCATTCTGTACTTCAACAGGTTTCTTATTGCTATTTTCAGATAATGTTGTATCATGTATTTGTTCTTTACTTTAATATTAGCTCTTCCGCTTCGCCAAAGTTATCATATCCTGTTGTAATAACCCAATCTCCGGGTTGCAAACCGTCTGTAACCTCGTATTGCTGCGGGTTCTGGCGCCCGATGCTGAGAGGAACACGTGTAGCTTTGGTTTTGGATGCATTCAGTTTGTATATCCATTGTCCACCGGTGGATTGATAGAAGTTGCCACGAGGGATAACAATAGCCTGTTCCGGTTGCCCCAATTCTATTTGTACGCGGAAACTTTTACCTACACGTACGTTGTCAGGCATTTCTCCGGTAAATACCAAGTCCACATCGAAAGTGCGGTCTTTTACTTCGGGCACTACTTTGGTGATGCGGAGTGGATATTTGCGTCCTTGATAGTTAATAGTAGCGGGAAGCCCTGTTGTGATGCGGTCTATGTAGTATTCGCTAAGAGAAGTGTGAATTTTATATTGATCTAATACCTTGATTTCTGCAATGCCTTGGTTGGATGCTACTTGTTGTCCAGGGGTGACTTTTACAAAGCTGAGCTGCCCGGCGACGGGGGCCTTAATTATTAAATTGTCCAGTCGTTCGCAAGCACGTTCATACTTCTTGCGTTCGCGTTCCCGGTCATTATGGATCAAGTCCTTGCGAATAATGGCAACGACGGAATCCTGACGTAAACTCTCGCGTTGTAACTTTGCCTTCTTAACATTATAATTGTATTCATCTTCGGCAACTTCCAACTGAGCTTTGCTTTTAATTCCCATTTTAAACTCTTCCTTATCGAGATTGAAACTTTTTTGAAGACGAGCCAACTCATAGTTGGTCTGTAAAGTTTGTTGTTGAAGGGTCAGGCTCTTTTGCTCCATTTCAATCTCTTTCTCACGGAAAGAAATCAGTTGCTTTTCCAGATCATCGCGTTGCTCTTCGATACTATGTATCAGATCGGGATTTTCGAGTACAAGGATCGTATCTCCTTTCTGTAACAGGCTTCCCTCCTCGCCTACAATGCGATCTACGCTTCCTGATTCACGGGCATTAACGATAATGGTAAGAATGGGCTGGATAAGTCCTTCCACGTCTACATATTCCATGAACTTATCATTCTTAACTTCAGCAATCTGTACATTCTCCTGGTCGATGCGCAGTTTGCTGGGGCCGGCAGAAAGAATGATAACGTAAATGATGAAAGCAAGGAATATAATTCCTCCTGCCAAATAATAACGGTAGCGAATGTACCAGGGCTTCTTTTCAAGTTTAATATCCATAGTGCTTTTATTGTTTTACAATTTATGATCAGACGTATGATATGACTTTTTATTTCTTTATCATTGCATCCATTACTTCTTCTATTTTCTCAGTTTCCGTTAGCGGGGCATCTTTTTCAAAATCATAAAGTGTCAGGCTGCGGAGAGTATAGTACAGGCTCCAGTAATTATATAATGCAGTTATATAATTACGTCGTGCAGCATCCTTTTCGCTGATAGAAGCGTTGAGGTCAAGTACGGTTGATTTACCTAAAATATAGAGCCGTCGGGCTACATCCGCGCGTCGTTGCGCTGTTTCATCCGTGCGGGCAGCAATGTGTACGCGCTGGGATTGCAGATTGAATTGTTTTACCAGTTTGCGGACATTCAATTCAAAGTCTGTTTTATCTTGTTCTACCTGAGTGTAAGTTAAGTCACGGTTAGATCGGGCTACCCGAATCTGCCCTTTCCCACGTCCCCAGTCTAATATAGGCAGACTAATACCGAGGGTAACATATTGTTGATCCAAAGGGTTATGATAGGCATCTTTAAGTTTATCTCCAGTCTGTGTCAATCCGAAACGGAGGTAAAGATCGGCTTTCAGTCCGGCATTAGCACGGGCATTGGCTACTTTACTCTCACTTTCTAGTTTGCGACGTTGCATATTCAGTATGTCCGGACTATTTTGGCGGGCTGTGATTAAAGCGGCATTCAAGTCTATCTGAAGATTGGGTACATGGTCGCTGACATCGACTTTAATCAATACATCTTCTTGGATACCAAGGTATGAGCGAAGCTCCTGCATACAGTTTTCCACTTCAATATGGGCATTCATACGATTGGTCTCTTCTGTCAGTTTATTCAGTTCCAGTTGCAACATCTCATTTTCGGTAATAGTACCTATATTATAGCGTCCTTGTGCATAGGTATATAAGGTATCTGCATTGGCATAGTTGGTAGAAGCTATTTCATAGTTACTTTGTGCTGTGGCAAGGGCAAAGAATTTTTGTGTAGCATTAGCGGCTACAAGCTCCAGAGTTTCTACATAAGTCTTTTTGGCTTCCCGGTAACGTAATGGTTCGATACGACGGTTCCATTTCAGACTGTTGTATCCGAAAAGCGACTGACTGTAGCCGATATTTATAGGTGATGTCTGCCAGGAAGTAGAGTGATCGCTAAACAAGTCAAGACGTTGGGCAGAGGTCTCCACGAACAATGTACCGCCTGTCCATGGAATATTCTGCGTCAAACTTAGAGTCAGGTCGGTACTCAATAGGTTTTGTTCTACAAACTTTACACTACCGTCGCCCATGGTGACTTTGTTAATGGCACGGTTGAGATAAGGATCGGAAGTCAGTTTCAGAGCAGGCAGATAGTTAGCCTTATAATATTTGTAGTTCCAATAAGCCGAGCGGAAGCTATGTTGGGCAGTTTGTGCATCAGGCGATTGTCGGCGAGCACGCTCTATGGTTTGCCCTAAGGTCAATTCCATGGTATGTTCTTGGGCAGTAGCAGTTACCAGACTACCGCAGGCTATCAATGATAAAAGTATATTTTTGTACATAGTATATTCCTTTTAATAATAGATATTCAAATCTTGTGCCAAAAATATAATTAATTGTTATATAGTATATTACTTCAGAGAAAGGGAATCTTACTCTGTGCCATACCGCACAAAAATAGTGCGTATACGCACACACAACACATTGATATATTACTTATCTTTGCCGGCAACTGATGATAGAAAAACAATAGCTTTTATGGAACAATTAGGAAAGATACTGATAGTAGACGATAATGAGGATGTGCTTTTTGCCCTTAACCTTTTACTGGAACCTTATGCAGAAAAGATAAAAGTAGCAGTAACTCCTGATCGTATTGAACACTTCATGACGACTTTCCAGCCCGATATAATATTACTGGATATGAATTTCAGTCGCGATGCTATAAGCGGGCAGGAAGGTTTTGAGAGCCTGGAACAAATCTTGCGTATCGATTCTCAGGCAGTTGTTATTTTCATGACAGCATATGCAGATACGGATAAAGCAGTACGGGCAATTAAAGCGGGCGCCACCGATTTTATCCCCAAACCATGGGAGAAAGAAAAACTGCTTGCTACCCTCTCGTCCGGTATCAAGTTGCGTCGTTCCCGATGTGAAGTGAATCTGCTGAAGGAACAGGTGGAAGTTCTTAGTGGTGTGGGCAGTGGCGTAGAAGAATCTATAATTGGTGAATCAGCTGCGATGCAAGAGGTGTTTACAACGATAGAGAAATTACGCGATGCAGATGCTAATATTCTTATTCTTGGTGAGAATGGAACAGGTAAAGATGTAATAGCACGTTTGTTATATCGCTGTTCGCCACGCTATGGCCGCCCCTTTGTAACGATTGACCTTGGAAGTATTCCTGAACAATTATTTGAAAGTGAATTATTCGGTTACGAAAAGGGAGCATTTACTGATGCCCGAAAACCGAAAGCCGGACGTATGGAAGTGGCAACGGGAGGCACGCTGTTTCTGGATGAAATCGGTAATCTTTCATTGCCTATGCAGGCCAAGCTACTGACGGCCATTGAAAAACGACAGATCAGCCGTTTAGGCAGTACGCAATCTGTACCTATCGACGTGCGTTTAATTTGTGCCACGAATGCAGATATCCGCCATCTGGTGGAAGAAGGGAATTTCCGGCAAGACTTACTCTATCGTATCAATACGATTGAACTGCACATCCCTCCATTGCGGGAGCGAGGGAATGATATTATCCTCTTGGCAGACCATTTTCTGCAGCGCTATGCCCGTAAATATCAGAAGGAAATGCGGGGCTTGACGCGTGAAGCAAAAGCGAAATTACTGCGTTATCCCTGGCCGGGAAATGTGCGTGAGTTACAACATACGATGGAGCGTGCCGTAATTCTGGGTGACGGTTCGTTGCTTCGTCCCGACAATTTCCTGTTTCAGGCTTCTTCACCCCGTCCTAAGAAGGAGGAAGAAGTACTCAATCTGGAGCAATTGGAACGGCAGGCTGTAGAAAAGGCTATGCGATTGAGCGAAGGGAATATGACGCGGGCCGCGGAGTATCTGGGAATCACGCGCTTTGCATTGTATCGGAAGATTGAGAAGTTGGGATTATAGTTTAATTAAATTCTTCATTCTTCATTCAAACCATTTATTATGAAGCGGTATTCCTTAATTGTTATCTTGCACATCTGTCTTCTGGCAGTACTTTCTGTAGGCGTCTATGTGTTATTTTGTGCAGACTTGTGGTTTAGTATGCTTATCACATTCTTGTTTCTTTTGGGGACGGGTATACACCTTTATTATATACAGATGAAACAATTGCAGATGATACGTCGCCTGACAGGCAGTTTGCGTTATAATGATATGACACAGGCTTTCCATCCACCTTATAAAAATAAGCTGATGACAGAGATGGCTGTAGAATTATCAGAAACCCTACAGGCTTTTCGTGCCCGTTTACTAGAGGAAGAAGTGAAACACCAGTATTACGAAAGTCTGTTGAATAAAGTGGATACCGCTGTATTAGTGACTGACATGTCCGGGCGTATCGAGTGGTTGAATCGTGCTGCTACTGCTCAACTGGGGCAAGATCCACAGTTGCCGTCCGAATTCTTGAATCTTCCCTCAGGTGAAACACAAGTCATGCGTATTCATCGGAATGGGGCTACTTTGGAAATGGCCGTAGCTACTACCCTTTTCGTAGCTCGTGGCATGGAAAGGCGCCTCATTAGTTTGAAGAATATACATTCTGTATTGGAACGAAATGAAATGGAAGCCTGGCAAAAACTAATCCGTGTACTCACCCATGAAATCATGAATTCCATTACGCCTATCATCTCTCTTTCCGAAACATTGAGTGAGCGTGGAGTGCCTGTGGCATTAAAAGACGCAGGAGGCGAAAAAGAATATGCCGTAATGCTGCAAGCCATGCAAACTATTCATCGGCGTAGTAAGGGATTGTTGGGGTTTGTAGAAAACTATCGTCGTCTTACCCGTCTCCCCGCTCCCGTCTGCGCGAGTGTATCAGTTCGGGAGCTGTTTACTGATTTGCAGAAACTCTTTCCAGACGAAACGATTCATTTTGAACTTCCACCTTCAGAGAAAATATTGGATGTGGATCGTGCCCAGATAGAACAGGTGCTTATTAATCTGCTGAAAAATGCCCGTGAAGCATGCAGTCGAAAATCAGATAAGAAGATTCAGGTAAAAGCAAGAAAACTTTCTGCCGGAAATACGACATTAACGATATCTGATAATGGAGAAGGTATTCTGCCCGATGTGCTGGATAAAATATTTGTTCCTTTCTTTACCACCAAAACATCCGGTTCGGGTATCGGATTAAGTTTATGCAAGCAAATCATGACTTTGCATGAAGGAAGTATTAATGTTAAGTCGGAAGTGGGTAAAGGAAGCAGTTTTATCCTTACTTTTCCTAAATAAGAGCCTTTGATATTTGCATCTTGATGTGCTATTCTTAAGATTACGTCGAAAAATTATTGTACCAAAAGCAACAAACCAGAAAATAAACTGCATAAATAAAATGCATGAGCATACAAAAAGATGCCTAATATTGCATAAAAGCAAACAGAATATGCATCTTTCTCTATTCAGAAACCGCTCATTGCTTTAAAACCAACGAAGTGTTCCTCGGTGTGCATCGACTTGTTCCTCACCGAGGAAGCTATCGTTCCCCGGTGAAGAAGATAAAAATGAACTATTAAGAAACATTTTTTCTCTAGTTTACCATAATATATCGGAAAGGAAAAAATAATAAAATGATTAGTTATTCGGGCATCTGCTCTCCAAATAACAAAAATAATCAAAAATCTATCGCAGCTTGATTGGCATATTTTCGAAACAGCAGAAATAGAGAATCACATAATTGCAAATGCTTGGCATCTTCCTGCTTTTCCTTACCAAACTGCGATTTACGTCCTTCTCCGATGATTAAATATTCCTTTTTTAAGAATCATCGTTTTTTAAGAGGCTAC
>ERZ791837.2027-NODE-2027-length-11946-cov-3.347910_pt1 | contig 11946 bp, 11 predicted proteins | sample MGYA00510292_ERZ791837 | MGnify/ENA primary metagenome ERZ791837 (study PRJEB30046, sample SAMN00715259) | human gut metagenome | study: EMG produced TPA metagenomics assembly of the A metagenome-wide association study of gut microbiota in type 2...
GGTTTTCTTTTGGAGCTGATAACCGGATTTGAACCGGTGACCTCATCCTTACCAAGGATGCGCTCTACCAACTGAGCTATATCAGCAACTGCAAGCCTGAGCTGTTGCTCAAACTCACAATCGTTATTATATCACAAAAGATGACCTTTGTCAACACTTTTTTTGAATTTTAATTTTTTTAAGAAAACACGCCTGAAAAGATGTTATTTTAAATCCATCCATTCTCTTTAAGTGCGAATGCAATGCCATCGTCGTTTAATTTCTTTGTGATATAATCCGCATAAGGATACAGAGCTTCTGCACCGCCCATAGCAATACCCGTTCCTGCAAACGAAAGCATCTCTGCATCATTAAGGCTGTCACCAAAAGCTACAGTGTCCTCTGCCTTTGCGCCAAGCTCACGCAGTATCTTTTCCATACCGTCTGCCTTACTGCATTCTGCCGGGATCATCTCTGCAAATCCATGTCCACGGTCTATATATACAAACTTGCCTTCTATCAGACTGCGAAAACGGCTCATATCTGTTTGCTCATCATACCATATAACAAACTTATCATAAGACGTGTCAGCTGCTTCATTTATGTCTATTGCAGATGCTCCACCTTTTATACATTGTACCAAAAGCTCCTGCATTGCAGGAATAACCCTAGCCTTACTATCGGTCAGCAGAATGTCACTGCGTTCATATACAGGCGATGCATCGCACAGACGTATCTCTTCAGAAAGTTTCATACAAAACTCAGGATCAAATGACTTCCTATATATCCTCGTCTCACCGAGAAATACTTCAGTGCCACAACCAAAAATATATCCGTCAAAACCTATAGAGCGTATATCCTCTCCTACATTTGACGCTGTTCTGCCGGTATTTATAAATATCTTATGCCCATTCTCACGCAGTTTTTTTATTGAACATATTGCAGATTCCGGAATGCAACTGCTTTCATCGTCAGCACGGATAGTACCGTCAATATCGAAAAAGAACAGCTTTTTATAGTCAGACATAATATCTCACTTCCCGTTTTATAAAGTCACTTAGCCTATAGTTTTCACAAGGTTCACCATTTCAAGCGCACCCATCGCACAATCTGTACCCTTATTGCCAGCCTTAGTACCAGCACGTTCAATAGCCTGTTCAATGGTATCTGTAGTAAGCACACCGAAAAGAACAGGTACACCTGTTTCAAGTCCGACCTGTGCAATGCCCTTTGAAACCTCAGCGCAAACATAATCATAATGACTTGTTGCACCTCTGATAACAGCTCCTACGCAAATTACTGCATCATATTTGCCTGACTTTGCAATTTTCTTAGCAATCATAGGTATCTCAAATGCTCCCGGTACCCATGCAAGAGTAATATCTTCTGCTGCAACGCCATGACGCAAAAGGCAGTCCTCAGCACCGCTGATAAGCTTATTCGTAATAAACTCATTGAATCGTGATGCCACAATAGCAATCTTAAGACCCTCACCGTTATATATTCCTTCAAGTGTACGCATAATAATTTTCCTCCTAAAATAACATGTTTTTCTCAGAAGATATTCTTACTGAAACATCTTCTTATTTATCAAAATGCAGATAGTGTCCCATACGGAACTGCTTTGTACGCAGATACCTGAGATTTTCAGGCTTTTCCGGAATATCTATCGGAACACGCTCTGTAATTTCAATGCCATATTCAGACAAATCCGAAATTTTATCAGGATTGTTTGTCATAAGTCTAAGCTTCTTAACGCCAATGCTGCCAAGGATCTGAGCTCCTACGCTGTAATCACGCAAATCAGGAGCAAATCCTAACTTAACATTTGCATCGACTGTATCAAGTCCCTGCTCCTGCAAAACATAGGCATCTATCTTATTGAGCAAACCTATACCTCTTCCCTCCTGACGAAGATAAACAAGCACGCCTCTTCCTTCTTCTGCGATCATGTCCATAGCACGTTCAAGCTGTTCTCCGCAGTCGCATCTGCATGAACCGAAAACATCACCTGTCATACATTCAGAATGAACTCTGCAAAGAACAGGTTCCCCGTCTGCAACATCTCCCATAGTAAGAGCAACGTGTTCTTCTCCGGTAATTGCATTCTTAAAACCGTGGATCATAAAATCACCGTGCTTTGTTGGAAGATGTGCAGCAGCTGTTTCTTTCATGTATATATCATGCTGTCTTCTGTAACGCTGAAGGTCTCTTATTGTAATAAGCGGAAGTCCAAGTTTTTCTGCCAGCTCAGAGATCTGCTCTCCACGCATCATAGTTCCGTCATCTGCCATTATCTCACAGCAAAGACCGACCTCAGAAAGACCTGCAAGCCGCATAAGGTCAACAGTAGCTTCGGTGTGACCGTTTCTTTCAAGAACACCGCCCGGCTTTGCTTCAAGGGGGAACATATGACCGGGACGTCTGAATTCTCCCGGATGGGAATCCTGTGCAGCTGCTCTTCTTGCAGTAATGCCTCTTTCCACTGCGGAAATACCCGTGGTAGTATCCGCATGGTCAATGGACACTGTAAATGCCGTTTCATGATTGTCAGTATTCTTTGATACCATCTGCGTAAGACCAAGCCTTGCGATATTACTCTGACTCATAGGCATACATATAAGTCCCTTGCCTACGCTCGCCATAAGATTTACATTTTCAGTTGTCGCAAACTCTCCCGCACAGATAAGATCGCCCTCATTTTCACGGTCAGGATCATCTGTACACAGAATACACTTGCCCTGTCTTAAAGCTTCAAGAGCTTCTTCAATAGCTGATATTTTCATAAGATAACCTCCTAAAATCCATTTTCCAAAAGGAAGCTGCGTGTGATGCCTTTATTTTCCCGCTCCTTCATAAGTTTTTCAACATATTTGCCAAGAACATCATTTTCAAGGTTTACAGTCTCTCCTGCCCTTTTGGACAGCAATGTAGTTTCACAAACAGTATGAGGTATAAGACTTACAGAAAAATCAGTTTTGGTGACTTTTGTTACCGTAAGGCTTATTCCGTCAATAGCAACAGACCCCTTCTCTACAATAAGATGCAGAATATTCTGTGGTGCGGATATACTCACAAGTACGGCATTGCTTTCCTTTTTCACAGACGATATCTTTCCCGTACCATCAATGTGTCCTGTTACAATATGACCGCCGAAACGTCCGTTTGCCGCCATAGCTCTTTCAAGATTAACGCAGCTTCCGCTTTTCAGACTGCCTATACTGCTTCTTCTCAGAGTTTCAGGCATTATATCGGCAGAAAAACTTTCATCAGTCATATCAGTAACAGTCATGCATACACCATTTACAGCTATGCTGTCACCTATTCTTGTATCGCATAAAACGACCTTTGCTTTTATATTCAGTCTATATTTATCTGCTGTACTTTCAATGCTGAGTACAGTACCCTTTTCTTCTATAATTCCGGTAAACATATAAAAGTCCTGCTGCTCCTTTCATTAAACGTCAGACATTATTTTACAGAATATGTGATAAGAATATCACTGTCCAAAAGTTCGGTTTTCACAACAGAAAGGAGCATGGCATTCATCATATCTTCAAGTCCAAGTTTCCCTACAGGCGAAAGGCCGTCACCGCCCACTATTTTAGGTGCAATATAAGCCTGAACTTCGCATACAAGTTTTTCTCTGAAAACAGAAGCGTGAAGCTCTGCTCCCCCTTCCACAAATACGCTTGTAAGACCCATCTCTGTAAGTTTTCTCATTACCTCTGAAATATCAGTGTGCCCGTTCTTTTCCGAAATTCTGTAAACCTTTACTCCCTTACCAATCAGAGCTGCTGCTTTCTCTTCATTATTGCTGCACGTCATAATAACGACCGGTGCAATGTCCGCACTTCTCACAAGTTCACATTCCAAAGGCATTCTCAAATGAGTATCACAAACCACACGCACAGGATGAACAGGATCTTCGCATCTGCACAAAAGACTCGGATCATCAGCCAAAACAGTTCCTATTCCAACCATTACAGCAGATACAGCTTTTCTTGTTTCCTGTACCCTTGCTCTTGCAGTCACACCTGTTATCCACTTTGAACTGCCATTTTTGCAGGCTATTTTACCGTCCGCAGACATTGCATACTTACATATTACATATGGCATATTATTCGTCATATAATAGAAGAAGAAAGGATTAAGTCTGTCGCACTCTTCCTTCATAATTTCATAAGTGACTTCTATTCCCGCATTTTGAAGGATCTCTTTACTTTTTCCGCTTACAAGCGGATTAGGGTCATATGAACCTATGAACACACGTTTAATGCCTGCTTCTATAAGTGCATCTGTACAAGGCGGCTGTTTTCCATGATGACAGCACGGCTCTAATGTAACATAAATATCTGCACCGTAAGGTGATTCTGTACACCTGCTAAGTGCATGACGCTCTGCATGAAGCTCACCGTATTTTGCATGATACCCCTCACCAATTATCCTTCCGTTCTTTACAATAACGGCACCTACCAAAGGATTGGGATGTGTACGGCCAGTGCCTTTTCGTGCAAGTTCAATGGCTCTTTCCATATAACAGCAGTTCAAAAAATCATCTCCAATCAAAAAAGCTGCCCATTCATACAGAACAGGGCAGCTATATCACCAATTATTAAAGCCGGACGTAAAAGTTACGCCAAAAATCACAGGTGAAGCTTCTTCCATCCGGACTTTACCGTCGGTTTCGGAGTTTCACCGAATCAGCCGCAAAAAAGCGGGTCGTGGACTATACCACCGGTTATGAATTACACATACCCTGAAGCTGATAAATGATACTATAAGTATATCACAGTAAAAACTCTTTGTCAACACAGATATCATTCTGAATAAAAAACTTTTCTTTTCAGACAAAAACACAGTTGTAAATTTAGAAAAAAAACGAATTCGTCAAAAAATTTTAAGTTGCTTGACAAAACGTCTTTTCTAATGTAAGATATAAAGAATAGACGTAAAGAAAAATAACAGCAGAAAAAGAGAGTGAGGTTTTTTTGATTATGTCAAGAGCTGATGTTTCAACATATTTTGCCTGCGATGTGTTTAATGACGAGGTCATGCATGCAAGACTTCCAAAACAGATTTATAAGGCACTTACAAAAACAAAAAAAATGGGAGTTGCCCTTGATCCTGCTTATGCAGATGTTGTGGCAAATGCTATCAAAGACTGGGCAATAGAGCGTGGAGCTACACATTACACACACTGGTTTCAGCCTATGACAGGCTCTACCGCAGAAAAGCACGATTCATTTATAAGTCCTACGGATAACGGTATGATCATCATGGATTTTTCCGGAAAGGCTCTTGTTAAGGGAGAACCGGACGCATCATCGTTCCCGTCAGGCGGTCTGAGACAGACCTGCTCTGCAAGAGGGTATACTGTCTGGGATCCTACTTCGCCTATATTTGTAAAGGAAGGAACTCTGTATATTCCTACAGCTTTTGTATCATATACAGGTGAAACACTTGATAAGAAAACTCCGCTGCTCCGTTCTATGGACGTTCTGAGCGAACAGGCAATACGTGTACTCAGATTGTTCGGCAATACTTCTGCCACTAAGGTAACATCTACCGTAGGTCCTGAACAGGAATATTTTCTTATAGATAAAAAAATGTATGATAAGCGTGAAGATCTTATTATGTCTGGAAGAACCCTTTTTGGTGCAGCGCCACCTAAAGGACAGGAGCTTGACGACCAGTATTATGCCAATCTCAAACCCAGAATAGCTGCATACATGGCTGCCCTTGACGAGTCACTCTGGAAGCTTGGGATATATGCCAACACCAAACATAATGAAGTAGCTCCTGCACAGCATGAACTTGCGCCTATATTTACAACTTCAAACATAGCTACAGATCAGAATTCTCTTACAATGGAAGTTATGAAAAAAGTGGCTCTTCGTCACGACCTTGTATGCCTGCTCCATGAAAAGCCATTTGCAGGTGTAAATGGTTCCGGAAAGCACAATAACTGGTCCATAAGCACAGACAATGGTCAGAATCTTCTTGATCCGGGCAGTACTCCAAGTGAAAATATGCAGTTTCTCACATTCCTGTGTGCAGTATTGAAAGGCGTAGATGAATATGCATCTTTGCTGCGCATCAGTGCCTCTTCTGCCGGCAATGACCATCGTCTTGGTGCGCACGAAGCACCGCCTGCTATTATTTCTATTTTTATGGGTGAAGAGCTTCAGGGCGTACTCGATGCACTGGAAAATGACAGCACATATAAGAGTGAGTCACAGGAGTTCAGCATTGGAGTACACGCACTGCCTGATTTCCCAAAAGATTCAACAGATAGAAACAGAACCTCACCTTTTGCATTTACAGGGAACCGATTTGAATTCAGAATGGTAGGATCCTCCGACAATATCGCCTGCCCTAATCACCTGCTCAATACTATTGTTGCAGGAGAACTTTCTGAGATAGCAGACGCTATGGAAAATGTTCCATCTGAAAAATTTGATGCTGAGCTTAAATCACTACTTAAAAAGATCATCAAGAACCATAAGAGAATTATCTTCAACGGCAACGGTTATTCTGAAGAATGGGTCGAAGAGGCACAGCGCAGAGGTCTGCCTATTTACAAGACTACTGTTGACGCAGTTCCTCACTATGCAGACGACAAAAATGTAGAGCTTTTGGAGAAGTTTGGTATTTTCACCAAATCACAGATACAGAGCAGAATTGATATTCTCCTTGAGAGATACAGCAAGACTGTCAATATAGAATCACTCACCATGATAGACATGGCAAAGAAAAAGTTCATACCGGCAGCTCTCAGCTACTGCAAGGAACTGTGTGACGGTATTTCAGTAAAGGCAGGTCTTGGAATAGAGTCCGTTGTTGAAAGAAGTCTTGCCGAGAAGATAACAAAGCTTGCAGATGAAGCATACAATTTTGTTCAGGAACTGGAAGAAAAAACAGCTGCTGCGTCATCACAAGAAAGTGCTATTGACATGGCAACTGCTTACAGAGATGATGTTTTGTCCACTATGGAAAAACTCCGCACTTGTGTTGATCATCTGGAAGTAATGCTGCCGTCTGAAAAATGGCCTGTACCTGCTTACAGTGATATGATATTTAACGTTTAATACGGCATAATATACTATTGATGTAATTGATATAATATAGGAGTTGTTTTAATGGTTTTTGCAATAGATATAGGAAATACAAACATAGTAATAGGCTGTTTTCAGGATGACAAAATTATCTTTGTAGAGAGAATTTCCACCAATCAGACAGGAACAGTACTGGAATTTGCTGTATCCTTTAAATCAGTTCTGGAAATATATGGACTGAAAAGCAGTGACATTGAGGGAAGTATTCTCTCATCTGTAGTTCCCTCCATAACAGGAGTAGTAAAACAAGCAATAGAAAAGATAACCAAAAAAAGCTGCATGGTGGTGGGTCCCGGTATAAAAACCGGACTTAGAATAGCTATTGACAATCCTGCACAACTTGGAAGTGACATGGCTATAGGTGCAGTAGCTGCACTTGATCAGATGAAAGGTCCTCTTGTTCTTATTGATATGGGTACTGCTACAACCGTATCTGTTATAAACGATAAAAATGAATTTATAGGCGGTATGATAATGCCGGGAGTTGCAATTTCCATGGAAGCGCTCAATAACAAGACAGCTCAGCTACCCAAAATAGCATTCGAGCCGCCTAAGAAAAAAATCGGCAGTAATACTATTGACTGCATGAAGAGCGGAATGATCTACGGATTTGCAGGAAGTATAGACGGACTTCTCGATCATATCGAAGAAGAACTGAATATGCCTGTTACAACAATAGCAACAGGCGGACTTTCCGAAGTAATTGTTCCTTATTGCAGACATAAGGATATTATCATAGACGATACCTTGCTTCTTAAGGGCATGAGGATCGTTTACCTGAAAAACAAATAACAGCTAATAGGCAAATAAAAGATCCCTTAGTCAACTTTGAAGTGACTAAGGGATCTTCGCTTTTACAGGGCATTTCTTACATCTAAACTGCACAGCTTAAACATGAGCCTGCTCTTTGTATTTATTTCTTCAGATTCACTTTTTACAGATTTAATAACATGAGCCTTTATTTCAATATCGATTTTACCTGTACTGTCAATAAATTCCTTTGGAACACTTAGAATTATATCAGTCACTTCGTGACTATAAATTTCTTTTTTTGTCAGATACTTTCCATTTACAGAAAAGCTCATCTCTATTCCGCACAGTTCACATTTCGGGTGCGGAAGTCCGGTAAGCGTTATATACAAGCTGCGATTTATGTCATTTACATAAAACATCAGCCTTGAATTTTTGCAAACTATCCATCTGCCCTCACTATCAGGAAAATGCACACCCTCAGTATAGATATCAGAATGTCTCGCAAAGCTTACAGAATCTCCGACGCAAAGCTTGTACATATCTTTTTTCTCATTTTTCATAGAAATAAGATAATCACAAAATCGCTTGCAGAATCCGGAATTATAATAGAAAAACCTGTCACGCTTTTTCTTGTCGTCTTCTGTAAAAGCAAAATCCGTTTTTATATAATCACTTAGCCTATTTATACATTCTTCCTTTGTAGAGACCACATTGAAAATATAATCCCCTTTACCTTCATAAGGTGCAGGCAGATCTGTTTTATGTCCATACTCGATGCAGTCCTCACCATCAGGTACATTCAGGAATATTACAGGCTTATGCTGAAACCACATCTCAAAGCACATTGATGAGTAATCTGTTATGAGAATAGCTGAATTTCTCTTAGCCTCTGCAATTTCAGCGTCCTCCAATATATGAACGCCGTCAAGAATATCCTTTCCACAGACTGAAAGTACTGTATGATGAAGTGCGACTTTCAAAGTATAGCCGTTTTCCTTTACAATGCTCATAAAACGCTTATCGTTCAGAAGTCCTGCAATAGTTTTTACATATACAGAATCGCCTACATTTTCTATATCCTTTAAATAACGCCTGTGGGTAAAGTAAATGAAAATGCTCTTTTCATGCTCTGCACCTTCTGCACTCAGCAGATCCCATCTGAACAATCCATTTTTTATAAGATTATTTTCATTATAGCAGCCTCTTTCTATAAAAAGATCACGTTCAAAGTCATTGCTTATCATTATCTTATCAAAGAGAAACGCACTGTATGCAGACTGATTTATAAAATTATCCTTAAAAAAATTAACTCCGTGCTGCGTGAATATAAGATAAACATAAGGACTTTTTTTGATTGCATCTGTAAGTCCTAAATTTAAAGCGTGCATGACTTGAAAACCGCTGCATATAAACTTTGTGTTTACAAGAAGCTTTCTAAGCTTAAGTGCAAAATTTCTGTGATTTTCTCTTGAATACGGAATTATACGGCTGCCGTATTCTGCACTGATCCTTTCATATTCCGGCGAATGCTCGTTCATGATATAATACGGTACAAGTCCGCTTTGTTTTTCTCTGCTGCATAAATATTTAAACAGCTCAAATTCATCCTGAGGCGATGTATCCTGTTCAAGAATAAGGTCACAGGTTATAACTATATTCCTATGCGTTTCCATACATACAGCCCTGTGATTCCAGTGTGATATAAACACTCTGAAAAGCTCGTTGCTCATAGTATATAAAGGTCCATTCATCATATTATCAAAAAATACCTTTCCCGCATCTGCGCCCATTGCCTTATGATTATAATGCGAAAGCATAAGCCTGAATACTTCTTCATTGACACCGGAAAGAGTGTTTCCAAGCCCCATATTCAAAAACTCACGCAAAAGCATAGAAACACCCCCTCTATTTCCTTATGCCAATAATAAATATCAAAATCCCTCACCTTTCACAGATGAGGGACTTTTTGCAAAACGTATCTGTGAAATCACACTTTTTCAAGAGCCTGCTTAATGTCAGCAATAATATCCTCAACATTTTCAAGACCAACAGACAAACGAATAAGTCCACCATCTATGCCGGCTGCTACAAGCTGTTCTTCTGTCAGCTGACGATGAGTTGCTGAAGCAGGATGCAGAACGCAGGTACGTATATCTGCAACGTGTACTTCAATGCTTGCAAGTTCCAGTGCATCCATAAAACGAACAGCAGCAGGTCTGCCTCCCTTTATAGAGAAAGAAATAACACCGCAGGTACCCTTAGGCAGATACTTCTGAGCCATTGCATAATTCTTATCGGTAGGAAGTCCCGGGTATGTTACGAAATTTATCTTATCTGATTCTGTAAGGAACTGAGCTACCTTTGTGGCATTCTCGCAATAACGCTCCATACGTACAGGAAGAGTTTCAAGTCCAAGATTTAGGAGAAATGCAGAATTAGCCGCAGGATAGCAGCCGAAATCACGCATAAGCTGCATTCTTGCCTTAATAATATAAGCCATATTGCCAAATTCTCTTGTATAAACAACACCGTGATAGCTTTCGTCCGGCTCTGTAAAATCAGGGAACTTACCGCTTGCAGCCCAGTCAAAATTGCCACTGTCAACAATAACGCCGCCGCCTTGTACAGCATGACCGTCCATGTACTTAGTAGTTGAATGTACAACTATATCTGCACCAAATTCAAATGGTCTGCAAAGAACAGGTGTTGCAAATGTATTGTCAACAATAAGCGGAACACCATGTTCATGAGCAATACCTGCAAAACGTTCTATATCAAATACATTGAGCGCAGGATTGGCAATGGTTTCACCAAAAACAGCCTTTGTATTTGGTTTAAAAGCTTTTCTAATATCCTCATCTGATGCATCAGGCTCTACCCATATACACTCGATCCCAAGCTTTTTTAGAGTAACACTGAAAAGGTTCACAGTGCCTCCATAAATGGTAGTCGCTGCAACAAAGCTGTCCCCTGCATTACACAGATTCAGAATAGACAAAAGTGATGCAGCCTGTCCGCTGGAAGTGAGCATTGCGCCGCTGCCACCTTCAAGAGCAGCTATTTTCTTTTCAACGGCATCGCAGGTAGGATTAGCAAAACGTGAATACATACATTCAGTAGGCATATCAAATAACGCTGCTACGTGTTCTGTAGAATCAAAACGGTAAGTCGTACTCTGCACTATAGGCATAACACCCGGACCGCCATTCTCAGGCTTATAACCTGCGTGCAGACATTTAGTCTCTATTTTTGCGTTTGAACTTATTTCTTTCATTAAAGAAACGCCTCCTCATTGTAGAATGAAATTATTATACCATTTCTGCATAAAAATTGCAAGCATAATATTGTAAAAAGCCTGTCTTTTATTCCTACTACGACAGTTCTTCGTTTTCGTAAACATGCTTTTTAATCGCATCGAAGCTTTCTGCACTTATAACGTGTTCAATACGGCAGGCATCTTCCAGAGCAACTTTCTCAGAAACACCAAGATACATAAGCCAACTTGATATTATAGTATGACGCTCATACATAGTCTCAGCAATTCTTCTTCCCTTTTCAGTCAATGTAATATAGCCGTCTTTATCTACTGCAACAAAACCATTTTCACGTAGATTTTTCATTGCTATACTAACGCTAGGTTTTGAATAAGAAAGCTCATTTACTATATCAATAGAGCGAACATCACCTATTCTCTTACTTAAAATCAGTATTGTTTCAAGATAATTTTCAGCAGATTCTTTTATTTGCACACAGGAACCTCCTCTTCATGTATTTTTGTTTATTATAACATGTATTTTGTAACAATGCAACATATTTTTTCAATTGACAATATTTTTTATATATGGTATACTAATATGAATAATTTTAAAAGGAGACAGAAAAATGAATATGCCAAATGATCCCATTATGCTGATGAGTGTGATAAACACTAAGCTAAGAGATGAATATTCCTCATTGGAAGAACTGTGTAAAGCACTTTGCATTGACAAGAAAGTTCTTATAGAAAAGCTTGAAAAAGCAGGCTTTAAATATAAGTCTGAAAACAATCAGTTCAGATAATAAAACTGATAAATATTACTGAATCGGATGCCATGTG
>ERZ791837.2028-NODE-2028-length-11946-cov-2.532335_pt1 | contig 11946 bp, 28 predicted proteins | sample MGYA00510292_ERZ791837 | MGnify/ENA primary metagenome ERZ791837 (study PRJEB30046, sample SAMN00715259) | human gut metagenome | study: EMG produced TPA metagenomics assembly of the A metagenome-wide association study of gut microbiota in type 2...
GGAGACCATCTCCGGCAGACAGCGGAGCTTGTCCGCTGTTTCGGCTTTACGGTAAATCTGGGCAATCCTCAAACGTTTCATCAATCTCATCTTCGTATTCATCTGATGAAACAATGACATTATCCTCAAACCAAGGAAAACATTTTGATGCGTATGCCCATTCTGCGTCCATCTGATCAGAATAATATGAACCGCCCCACACTCCATTTCCGTTATCATCAATATGCCAAACTACATAATCGCCATCCTGATCAATCGGACTTGCTATGCAGTATACACCAGCATGTACAGCGTATACAATGTGACCGCTGATAATTGTTCCAACTTTGATTTTCATTAATTACACTGCCTTTCCCTCTGCCGCTTCCAGCAGTGCTGCCGCTGGCATTCGCAACGCTCCGGCAAGCTTGATAAGCAATACTGCCGATGGTACGCACTGATTAGTTTCAATGCGGCTTACATGACTCTGCGATGTACCAACACGTTCCGCAAGCTCCGGCTGCGTCATCTGCAATTCTTCTCTTTTTGCCCTTACAGTTGTTCCGAGACTATTTTTATTCATATGTTACTCCTCCTCGCCATTTAAAACTCTTTTATTATGCTGCACAAGTGCAAGTTTAGCGTAAACAGCCAAAGTGCTTAAAGCGATAAATACGATCGTCCACATCTTTCTCCCTGCTCCTTTCTTTTTGCTTTTTTCTTCTGATAGATCCCATGTTAGATTGCTGTTAAGTTTAATTAAACCAACGTTTGTGTCTGCTTTCATTGTATTTTCTCCTTTCAATGCGGCGTTTTAAGTCGCTTAAATAATCCGGATCGTAATAAGTATTGCCTTCTCGTTCTATGGTGCAGTTGATTTCATAAAATATTGCCGTCATCTCTTCGACGTCCATATTCTTGCAGATGATTATGTCTAATATACGTGCCATAGCATCATCAAAATCACTGCTGTTATGTCTGTCAGAACTGATTCTTGAAACAAGATCATCAACATACCATCGTGAATAAGTGCTCATGTCTGCCTCCTGAATTTTTATTGCCCTTTCGGGTAGTGGGTCCGGATGCGCTCCGGACGGGCGGCTATTTTATCATCTTGTAGTTCCATATTTTTGCCAAGTCGCTTAAAAAGAAGTTTTTACCTGGATGAAGAATTTCTTGTCCGGTTGTATCTTTATCAATATGAACTTCACGCCATTTTTCACTGTAGTCATTGTTATCTACCATGATTACCTTCCATTTACGTACGCCCATATAGTACAGCCAACTATCAATATCACACCATCTCATGAGCGGTGTACAGATAATACCGTACGCACGATTTGCAAACTCCACTTTAATTGCGAATTCATGTGTATTCATATAAGCACCTCCTATATTGGATGGGCTGCTGCGGATTTGCACCGCATCTCAGTACTGGACACAGCCCATATTTGCAGCCTGTATTTCAGCTGCAAACTTTAAGGAGAGATGGTTCGGAAACTGATGGGTGCGGATAACACTCCGCACGGGCGGCTGTCTTTGATTTAATGCATTGGTGTCACGTCCTTTCAAAATATGATTGTATTTCCTGACAGATTATGGTATAATTTGAGCAGGAAAGGAGGATTGATTTGTAAAATTTTAAGTCGAAGGGAGGTGAATTACAAATGAGTAAAAACACACTTCTGCTGTTGTGTCGCATATACATACAAACCAAAAATAACAGCAAAGATGAAAAAGAGATAATTCCATGCCTTTTTAGTAATAATTTTTACGAAATAGATGAAAAGTTATCTGATCAAAGATGGGACTACGATTTATTTGTTGAGTGCCTAGAAGTACTTGAAAGCTATGGGTATGTAAAGAAGTATATAGATAATAGCTTTAGAATCGAAGAAGAAGGCATAGAATATGTAGAAAATATGCTCAGAAACACAGGGATTGCATTATCTTAACCCGAGCTCTATCTCTTTTTCATGCAGCAATTTATTGATGCATTCATCTTCAAATCCGAAAAAATCAATGATCTCACGCAGGGCTTTCACTTGCATTATCTTGATTTCTTTTTCTGATTTCAGTCGACCTCGTACTTCCACTACGAGGTCGACTATTTCTTTTGGGCTACCTTCGATCATAACTTTCATTTGCGCCACCTCCTTTCAATGATTTTTTGGTTTTAGTAAAGTCATGCCTTGGGCAGCAAAAGTGTTCTATGCTATCTACATCAATAGCTAATCTTATTGCAGGAATGCCGCTGCCTTGACAGATACTATACTCAGACACACGCTCTATTTCTGTATCATCTAAAAATATACGTGTGCAACCGTTCTCTTCATTATGTAACAACTTGACTTTCATATGTTTTTATCTCCTTCTGAAAATGAAACTTCCTTAGAAATTCCAAATTTACCATTAAATTCATCTTTAATGATGTCAATTGTCTTTGAAGCCTGCTCTTTCCCAACCGGAGCAGGTTTTCTTTTTCTGACTTTTACTTTCATGAAATTTACTCCTTTTCTATTTACATTGATATTCCTTTGTAAACTATTAATCTTCATACAAAGTATTCTTGTATTTTCCGATTGCTGTGATGGAAATGCTCACTCCATGCATAAGCAGAAATTCCTTGATATCCACGTATTTGTATTTACGTGAAAGAAGCATATCGTCTACCAGATTTCTAAGCGCAGGGTCAAGCTGCGCAATCTTACTCTGCCTTAGTCTCCGCATATGCGTATCCTCTTGAATCAATGTGCGTTCTTTGAGAATTGGCATCAGCTGTCGAACAGTTTCCTGTACTGCCGCTGTAACGGCTTCTGTGACAATCTTACTTATGTCACAGTTCTGATTACGCAGCTTTTCTTCCATAAGATTAAACGCCTTGATGTATTTGAGCTTCCATTCAAGCGCACGTTTCCCTGTAAATCCCATTACAAGCAAACAGAAACCGTCTCTGGTAAGTTCATAGCACTTTTGATTTCTTCCGTAGTTATCTACATAAGTACTGATATGGAAGAGATTGGCGCAATTTTGAGCCGATGTATCTTTTATAAGCGTTTCAATATTTCTTAGGATGTTCTTATGCATCTTATTAAAATCTCTCGCAACCTGCAAACTTGAAACTGTAAGATCTCCATCAAAATTATTGATCAAAATCTCCTGCATGAATTTTTCCTCCTTTTCTATTTACATTGATATTCCTTTGTGGTACAATTATCATAAGGCTAATTGTGCCTTGAGATATCCGTATAAGTATATTATAATCCCCATTTGCGATATTGTCAAGTGCAAAATCCCAATTTGCGATTTTTTGTTTATGTACACAGAAAGGCGGAGGGAAAATTGTCTATTATAAACAACTTGTTGAACCTTTTGGAGCAATCAAATATCAATCAAAAAGAGTTATGCACCTATTTAGGCGTAGGAACAAGTACTGTATCTAACTGGAAAACTCGTGGGTCAGATCCTCCGGCAAAGTATATAATCCCAATTTGCGAATTTTTGAAGGTTTCTCCTGAATACCTTCTTACTGGAGAAGAAAGAACAGCGCCTGCTCCACACGAAAAAGAAACATTTGTGCTGAACGATATTGAAAATAAATTGATAATTGATTTTCGCAATCTAAGCCATCAAGGGCAGGATTACATACGGCAACAAATGTTTATGGCGAGGGAAGTTTATAAAAAAGATATTATATCTGAATCAGACTTAAATGTTGGATAAAGCAACGATATAGGAACTGGTTCCCATATCAAATGAATTTAGTTCCCATATTCCCATATCATTTTCAACTATTCTTTTCTACTATGTTTAAAAGGTTGTTTAAATACCAGCGTTTAAAAATCAACGCATTTTCGGGATTTTAAACACTCAGAGCCACTATTTAAACACGATTTAAACGGCATTTATAGAATTTAAACGCAGAAAAATAAAACGCCCGGACTTGAGCGGACAAGCTCATTTTCCGGGCGTTTCTTTTGACACGTCACATTCTATTCATTTTTATCATTTCATCTTATTACATTGCAAATATCACGCATTTTCGGTACTTTCAGCCACATTCAAGTCTATTAAAGCCTATTAAAGCCCTTTGCACCTTTTTTGTATTTCCCCTGTCAACTCACAGTTCATGAAAGTACGAGTTGAAGATTTCATTCCGCACAAATAACAATTCCTTTTATGGAACCCTAACACAACGAAAGGAGAAATGAAATATGGGTGAAGAAATCAAAACATTGTTGGAAGAGGAGATCAAGTCCGAAATAAAAAACTTGTCATCTCTGAAAGCCGGAAGCGAACAGCATTCTACAGCAGTGGAGGACTTAGCAAAGCTATATAAGCTGAAGATCGACGAGGATAAGATTGCTATAGAGTATCTGGACAAGGACCAAAATCGTGAAAACGATAAGGAGTTCAAAGATGCTCAATTGAAGGAATCTGTTAAAGATCGATGTGTAAGAATCGGTATAGCTGCTGCTGAACTGATACTGCCGTTGATGTTCTACGCTGTATGGATGAATAAGGGATTCAAGTTTGAAGAAACAGGAACTTACACCTCAAGAACATTTGGTGGTTTATTCAATCGTTTCAAACCAACTAAGAAGTAAACCGGTTCCAAAAGCGGAGAGTTCGTGTGAATAACACGTTCTCTTCGTTTTTCTCCTTCTCCAAAATTACAAGCACTATTATGAGAGATATAAAAGCGCTTTTTATCTCTTGATAAAATACTGATGGCCGCTATACTTAATAGTGCCACACAATATCAAGGAGGTAATTTGCAATGAGCTTTTTTAACGACGCACAGATAGACGCTTTACTTACCGGAAGGTATATTTGCAGTGAGTGCGGGGCACTAATGGAATTTGAGAACGAGTGGGAGGACACGCTGGTATGTCCCCAATGCGGTAATTCCATTGATTCCGATCGCTATGGAATGAGCGATGAAGAATACGATGCTCTGTATCCAACTATGGAAGAAGTTTGCGGATATGACGATGAGGATGAAGAAGACGAATATTACGGAGAAACATACGATGACGTATGTGGAGAATTAAGCGACGATTAAACAAGATTATTATTAAGCGAGATGGAGTCCTGAAAAGGGCTCTTTCTCTTTTATTTTTAGGTGAATACTATGAGATATCATTTTGATAAACCAGAAATATATCGGTCTATGTACGGCATTCACTACATTTGTGATCATCCGGTTTATAGTAGCTGCACTCTATATAAAATTGAAGATAAAGGATTAGCAGTGATACAGCAGAGATTTGATCCGAAAACTAAGAGTACATGGTGGGGTGAAATCGACCCATGGATCACAGATGCTTTATATCTGCACCCAGATTTCAAGAAATATTTCGATAAACGTTCCGGCTCTTGCACGGACAGGCTATACCCTACTGTAACTGTTCGTCAAATCATGTGGGCACTTAAAATGAAACCTATCAAGCGAGAACGATGGGAAACAGTATTTGACAGGCGAGATACTTGACTTCGCAAAAAATACAACGCTTATTATGAGAGACAGTTAGCTCAATTTGTAGAGCACCACATTCCCGTGGAGGTCATCGGTTCAAAGCCGATACTGCCTCTCTTAATTTTTATTTTTACGAAAGGAGTAATCATGAGTATCGATGAACTTGAGCGTCTGTTATACGATATGTATCAAATGGATATTTGTATTCCGCCGCTTTTCGGAATGTGGAAAGATGAATTTGAGAATACAAGTTACTCTGTATGGGCAGTCAACGAAGTCAAAAATTATATTATTGAACAAATTCATCCTTATACGTACGGTACCATTGATGAATTCTGTGAATTAACTCGGGAATTCATAGCCAAAACCACACAATATTCTAAAATGAATCCAAAAAACCAACAAATATTTCAAGCTGTCAGAGATATGGCGATCAATATCTTGGAGCTTCTAGAAGCTATGAAATGAATTCGAAAGGAGAAAGATGTGAGTAAGAATCAATTATTTCAAAAAATGGCGCACAAGTCTGGGCTATTGTTCGGGAGATATCCCCCTATTGCTCTGTCTTGTATAGCGTCTATAGGCGTTGTGATAACAGCCGTTACCGCTGTTAAAGCTACACCCAAAGCTGTAGAACTTATCAAAGCAGACAGCAGAGAAAAACATAGCGGTGATGCTTACGCCTATACTAAAAGGGAGGCGATCGCAGCAGCATGGAAATGTTATATCCCATCAGCAGTTTTCGGGATTTCTACCATAGCCTGCATAATGGGTATTAACTCTCTGAACAAACGTCAGCAGGCAGCGCTAACCAGTGCCTACGCACTCGTTCAAAATTCTTATAAGGAATATAAAGACAAGCTAAAAGAGCTTTATGGTGAGGAAACACATAATACTATCATAGATGCAATCATTAAAGAAAAATGCGACGACGTCTATATTTCAGCACCGGGAGGTTTCTATAATTCCACTTTAGATTTTGGCGAAAGTGTAGAACATGAGGTCACTCGAACTTTCTACGATAGCTTTTCTCAGAGATATTTTGAAACAACTATCGCAAAGGTTATCGAAGCGGAATATCATTTAAATCGTAATTATATGCTTGGAGGTGACGTTACCCTAAATGATTTTTATGAGCTTCTTGGCTTAGAGAAAACTGACATAGGAAGTACGGTGGGCTGGTCGTCCTGTACCGGTATTCTGTGGCTCGACTTCAACCATCGTCTTACAACTTTGGATGATGGTATGGAGATATTTATTATCGATATGGTTTTTGAGCCAACAGCAGACTGCATGGAAAATATTTAAATCCGCATAAATTACATTTTACTTTATGAAAAACTAAAAGGAGGTTTCGCTTTATGAAAAGCACAAATTTGGTTAAAATTCTTGGTCTTGTTGCGACCGTAGTAGGTGCAGGAGCTACGCTTCTTACCAACTGGGTAGAGGAAAGACGAATGGAAGAAAAAATCGATGAACGCATTGACAAAAGGCTTGCCGAACTTAGCGATGAAGATGAGGAGTCCTAACAAGGACTCTTTGTCTTTTTTATTTGCATTTGCTCTATGTGTGACACAGCAGTATCGATCATACAGGAGTATATCGACAAACATTTTTTCAGCCCGTCTATCACCTGGTGTGAGAATGAATTCAAAAGGAGGTCGTATTCCAGGTGGGCTGCTTATGAAATCATTGATCGAATTATGGACAAGCCTTTTGAAATGCCCGTATGCATTATTGAGAATTTCATGTTCGAAATGGCTATGTATGCTTGTTACGGCGAGGACGAGCATCGTAGCTTTATATTTCAAACAGCAGTTGAAACCGCTGAAGAAATCATTTTGTTGTTTAACTGAAAGGAGAAAAATATGAGCAAACACGGAATTATAAAAAGTATTCGGATGGCAACGAAAAAGTATAGTCCTGAAATACTTACTGGCATTGGAATTGCCGGAATGATCACCACAACGATCATGGCAGTAAAAGCAACTCCTAAAGCACTTATTCTCATAGAGGATAAAAAGGACGAATTGGAGACAGAGAAACTTACACCTATAGAGACGATAAAAGCAGCTTGGCCTTGTTATATTCCATCGGCTTTAGTTTGTACTGTTTCGTTATGTTGTCTTATCGGGGCAAGTTCCACCAACTTCCGTCGAAATGCTGCTCTTGCAACGGCATATACACTTTCCGAATCTTCCCTTAAAGAGTATCAGGAAAAAGTAACTCAGACCATCGGAGAGAAAAAAGAGCAGGTCATCAGAGATGAAATCGCCAAGGATAAAATTGTAGATAATCCTATCAGAAATGTTGTTATCACTGAAAATGGTGGTAATACCGTCTGCTATGATGTCTTATCAGGGCGATATTTTAAATCTGACAGAGATGAGATCAACCGAGTTGTAAATGAGCTTAATCGTCAAATGCGTGATGAAATGTATATCGCATTGAACGATTTCTACTTCGAACTTGGTCTTGACAGTATTAAGCTTGGTGATGAGCTTGGATGGAATATTGACAAAGGGTACATTGATATAAATTTCTCATCTCAGCTTGATGCGAATGGTACACCGTGCCTTGTACTTGATTACAAAGTGGCACCGGTATACAATTACCAATAAGCCGACCACGCCAAAATTACAACCTATTTAATGGAAGAACATTCCATAATTTTAATATTTGAAAGGAGAAATCACAATGGATAACACTGAAATCATGAACAACGAGGTAATGGAGACTACTGAGGAGGTCATCGAAAACACTGATACGAACAAGAGTTTAAAAACAGGAGTGGGTATCGGTTTAGGCGTAGTCGTAGGCGTATTAGCTTACAAGTACGTATTAAAGCCGATAGCTGCGAATGCTAAGGCTCAGTTCAAACAGAGGAAGAAGACTGCTAAAGAGAAGACTACCTGTACAGATGAAACTGTGGTTATTGACGCTGAGGATCCAAAAGAAGTGGATTAAGAAGTTCTTATAAGGGAAAGTGCCTTTAACAAGGTGCTTTCTCTTTTTTCTTTTTCTCTTTAAAAAAGGAGGTTTACTATATGCAACAATATCAATACGACGGACCGGTTATGCAATTTGAAGATTGTGTACAGCATAGATGGAAAGCAAGTACCGTTGCATCAACTGAAGCTAAGGCTAAGAATAATCTTGCCTATCGCTATAAGAAAGAAAATGGTTTAACACCGAACACAAAAATTACTTTGCCGGGTAAACTGATTCCGGCATAAGAAAGGAAATCAATAAGTGAGAAACTACAAGTCAAATTCTGATAAAACTCGTTACGAACGTAGATCCGAGAAAAAAGTGGAAGCAGTTATCACAGGAACTGCAAAGACCAGAAAGAAAAGAGATGCTCGTAAATTCACAGATATATTTATTGCCGAAGATGCGGACAATGTCAAATCATATATTTTGATGGAGGTTATCATTCCTACTGTCAAAAAGGCTATCTCAGACGTTGTTACTACAGGGATTGAAATGCTTCTTTATGGTGAATCTGGTCGAAGTAATAAAAATGGCTCAAGATCAAAGATATCATATCGTAATTACTATGAGCGTAATTCAGAACGTGTTCGTGCGGGTTCGATTAACAACAGACGCAGTGCCCTTGACTATGATGATATTCTATTCGATACTCGTGGTGATGCAGAAGCAGTACTTGATGCTATGAATGATATCATCAGTCAATATGGAGTAGTAAGCGTATCGGATTTATACGACCTTGCCCGTGTTCCAAATGACAACTTTACTATGAACAATTACGGTTGGTCAAACATTGGTGGTGCTACCGCAGTCAGGATCAGAGATGGTTATATTTTGAAACTGCCCAGAGCCATTCCGTTAGACTGAAAGGAGGAAAAATATGCTTGAATGTAAAATTTGTGGTTGTAAATTCAATGCTATTGTCGAAAGACATTATATTGCTCGAGATAATGGCAAAACTGGATTAGCCAGTGCTTTCGGGTCAGAACCGGAAGAAAAGATTCACGATGCTTTTGACTGTCCAAATTGTGGATGTCAGGTCATTGCTCAGGAACGTAAAAAGGAAGTTTAATTGTGAAATACCTATGGAAAATCTATATGATTGAGGAGAATAAGTCAAATGAACGATTCATCAAAAAGAATGTCCGCTGAAGAATTCCAGAAGCTTCTCGACCAGCTGGACGGAAACAGTATTCAGACACTTAAAGAAAAGAATGCGAAATATTCTTCGAACGAAGACTGCCTGCACAACTTCCGTTCCGGCGGTGATATTTTTGGCGGAACTCCAGCCCAAGCTTGCTGGGGATATTTGACTAAACACTTAGTCGCATTGCGTGATATGGTTGAGCGCAATGATTTCAGTGATAATGCTGATTTCCTGGAAAAGTGCCAGGATTCTATTAACTACATACGCTTCCTTTGGTGCATTGGTAACGATGAACAAAGCCGTTATACTGAAGGTAACAATGATATTTATGAAAACGTTAAAGGAGAAAAATAAAATGAAAAATAAGACTACAATAATCAAAAGTATGAGCGGCATTGCTACTAAGGCAATCATGAAACTCAAAAAACATAGCCCTGAGATTCTCGTTGTAGCGGGTATAGTAGGAGCTGTTACAAGCGCAGTTATTGCTTGCAGGGCTACTACCAAAGTTGGCAAAATCATAGAAGATACAAAAGAAACCCTTGACACTATTCATGACGGCATCGACAATGGCGAGATAAACGGAAATGTTTACACACCTGATGACGGCAAAAAGGATACGACTATAGTATATATTCAGACTGGCATTAAGTTTGTCAAACTGTATGCACCTGCTGTTATTCTTGGAACCCTGTCTATCACCAGTATTCTTGCATCTAATAACATCCTCCGTAAACGCAATGTAGCTCTTGGTGCTGCTTATGCTGCAATCGATAAGAGTTTCAAGGAATACCGTAACCGTGTTATAGAAAGATTTGGAGAGCAGGTCGACACCGAACTTAAATATGGTATTAAAGCTAAAAAAATGAAAACGATCGAAGTAGACCCTGAAACTGGCGAGGAAAACGAAGTCGAAAAAACCGTTATGGTTTCCGATCCTAATATACATAGCGATTATGCTGTTTACTTCGATTCTAAAAGCCGTAACTACGAGAATAATCCCGATTATAACCGTATGTTTCTCAGGGCTCAGGAGTCTTATGCGAATGATAGACTTCAGGCTCGTGGTCATCTGTTTCTAAATGAGGTCCTTGATGATCTGGATTTGCCTCGTACTCCTGCCGGTCAGATCGTTGGTTGGACTAAGGATGGTCCGGACGGATATGTAAATTTCCACATAATGGAAGTTATGCGTGAAATTGAAGACGGACAATATGAACCAGCTCTTCTGCTCGACTTTAATGTTGAGGGTAATATCTGGGAAAAGATGTAATGTAAAGGAGAATTTGCAATGAGAGCTTTATTTTCGTATATTCTTTCCACTATGGCCGGTATCTGCTTCGTAAGCGGTATTGCGATTCTCTCCGGCGAAAAGGAGTATTAAGAAATGTATATTCTGGACAATTTCATTTCTGCAATTAACGTTATGCTTGACAGCAAACGAAAAAGACATATTACCGGCGGAATTCTTCTGAGTGCAGCATTACTGTTCGGAGGTCTCGCCGTAACAGTTATCACTATCAAACCTGAGGAGGACTATGATGAGTAAAATTAACTTTTTTATGTTTATAGTTGGAGCTGCCATTGGCTCTGCTATTACAAAGGTTTATCTAAAAAAGCATTACGAGCAGATAGCTCAAGAAGAAATCGACTCGATTAAAGCTGTGTTTACCAATCGCAAGTCTGATTTCGATAAAAAGAACAAAGAGAACGAGGACAAGTCTAAGAATGCTGATCAAAAGCTCAAACCCGATCTCGTAGGCTATGCTGCTAAACTTCAAGAGCATGGCTATATAAATTATTCTACGAATAGCGAAAAGAGTAACGAAAAAAGAAAGGACGATTCTATGCTGGATAAGCCGTATATTATCTCTCCTGAAGAATACGGAGAGAATATGGATTACGAAAATCTCAGTTTGACATATTATTCAGACGGAATACTTGCAGACGATGATGACGAAATAGTGGATGATATTGAACACACGGTAGGCGCTGACTTCGCTGACCACTTTGGCGATTATGAAGATGATTGCGTCTTTGTTTGTAATGACCGTCTGGGATGCTATTACGAAATTCTCAAAGATTACCGACCTTATAAAGCTATCGCAGGCTCTGGAGGCATAAATGATTGAATTAAAGCTAAGCCGTGAATATTTTAAATGGATGTGTCAGCTCGTATGTATCAAACCTTATGATCGGAGACTGTCTTATAGTAAGCTTTTGAATCATCTTAACGATATTGATTTTCAATATATTTTACCTATGGATGGTAACAGAGCCGAAGATGGGATAGCTCTCCGATATCGTTTTGGTTACGAAAAAGAATATGCAGATTCTATGGTCGCCAGTT
>ERZ791837.2032-NODE-2032-length-11932-cov-3.469310_pt1 | contig 11932 bp, 10 predicted proteins | sample MGYA00510292_ERZ791837 | MGnify/ENA primary metagenome ERZ791837 (study PRJEB30046, sample SAMN00715259) | human gut metagenome | study: EMG produced TPA metagenomics assembly of the A metagenome-wide association study of gut microbiota in type 2...
CCGCCACTACGCCCAAGGTCAAGCCGCCCAAAGCCATCGTCATGATTTACGCTGACGACCTCGGCTACGGGGACGTAGGCTGTTATGGAGCCAAGGGGATTCCCACCCCTTCCATTGACAAGCTCGCCAAGCAGGGCGTCCGCTTTACGGACGCGTATTCCACCACCTCCGTCTGCACCCCCTCCCGCTATGCCCTGTTCACCGGGGAATATCCGTGGCGCAAGGAAGGCACAGGCATTTTGCCGGGGGACGCCGCCCTGATTATCGACACCAAGAAGCCCACCCTGCCCAAGATGCTCCAATCCCACGGCTACAAGACCTACATGGTGGGCAAGTGGCACCTGGGCCTGGGGGAAAAGGGAAAGAAGATTGACTGGAACAAGCACATCGCGCCCAGCCCGAACGAAATCGGCTTTGATGAAAGCTTCATCTTTGCCGCTACGGGAGACCGCGTTCCCTGCGTGATTCTGGAAAACGGCAATGTCCGCAATCTGGATCCGAACGACCCCATTGAAGTGTCCTACCAGCACAACTTCCCCGGACTGCCCAACGGCAAGGACAACAAGGACCTGCTCAAGCTCATGTGGAGCCACGGCCACAACCAGGCCGTCATCAACGGCATCGGCCGCATCGGCTTCATGAAGGGCGGCAAGAGCGCCCTGTGGAAGGATGAGGAAAATGCGGATGTCATCACGGAAAAGGCCATTGAATACATCCAGAAGAGCGCCAAGGCCAAGGAACCGTTCTTCCTGATGTTCGCCACGCATGACATCCACGTGCCGCGCTGCCCGGAAAAACGCTTTGTGGGCAAGAGCCAGCACGGCGTGCGCGGCGACGTGACCGTGGAGCTGGACGACTGCGTGCGCCGCATCACGGATGCCCTGCAAAAAGCCGGCCTGGAAAAAGACACCCTGGTGATCTTCTCCAGCGACAACGGCCCCGTGCTTGACGACGGCTACAAGGATTTTGCCGTCCGGGACAACGCCACCCACTCCCCGGCAGGCCCCTTCCGCGCCGGCAAGTACAGCATTCTGGAAGGCGGCTCCCGCATTCCGTTCATCGTCAAATGGCCCGGAGTGGTCAAACCCGGAGCCACCAGCAAGGCCCTGTTCAACCAGATGGACCTGGGAGCCTCCCTGGAACAGCTTCTGGAACCCGGCAAGGCCAACTCCTTCCGCGACTCTGAAAACGTGATGGCCGCCCTCCTGGGCAAATCCGCCAAGGGACGCGACTACCACGTCATCAACAGCACCGGCAAGGCTCTGGCCATCCGCCACGGCAAGTGGAAGTTCATTCCCGCCGGCGTAGCTATCCGCGACGGGATCAACGGCGCCTCCGCCAAGATGAGCAAGTCACCGGAAGGCGGCAGCCTGTTTGATCTGGAAAAGGACCCCAAGGAACTCAACAACGTGGCCGCCCAGCATCCGGACGTCTGCGAACAAATGAAGGCCAAGCTCCAGGAAATCCGCCAAAGGCCGGAAACCAAGGCGGACCTGGTGGACCTGCTTCCCCTGGACGACTAACAACAGCCAACCAACCTGAATCATGAGAGAATCCGCCACATGCTCCCAGTGCGGGCACGGGTACACCTACCCGGCTGAACTGGATGCAAAAGCCGGCATGCGCTGCACGTCGTGCGGCGTTCTGATTCACGTTAAAACGGGGCTTCCCTTCGGGGAAGCCCCCTCTTCCCCCTCCGGGCAGAATGAGGAAAACGGCATGAAGAAAACGCCGGCCCTCCCTCCCGTTAAAAGAAAGCAGCCTGCTTCTTCCGGGCGGGACGCCGATGCCCGCGGTCCCATGGAAGAAATCCTCAGGCATCCCATAACCACGGAAACCGGCGGCACCGTTCCCGCCGTATCCTGGCTGGCGTGGGGACTGGCCCTGGTTGCAATAATCCTGGCCTTCATCTTCCCCTCCTACGGGAACGACTCCACGGACCCGCTGTACATGCTCCAGTGGCTGCCGTCCATGATCTTCGGCTGCACGGCGGCCATCCTTTTCATTCAGGGGCTTGCGGCCATGCGCCGCTAGCGGAAGCCGGACTTCCGGGGCTATTGGAGCAACTCCGGAAAGGAACCGGGCGCATCCAGAAAAACCTTCCCGCACAGCCGTGATTTTTAAGCTTGCCTGTCAAATTAGCAGGGTCTAATTTATGCTCCGTAACTTATGGAACGGGAGGCAGAGGCGCAGGAAAACAGGTGGAGAGCCAGGCTGGACGCCGTCCTGATGCACAGGATATGGGGGTCCCTTATCTTCCTGTGCATTGTTTACGTCATCTTTTTCCTGAGCTTTGCCATCGGGGATCCCCTGGTCAAACTGATCCAGACGGGCACGCAGATGTTCAGCGTCTGGGCCAGCCACATGCTGGAACCGTGGCCCCGCCTGCAATCCCTGCTGGGTGAAGGCGTGGTGGGCGGCGTAGGGGGCGTGCTGGCCTTCCTGCCGAACGTGGTGCTGCTCTTCGGGGCCATCACCGTGCTGGAAAACAGCGGGTACATGATGCGCGTCTCCCGCCTCATGAGCCGCATCATGAAAATCATGGGGCTGAACGGCAGCAGCTTTGCCCCCCTCCTGCTCGGCTTCGGCTGCTCGGTTCCCGCCATCCTGTCCACCCGGAGGATTGGCGCGCGCAATGACCGGCTGGTCACCATCGCCGTACTGCCCATGATGAGTTGCGCAGGGCGCCTGCCCATCTACATGATGTTCGTCTCCGCCCTGTTTCCCTCCCGCTTGCAGGCTACCGTGCTGTTCGGCATTTACGCCAGCGGCGTCATGCTGGCCCTCTGCTGCGCCCGGCTCCTGAAAAACACGTTCTTCAAGACCGTGCAGAGGGACTCCCTCCACCACATGAAACGCCTGCGCCTCCCCTCCCTGCGCAAGGTGGGCCTTCTGATGTGGTCCCGGGCCTTCATGTACGTCCGGAAGGCGGGAACCTTCATCCTGGGCGCCTCCATCATCCTGTGGTTCCTGAATACCTACCCCAAGCCGGAGGAAGGCGCCGCGCCGACTGCCGCCGCGGCCATGGAGCATTCCTACGCCGGGCAGATAGGCCACTGGATGGAACCCGTCACGCAAGTAGCCGGCTTTGACTGGAAAATCAATTCCGCGCTCCTGGGCGCTTTTGCCGCCAAGGAAATCTTTGTCACCCAGATGGGCATCCTCTTTGCCGTGCAGGACGGGGACTCCGGTCCCGCGGCCCAGCAGACGCTGAATGCCCGTCTCAAGGCCAGCTACACCCCCCTGCAAGGCATCAGCATCATGATGTTCTGCCTTATCGCCCTGCCCTGCATCGGAACCGTCACCGTCGCCAAACGGGAGGCTGGCACCTGGTGGTTCGCGCTGGCTCAATTTGCGGGGCTGACGCTGTTGGGCTTTCTGACGGCTACGCTGGTGTACCAGGCGGGATTGCTGCTGTAGAAGAGACCGGAAATACCGCATACCCCGGCAAGTCATCCCGCCGCCAACCGGAAGCGGAGGCTTGATTCCCTCCTCTTCCAGATTCGCCCGCCCTGCGGGCTTCAAGCTCCGCTTCCCGCCAACCAAGCCCGGATCATGCCCGGTTTCTTTTCAGCTGCCGCAAGGGCCTGGCGATTCTTCATGGCTTCTTCCACAAAAAAACCGGAGGGATGCCTCCCTCCGGTTTCCGGATACGGTTGGTAAAACCGGTTAAATGGTCTTGATGACGGAAGACTCGTCATCCTCCCTGTCGTCAGAGGCGGCCTTCTTGGTGGGAACAGGCGTCTTTTTAACCTTTTCCAGGGCTTTTTCTACTGCCGTAATCACCTTGTCTTCACCAGTCTTCTCACTGGCAAGTTCATTGTAAACCTTTTCTTTGGCTTCATAATCAGCCTTGGCGGCGGCATCGTTCGGGTTGGCCTTGAACTTGTCTTCCGCCTTGAACAAGGCTTCTTCCGCGGCCTGGAACTTGGGTTCCACCTCATTCCTGTGGTCTTCCGCCGTCTGCTTGATGCGGCCCAGCAGGCGGATCACATAAGGACGGTTGCTCAGCCGCTTGAAGGCGGAAACCAGGAACTGGCGGCGTTCGCTCGTCTTGGCATCCGCAATGAGGGGTTCAAACAGCTTGAGGGTGGCGTTGTCATCCCGGTCACGGTCCACGGAAAGCACGCGGAGAATGGAATCATGGGCCTGGGTGCGCACGCGTTCATGCAGGGATTCATCCTTCCAGGCCTTGAACAGGTACGGAACGGCGTCATCCGTATTCCAGTCCCCCCAGGCGGTGACGATGGCCAGGGCCTTCTTGGGGTCTTCCTTGTAGCTCTTTTCCATCATGTCCAGCACCTTGGGATCACCCGTGCGGGCCAGCAGCTTGTAGAGGATCTTGACGTTTTCCTCCGGCATGTCCTTCTGGTACTGCAGCAGCTTGGAAGACAGGGCCGTACGCTTGGCGGGGGGAGCCTCGTCAATCAGGTAGCGGGCCGTGCGGAAGGCGGAGGAAACCAGGTCCTGGGAAGCATCCTTCTGCTGGAGAATCTTCATGATGTCGTCCAGGTCGTCCAGCTTCATCGCAAAGCGCATGTACTTGAGCACCACGGCCTGCTTGTCCTGAATCTTCTTGTTCTTGCTCTCGCTGATGGAGGCGTACAGGTCTTTCAGCATGTCACGCATGGCGGGGCTGGAGGATTTGGCCAGCAGCGTCACCATCATGGAGTATTTTTCCTTGCTGTACTTGCCGACGTTTTTCTTCATGTCTTCCACCACCTGGCGGGCGATGTTGTCATCCATCTGGGCCATGATGGAAACCAGGTGGGCGGCTCCGGGCCAGTTTTCCCGGTTCCCCTTGACTCCCCTAACATTGGAGAGCAGCAGGGCGGCGTCCTCCGCATTCGGCACGACTTTCACGTCCGGAACACGGCCAAGATTTTTGGAATCAAAAAGGCGGCTGCGGCCCAATTTGCCGCCTTCCACCACGAGCTCGTTCAAGCGCGCGTTTTCCCCTTCCACCTGGTCTTTCTTGCTATTGGTATGCCATGCGTAAATCCCCACGCCGCCGGCGGCAAGCACCAGAATGCATACCCCGTAAATCACACCCCTCAGCAGGGATTTGGATTTATCTACGGAGGCAACCATTTCCCGGGCGGTTTCCGCCCCGGCAGGCGGCTGGATTCCGCCGGTTCCCGGCACGGGAATGCTGCCGGTGGGGGAAGCCGCCGCGGCAGGCACAGGCTGGGAAGAGGCGGCAGACGCCGCAGAAGGAACAGGTGCTGGGCCCAGGGGGGATTTCAGCACCTTCAGCCGGGGCACGGAACTTCCATCCTGGGCAGCGGCTGGCGCTTCCTCCTCCTTGGCAGGAGCCGGAGCGGTCTTCAAAACTTTCAATTTGGGAACGGTGGATGCAGCGGGGGCCGGGGCTGCTTCCGCAACAGCGGATTCCGGCTCCTGGGCAGCTGCAGGCGCCACACCGCGAGCCGCCCTTGCCCGTGAAGGTTACGGCCTTGGCCCCGGAGGGGATCTTATCCTCCCGCTTGATGGCGTCCGCCAGGGCTTTCTGGGCTTCCGCTATTTTAGCGAGGGCATCCTGAATCTGGGCGTCCACCGCGGGGTCCGCCATGGGCTTGGAAGCGGCTTCCTTCTGTTCCTGTTCCGCAGCAAGCCGGGCTCTCTCCTCCTCCGCGGCCATGCGCGCCGCTTCCTTTTCCGCGGCAATCCGCGCGGCTTCCGCAGCCTCCTGCTCCGCTTTGATTCTGGCGGCTTCCTCCTCCGCGGCTATTCTGGCAGCCTCTTTTTCCGCGGCAATGCGGGCGGCTTCCTGTTCGGCGGCAGCCTTTTCCGCGGCAATCCTGTCCGCTTCCGCCTGCTCCGCGGCACGGCGCGCGGCTTCTTCTTGCTCCTGGGCCAGCTTGGCCTGCAATTCAGGAGTGAGGAAACGCGGCTTGGCAACTTCCACGCCTTCCGCGGCAGGAGAAGCAAACTTCACCTTGGACGCTGCGGGAGGGGCTGCCGTTACGAGACGCCGGCGTAATTTGGGAGCCTCTGGAGAAGACGGGGATTCTGGCTGATCTGTCATGATGATAAAATGGCTGGAAGATTGGGGTGATTTTACATGATATCCGCGGCCCTGCAATCTCAAAATCCCGGCTGACGAACGGACGCGGAGCGCGCCGGAATCCCTGATTTAAAAAGGTATTCCGGAAAAATGCTTCATGCGGAGCGGAAAATGAAAAGACGTTTAAACATCTTTCAAAAGCCCTTGCACAAATTGTTAAACAACGCAATTTTTTAATGATAAAAAACGTGAATAAAGGATAGGAACCATAATGAATCTCAAGAACATGTGACCGTTATTTAAACGTTCTTTTAAATCATGTCAAAATACATGCTCTTTTTTCTTGCTACCCTCCGGAGCTTTTATTAAACAAAGAACCACTCGTCAATATCATGAATTCCAACGACAGCACCAAAAACAAGAGGCGCTATACGCCTGAAGAAAAACAATCCGTTCTTGATTTCATTGCTGAACGAAAAACCCAGAACAAAAGGGGCGCCCAGAAAGAAGCCGCTGAACGCTACGGCATTAGCACAGTGACTATTTCCAGCTGGATGAAGGCCACTAAAGCCAAGCGCGGCCGCAAGCCCGGCACCAAAAACACAGCGGCCCCCAAGGCGCAGCCCCTTGCAGCGGCCCAGCCCGCAGACCTGCGCCGTCTGGCCGCCGTGCTGGAAGAAATTGCCGACCTTGAAGCCCAGACAGCCAAGCTTGACACCCTCCGCGCTGAAGCCGAGGAACTCAAAAACAGGCTGACCGCCAGACAGGCCTGATTATAGTTCTCCATTCCTTCTCCCGATAACCGGCTTTCCTTAACGGAGGGCCGGTTATTTTCTTTCCGGAGATCGCACTTGCCCCTCCGGAACAATTCCTTTAATATTTGCGGCCGTGACTCAACGCGCCCACATTGCTCCCGCGAGCCAGTCCGTGGAAGGCATGTATGCCGACTACTTTCTGGATTACGCCTCGTACGTCATCCTGGAACGGGCCGTCCCCAAGATCAATGACGGGTTTAAACCCGTGCAGCGCCGCATCCTGCACGCCATGGACAGGCTGGATGACGGACGCTATAATAAAGTGGCGAACATCGTGGGCGACACGATGAAATTCCACCCGCACGGCGACCGCTCCATTGCAGATGCGCTGGTGGGCCTGGGACAGAAAGGGCTGCTGATTGATACGCAGGGAAACTGGGGCAACATCCTGACGGGAGACCCCGCGGCGGCCTCCCGGTACATTGAAGCGCGCTTCACCCCCTTTGCCCACGATGTGGTATTCAGCCCCAAGGTCACGGAATGGCAGCTTTCCTATGACGGCAGGAACAAGGAACCGGTCAGCCTGCCCGTCAAATTTCCCCTCCTTCTCGCCCAGGGGGCGGAAGGCATTGCCGTGGGCCTGTCCAGTAAAATTCTCCCCCATAATTTCAATGAGCTGATTGACGCCTCCATCGCCCATTTGCGCGGACAGCCTTTCCAGCTTCTGCCGGACTTTCCCACCGGAGGCGTGATGGACGCCACCAACTACCGGGACGGGGAACGCGGCACGGGCCGCGTGCGTATCCGGGCGCGCATCATTACGGAATCAAAAAAGCTCCTCCGCATCACGGAAATACCGTTCGGGGTCACTACGGAACTCCTGATTGATTCCATCGTCTCCGCCGCGGAGAAGGGAAAAATCAAAATTGCCCGCATTGAGGACAATACGGCCCAGCACGCGGACATCCTGGTGCACCTCCCCGCCGGAGCGGACCCGGAGCAGACCAGGAAAGCGCTGTTCGCCTTCTCCGCCTGCGAGGTCAGCATCTCCCCGAACGCCTGCGTCATTGTGGAAGAAAAGCCCCGGTTCATGTGCGTCAGCGACATCCTGCGCTACAACACGGACTCCACCAGGGAAATCCTGCGCCGGGAGCAGGAAATACGCCTCAAGGAACTCAACGAGGCATGGCACCAGGCAAGCCTGGAAAAGATCTTCATTGAAAACCGCATCTACCTCTCCATTGAAGATTCAGAGACATGGGAGGAAGTGCTGGACACCATTGACCGGGAATTGCAGCCCTTTGCCGCCGCACTGCGCGGCCCCATCACCAGGGACGACCTGGTGCGCCTGACGGAAATCAAAATCAAGCGCATCTCCAAATTTGACGCTTTCAAGGCGGACCAGCACATCCGGCAGCTTGAGGCGGACATTGAACAGACGCAGAAGAACCTCAGCCAGCTCACCAGGTTCACCATCCGCTGGTTTGAGTCCCTGCGCAAAAAATATGGCGCGGCCTATCCCCGGAAAACGGAAATCTCCTCTTTCGGCTCCGTGGACCGGGCCCAGGTGGCCGTGGCCAATGAAACGCTGTATATTGATGAAGAGGGCTTCGCCGGCTATGGCGTCAAGAAGGGGAACCCCGTCTGCAAGTGCTCCACGCTGGACGACGTGCTGGTCATCGACAGTACGGGGGTGCTCAAAATCGTGCGCATCCAGGACAAATTCTTTGCCGGTAAAAATCCCCTTTATATTTCCGTGATCAAGAAAGATGACGATCCCGTCTTCAATCTGATTTACCGGGACGGCAGGGACGGCCCGGTGTACGCCAAACGCTTCCATATAGGCGGCTTTACCCGGGACAAGGAATATCCCCTGACGCTCGGAACCAAGGGAACGCGCATCTTCCACTTCTCCGTGCATGAGACGGAGGAAAACAGCGCCCAGATCAGCGTGAACGTGTACCTGAAGGCCGTGCTGAAGCTCCGCAACCTGGTCAGGCCATTCCACTTCTCAGAGCTGAGGATTAAAAACCGGGGCGCCCAGGGCAACATCCTCACCAAGCACCCGGTGGAACGCGTCTCCCGCATCATGCCTCCGGCCAAATCCGGGGATGAAGAAGCGGAGGAAGAAGCCTCCGCCCCTGAAGCGGAACAGGCGCAAAGCACGCCCGCTCCGGATGCGGCAACGCCGCAGGCTTCCCCGGCCCCGGGCCAGGAAGGCCCCCCCTCCGGACCTGCGCTGGAACAGGGCTCCCTGTTTGAATCCTGAAGCATTTAAAATGAGGAGCGTCCTCCCTGCCACCCCATTTTCGGCTTGCCACAGCGGGCCATCTCCGGTAGATATGTGCCACCTTATTCACCACGCCGCTTTAGCTCAGTGGTAGAGCACCCGCCTTGTAAGCGGACGGTCGTCAGTTCAAATCTGACAAGCGGCTCCATTATAAACCCCTCAAGTTCACCGCTTGAGGGGTTTTCTTTTTATGGGCGGCATCATCCACGTCTGCACGTTCCATTAAACAAGGGTTCAGCGGGCATATAGCATTGCGATGAAATGGACGCGTACCTTTCCGCAGGAGCATGCATTGTTGACTTGCGCGGAACGGAAGGGAGAGGGAGATATCTTTTTCCTTCATCCCCGGATTCCCGGCGGAACACCTCCCCTATCCGGGAAAGCAACCGATAAAAAAGCCCCCCGGCCCGAGGGCCGAGAGGCGAAGTATCCTAACGTAAAGTCCATTAACAGTTACATCATTTCCGGCAGGACGCAAGACTTAATCCTCCTCCCCGGGACAAATAATTTTTCCTGCACAGGAAAAATCACTCAATGCCATGGACTCTCACACTCTTGAAATTCGTAAGAATTCCCCCGCATCCTCTTCATGGAAAAACGGCCAGACGGGATACCCGGGAACGGACCCGGTGCGTTATTCCAGGTAACCAGCCGGAATGTTTCCCGGATTTCAAACCTGCCCCAGAGCCGGAAAGCGGAATCAATCCGCGCCTTTCATGGGTTCCTGCAAATTTCCGGCGTGGTGATTTTTGCCGTCCATGATTCCAATCTCCTGCCAGGGAATCCGGCTTGTTCATGCCCTGACTCCGGGGACAACAATGGACACGTTAAAAAGCCGTTTCCCCTCTTGAACATGCACTGATTGCAGTTCCCGGAAATACTATCCATCGTTGAATCAATGAATACTACAGAAAAAAACATGGCTGCGGCCATTCTCCGCTTTGAAGATGACCGCGTTACAGGCCCGAATTCCCTCAGGGTCACCCGTCTTCCTGCCGCCGACAAGGGCGGCAAATGGGAGATTTGCGGCATTTGCGACGGCATTGAACCCGCCGTATTCAACCGCCTCAAGTCCCTGCTGGACGCCGGAAAGCGGGAAGAAGCCTGGGAGGGCTGCCTTCAGTACGTCCTGGACAATACCGCCGCGGTCCGCGCCTGGATTGGCTCCGATGCCCACCCGGCTACGGAATTCATCCTGCGGGACCATTATTTCAATTCCGGTAGCAAGAACACCGGGAAGATACTTCAGCGCGCGTTGAACATCCACGGCGCCGGGCTCACGGTGGACGGCATTGTTGGACCCAAGACCAGACAAGAGCTACAGGACCAGTTGGCTGGCACGGATGAAGCGGTATTTTTGGTTGGCCTCCAGGAAAAGCGCAAGGCGTTCTACCGCTCCTGCAAGCAGTTCCCGACCTTCGGGCGCGGCTGGCTGCGCCGCTGTGACGACGCCTTCAGCGTTGCACGGGCCATGGCTTAGAGAGACGTTCCAAAACGCAAAAAGCGCCCTCTTAAATGGGGGCGCTTTTTTGATCTTCTGGAAACTCGCTCCCGCGATGACTAGTCTTCATCCCACAGCAGGGAAGGATCATTAGGGTCAAGGGTTGGCAGGTCCGGCTGAATGAGGTACTTTGCGATGACGTCAACACCGTGCAGCAGCTTTTTCTGCATGCCGTCAAGCTGGCCTATGCAATAGCCAACCGTTCGGAGGTCACCGCGGGCTGTGGCGCGTTCCATTTCGTGGACAAGGTCCGCAAACTGGCGTTTATAGCTCTCCTTCCATTCCGTGAGGATTTTGATGGCTTTTCCGCGTGTCTTCACACGCATAAGTTTTTCTTTCAGTGTTTTGCGTGCCATAACAATTCGTTTTTGTTCTATTATTTTCTCCACGTAACAACATGTGGGTAATCCCCTGGATTATGAGGGTAAAAACTGGCTGCTCCATATTCGGCGATTAGTTGTGCTTTTTCTTCGTCATTGTAGTTGAGGTATTTTTCATAGAGTTGAGCAGATTCCGGTTTTACCGTGAATTCAACAAATTCCTCCCAGTCATAAAAATCAAAATGGTTATTGGGGTTGAAAAGCATATCAGCATCAATCTCTCCTCCATCTCCTCCCGTTTTTTTCTTGATTAAAGAGACGGCAAGATAAACTTGCTCTCTCGTTAAATCACTGTTAAACCGTTGCATAATGGGAGCTAGTTTATAATAACTAACCGTCATATTGTATTTTTCTTCGTGCATTGTCTTGTTCTTTCAGCTTGTTGTTCTGTCTCCGGGGTCCTTACCTCCCTTCAACAAGATTAATTTACTAAACATTGTTTAGTAATGCAAGGAAAAAATTACTTTTCTGACAACTTTTTTTTCAAATCATGGTTTTCAATCGTCAGAATGATTAACTGCTGCATATAGGGCTGGAGCTTCCTTTTACCGTTTTTCCAATGGTAGATGCTCATTTCCGTGACCTTCAAAAGCTCCGTAGCCTTTTTTACCGCATCATAAGGATTTTTTAATTCGTAGGTCTTGTAAATCCAGTCGAGAAATTCTTGGATAGTCATGATTTTGTTTTCTGTTTAGTCCCACATGGCCTCTTGAGGAAGCCAGTTGTCAAGAATTGATTGAGCTTCTTCTAGGCTTCCGCCATTTTTCAAGAGTTCCAGGGCTTTTTTTCCTGCGGTTATTTTGCTGGGATGGTTCGCCAGGGTATAGCTTGTTGCGTTGAGGGCCAGTGCGGCGCGGGGGTATTTGGCGCGGGCGGCGTTTAGCTCGTCTTCAATGGCTGCGGTGTTGATGGGGCTATACGCAGGGTTGTTTTCGATGTTGTCCCATGCCTGCCGATTTTTATCCCATGCTTTGTTCCAGCACGCAGTTATTTCCCGGA
>ERZ791837.2034-NODE-2034-length-11923-cov-2.622346_pt1 | contig 11923 bp, 11 predicted proteins | sample MGYA00510292_ERZ791837 | MGnify/ENA primary metagenome ERZ791837 (study PRJEB30046, sample SAMN00715259) | human gut metagenome | study: EMG produced TPA metagenomics assembly of the A metagenome-wide association study of gut microbiota in type 2...
CTGACCTACACGAGGTAGACGATATTGTAAAGGAAAACGTTAATTTTGTTCCTGCAAGAACTCTTGATACAGTACTGAAAACGGCTCTTGTATATCAGCCTGAGTACGATGAACACGAACAAAACGACACATCTTCAATTATTCCACCGGCTTCTAAAAAAGCGCCAAAGCCTTTGGCTTACGTATAAGGAGGTTGCATGAATTTTAATCTTGTATCATTTGAAGCATCGTATGGATTGTTCTCCCAGATTCCTCCTTGCAGCAGCATTGAAATAGCTTTTGCTGGACGTTCCAATGTGGGAAAATCTACGCTTATAAATAAGATTATGAATCGTAAGTCACTGGCACGTGTCAGTGCTGTTCCCGGAAAAACCGCAACTATCAATTTCTACAAGGTTGACCCTGTAAGAATTGTCGATCTGCCCGGATATGGATATGCCAAGGTTGCCAAAACGGAAAAACACCGTTGGGCTGATCTTATTGAAGGCTATCTCGACTCTGAAAGAGATATAAGACTTATATTCCTGCTTATTGATATGCGTCATCCTCCATCTAAAGATGATCTGCATATGATAAATTATCTCATTGAACGTGAGCTGCCATTTGTAATAATTCTAACAAAGGCCGACAAGCTCAAACCTACTGAGAGAAAGCGCCGCTTAGCGGCGTTTGCAGATGAGATTCCATATTTTGATGAGATACACGTTGTTCCATTCTCTTCTATGACAAGAGAGGGCGTCGATGAGATTCGTGATATTATAACAGATATTGCAGAAAACTCTGACAAAGAACAGGAATAATAATTTGAAAGGAAGTAGAAATCATGTTTGTATCAAAAAATCTTAATGTCAACGAAAAAGGCAACCTTACTATAGGAGGTGTCGATACCATAGAGCTTACCAAAGAGTATGGAACTCCTTTATATGTAATGGATGAGGATATGGTTCGCAGTCATTGCAGAAGCTTTAAGGATAGCATCGACCACTTTTACGGCGGAAATGGTCTTGTGTGCTATGCAAGTAAAGCTTTCGCCTGCAAGGCTATGTATCGTATTATTGAAAGTGAAGGTCTGGGAGTAGACGTTGTATCAGGTGGTGAACTTTACACTGCCATTACAGCAGGTACTGACCCTATGAAAATCTGTTTTCACGGCAACAATAAGACCATAGATGAGCTTAAAATGGCTATTGAATACGGTGTGGGACGTATAATAGTTGATAACATATACGAAATGAAAACACTAAGTGCACTCTGCGTAGAAAGCGGCAAAAAAGCCGATATTATGCTAAGAATAAAGCCGGGTGTTGATGCACACACACATAACTTCATCCGCACAGGACAGATAGACAGCAAGTTTGGTTTTGCACTGGAAACAGGAGAAGCTTTTGACGCCGTAAAATTTGCTCTTGATTGTGATAATCTTAACTTTGTAGGTCTGCACTGTCATATTGGTTCACAGATACTTGATACACAAGGTTTTGATGCTGCCGCTGAAGTTATGCTTACATTTATAAAGAAAATACATGACGAACTTAATACAGAAGTACGTGATTTAAATCTCGGCGGTGGTTTCGGTATTCAGTATACAGAAGCCGATGATCCACTTCCATATGAAGCATTCATGGAAGCTGTTTCCGTAGTTGTTCACAAGTTCTGCAAAGAAAACGATATGCCGCTGCCTTTCATTATCATTGAACCGGGACGTTCAATTGCAGCACCGGCAGGTATAACTCTTTACACAGTAGGCGGAAAAAAAATCATCCCGAATATTCGTACATATGTATCCATCGATGGAGGTATGTGCGACAATCCGAGATATATCCTATACCAATCTGCATATGATGCACTTATTGCAAACAAGGCGTCAGAGCCAAAGAATACAGTTGTTACTGTTGCCGGAAAATGCTGTGAGAGCGGCGACCTTATCGGTGAAAATATGCCTTTGCAGGAATGTGAACCGGGTGATATCTTAGCTGTATGTGCAACAGGCGCTTACAACTACTCTATGTCCTCCAACTACAATAGACTTTTAAAGCCTGCTGTTGTATTTGTAAAGAACGGAAGTTCGTATCTTGCAGTTCGCAGGGAAACTCTGGAAGATATTGTAAGAAATGATATGTGATCAGATTTAATAGTTTAAATAGTAAATCCGCTTCCGATGAAATGTCGGAAACGGATTTTTTATTTTTTGTTGATATAAAGCTTACGAAATTCGTATAAGCCTTATATTTGTAATTTTTGCTGTAAACGGAACATCACTATTTGAACCAAAATCAAAAGAAAGACGTGTATTAGTATCTGTTGCAGAATTCATAGTAAAAGTTTCTATAAAATGTCTAGTTTCAGGAGTAAATTCAATTTCATTATAATAATAGGATAAATAATCACCGGATGACTGCATTACATTTGGTCCTGAAATGATATTTTTGGTTGACTCATAATCAAAAGATAACTGATATGATGCACCACTTTCCATTGTTAGACCTTTGTATTTTGCCTGAATGCCCCATGCTACAGTACCGACTGATTTTACATCAACAGAAAATCCACCTGAAAAGGCAGTAAACTCTGCATCCGAACCGCCATTTGTATCTACGGCAAAACTCCATCCATTTGTATTGGTAATCATATTTGGATTTCTATTTATGCTTGCCATGACCTTTCTTCTCAGTACTGCCATATCAAATATGTTAATGCGTTTATCTTCACAAAGATCATACTTCTCCCAGTCAGACAGCTTTCCAGAACCAGTAAGCCACTTTTGAAGTGTTATAAGATCTGAAATAGTATATGTGAACTCATAATCGGAAGGATCAACGCCGAGATAACTATACATATGATTAAGTGTATAATTAGCTCTGTTTTGAAAAAATTCAGTTACATTGGCAATAACATCATTATTAAGGAAACTCCTTATACTTGCAAGTTTCTGCTCTTTAGTAGCACTTGGCCATGAGCTGAACCATGATTCGTCCCAACGATATTCTGAATTCACAATCATATCCGAATACTGTTTACTATACTGTTCCATAAGTTTAGTAACTTTTTCAGCTGAAGCAATATCATCTGCATATAATCTATAGACCTTTATAAACTTTGAACGAAATTCCTCATTTTTAAGCATGGCAATAAAAAGATTGGTCGGAGCATAATTTTTATTACTTATATGCGTGAAACTGTTATACGTATAAAGCTTAGTATTCTGCATAGAAGAATCATAAGTATACCCCATAGAATGGTCAAAGTCAAATGACATCATACGCCATTTTCCATCGCTATAAGGGTTGCCATTGATAATGCCACCTGTATTTCTCCATGCTCCGTAATTGTAATTAGGCCAGTCCCATACACCATAGTAGATACCAGCTGCATAATGCTCTATCAGTGAATCAACGTCAATAAAATCGCAGGCTTTTTGATAGTTACTTAAAACAGTCATATTAAGCTTGGAAAGAGAGTTAGCCGTACTAATAAAATTACTACACTCAATTTCTGCACCTTCTTCACTTTGCCCATCCTTAACCATGGCAACATTCTTTTCAGGAATTCCGTAATTACTTTCGATATATTCGGCAGATAATCTTTCTGTTATCTCGTAAAAACCCCAGTACTCACCATTTATGAATAAAACACATGGTTTCATTTCCATAGTCGCAACTTCTCTGTCACTGATCAAATCCTGACCTATAACATCACGAAACCTTTGTGCACTTACTGCACGCAGTGAAAGTGAGTCATATTCATCAATAATATTTCCCTCCCAATCTGTATTGTCAGGAAAAATTGGGTATGAAAGCTTTGATGCCCCGTAGTCACTTCTTGCGAAAAGATTAAAGCTTTTCTGAGCCGAATTTCTTGTAGATGAACCTTTTATACGGATTCCCATATTCTGCTCAACAACGGCATTACCATTTTCAAAAACAGTAATACTTGCTTCACGCTCCCACGCTTTGCCTCTACCATGATAATTACGCATTGTTGCAGGATCACTGTCCTCGGCCCAGACATCATCATTACTCCAATCCCACTTTTTTCCAACAACATATATACCCTTATCAGGGTCAAAGAGATTATCAGGGTCTGTAACAAGTGAAACAACTGTCATATCCTTGTAATTCGCAAGTTCGCCGTCAGTCACAAAATAACTCTGCTGTACAACAGGACTGAAAGTGCCATCAGAATTTTTAGCAGCGGCACGTACTATACAAGCCTTATCAACAAGATATGTAGGAGCTTTGTAGTATGTTCCGGCAGAAATAGATGTTGCCGTACCATCCTCAGTGTATGCACTATAAATATTCGGTTCATCCGAACGATCCTTAATAGTAATATCACCTGTATAAAGCATTGACGTTTCAGAAGTCAGCGGATCACTGCCATCAATAGTATAATAAATCTCCGTTCCCGCAGCTGAAGAAAGTTTCATTGAAAATTCTTTATCAAAAAATCCTGAGCCAACGGAAAACGTTGGAGCAGTAACAACTTCCTCATTTGCTTTGCCTGGAGTAGGAGTCATTACTTCCATATCTCCATTTTTTATTCTGCCATAGGTCTTGTCCTCGCCAAGAGTCGGAAACGTCACTTTCTGCACTGTCGAACCGTCGGGTGTACTGAGCATCAATGTCTCACCATTTTTGCTCAATGAAAATGGCGTATGAAGCTCATTAGATGTTGATTCACGACCAGATGCAAACACAATAAGATACTCACCTGCTCCTATGACTGTATCTTTAGGAAACGTCCACAGAAGAGTATTGGAAGCATTATCAGAAAGTCCGCAGCCATACAGATCAACAACAGTATCAGCTGCATTATATATCTCAATCCAGTCAGAGTAAAGACCATAGCTGTCTGATAGACAAGACTTATTCTGAGCGCATATCTCATTTATGTATACATCTGAGCCGACAGCAATTTCAGAATCAGCAGCAATTACAGATATAAAATTCGATGACGACAGAATCATTGCAGCAGATACGACAGATGATATCACTCTTGCTAAAAGACTTATTTTGTATTTCATATTTTACACCTCTTTTTAACAAATGTATTCAATTATATTATATATTACTTTTCTAAAACTTACAATAAAAACTATATATCTCATCAAAAAGCTGTGATATTATATAAATAGGCAATGTGCATTTTATGCATATCCACAAATAAAAGAAGTACTTGCATTCATTTCAATATACTGCTTGATTATTTCAAACAGGTATATTATAATAAGGAAAACAAAGAATGACACAGAAATTATAAAATTAAATATCTAAAATAATGCGGAGGTAAAAATGCAGTATACATCTACATATAAATCGTCAGTTGGAAAGCTTCTTCTTACCGCTGATAACATAGGACTTACAGGACTTTGGATCGAAAATGAAAAGTACCACCCACTCAATCTTAACACTGAATATCAAGAAAAAGAAGTTTCAGTCTTTGCAGAAACAAAACGTTGGCTTGATATTTACTTTTCAGGCAAAGAACCTGATTTCATGCCTGATATTCACATGGTAGGCACAGAATTTCAAAAGGAAGTCTGGGAAATCTTGCTTACAATTCCTTATGGCAAAACAATTACATATGGAGAAATAGCAAATCAGATAGCCAAAAGCCGAGGCATTTTACGTATGTCTGCACAGGCTGTGGGAGGCGCCGTTGGACGCAATAAACTATCTATCATCATTCCATGTCACCGTGTTGTTGGAACAAAAGGCAACCTTACAGGATATGCAGGCGGAATTGACAAAAAGATCATGCTTCTAAAATTAGAAAATACATTCAGAGACGATTTCTTTATTCCAAATCATAGAGCTTAACTATTGCTTAAATTCTTCAATATGCCTTCATGGATGTATATTTAATATTTAAAGAAAAGTATGCTAAAATATAAGTGATAATAAATAATGGAGGTCTTAATATGAACATTATAAAAAAACAACACTTTGACGAAGAACGAGCTCTTTACAATAGCCATAATCTGACACTTGAAGAGTGTTCATTTGACGGTCCTGCCGACGGTGAAAGTGCATTAAAAGAAAGTACTGATATTGAAGTTCATAACTGCTTCTGCAATCTTCGTTATCCTTTCTGGCACGATTCTAACCTTATAATTACAGGTTCTGAAATGACTGAACTTTGTCGTGCAGCTCTGTGGTATTCAAACTACATAACTATTATTGATACAAAAATGCACGGCATCAAGGCGCTTCGTGAATGTTCTAATGTAAAAATAGAGAATTGTGATATTATTTCCCCGGAATTCGGTTGGTCAGTAAATAATATCACAATAAAAAACAGCTCCGCAGTAAGTGAATATTTTATGATGAGAAGCAGTAATATCATATTTGACAATGTGAATTTCAAGGGCAAATACTCTTTCCAATACATAAAAAATGCCATATTTGAAAACTGTATTTTTGATACAAAGGATGCTTTCTGGCATGGAAAAAATATTGTTGTCAGAAACAGCATTGTAAAAGGTGAATACCTTGCTTGGTATTCCGAGGGTCTTACCCTTGAAAACTGCACGATTATCGGTACGCAGCCTCTATGCTACTGCAAGGATCTAAAGCTTATAAACTGCAAAATGATTGACACTGATCTGTGCTTTGAGCGGTCAGAAGTTCAGGCTGTAATAACAACGCCTGTTGAAAGCATAAAAAATCCCCTCAGCGGTACTATCAATGTTCCATATGTAAACGAAATTATCATTGATGAAGAATTCGCAAATGGAAAAATCATAACTGATTTAATAGACTAACGCTCAGGTATCGTTTTCCTGCTCAAAAAAGCTTCCTATAGGCTTTCCGAGAATCTGAGACAATCCCCAAAGTTCAATATCTGAAACCGTTCTGGTTTGTTCCTCAATTCTGCAAATCGATCCACGGCAAATATACACAGCTATTGTTTCAAGCTTATCTGACAGCATCTGTTGACTCATTTTCTGTTCAATACGAAACTTTCTAACCTGTTTGCCGACCATATTCATTTTTTCACCATCAATAATTCTTGCCATAATAATAATCCTCCCATAATGTCTTGACATAGGACAATTATTATGATATACTAAAATCACAGTTTTATTGTCCTGTAACAAGACAAACATCTATCCTTTTAAAGAAAGCGAGGGTAATATTATGGCAAACATTATCGAAATCAAAAACATAACAAAAGAATTCAAGGTTCTTAATCGACGTGAAGGACTGAAAGGCAGCCTAAAAGATTTATTTTCACGTGATTACAGGACAGTACGAGCCGTGGACAATATTTCAATGAGTGTATCCCAAGGTGAGATCGTCGGTTACTTAGGTCCTAACGGTGCAGGAAAATCAACTACGATAAAAATGATGACAGGCGTTCTTGAGCCTACATCAGGAGAAATCCTTGTCAACAGAAATATACCGTATAAGGACAGAACCAGAAATGCACAAGAGATCGGCGTTGTATTCGGACAGCGTTCGCAGCTTTGGTGGTCACTTCCGCTAATCGAATCTTTCAAGATACTCAAGGACATCTATCAGATCAGTAATTCTGACTATGACAATATGATGAAACTATATAAATCTCTGGTTGATATAGAACCGCTGCTTCGTAAGCCTGTACGTCAAATGTCATTGGGACAAAGAACGCTCAGCGATATTCTTGCTGCATTTTTACATAATCCTAAAATCGTATTTCTTGATGAGCCTACTATCGGTCTTGACGTATCAATGAAGAGTAAGATACGCACACTAATTCTTGCACTGAACAGAAAGAAAAACACTACAGTCATTCTCACAACTCACGATATGGGTGATGTCGATGCACTCTGTCAGCGTATTGTAATAATAGATAAAGGCAAGATGCTCTACGATAATGATATAGAGCATTTAAAGAGCTTCTTTGGTACATACAGAACTTTAAAGATACGTTCAGACGGCGATATGAAGGAACAGGCAGCTGTTTTGGAAAAAGAACTTGAATCTTACTGCGTATCTATTACAGCTGATGATGAATGGATCTCTGTTCTTATAAATGAGGAAAAAGCAAAGGTCATGGAAGTGCTAGGCGCAATTCAGAAAGCCCATGAGATACGTGATATGAAACTGGAGGAAATTTCCACCGAGGAGATCATAAAGAAAATCTACGAGGAGGGCACATTATGAGATTAAAAAAATACCTCGCCCTTACACGTGCCGGTATACTTGATTCAATGCAGTTTCGACTTGCCATGCTTGTTATGGTTGCAGGAAATCTTCTGTATCTGACAATTGTTTTTTTCCTCTGGAAGTCTATTTATGCCTCTGCCGGAACAGATATTGTAAATGGCATGACTTTTCACGATACACTAATATATCTTGTTCTTGCCACTGCTCTTTTCAATTTTATGGAAATGTATACTGTCTGGGAAATCGGACGTAATATTCAATCTGGAAAAATCGTACTCGACCTTTTAAAGCCTATGAGGTATAGAAGCTATCTCTTTTGGTCGTATTCGGGAACATTTGTAATTCAGTTCTTCGCAACATTTCTACCAACGTTTATTATTGTATGCATTGTTACAGGGGGAGCAATTCCAATGGGAACGAACTTGCTTTATTTTATAATTTCTGTAATTATGGCAGTTGTAATAAACTACAGTATTGATTTTATAGTAGGCACAATATGCCTGTACACTCAGTCTATATGGGGAATAAATATTATGAAACAGGTAATTGTACTGCTATTATCCGGTGCAACTATACCAATTGCGTTCTTTCCAGAAGCACTAAAAAAAGTCGTAGAATGTCTGCCATTCCAGTCCATTTATAATACACCTCTTACAATTCTGCTAAACAATTCTCCAAACTTTGAAACCATGGTTCTGAAACTTGGAATTCAGCTGATATGGTGCATAGTATTGCTACTCCTGAGCAGCCTGTTCTGGAAGGTATCTATGCGGCAGATCACAGTAAATGGAGGGTAAGACATGAAAAGAAAAGGTTTAAGCTTTTATCTGCATATTTACTTCAAGATCCTTACTCAGGACTTGAAAAGCAAAATGAGTTATCGTGCAGACTTTATCATTTCAACAATAGGAATGATTTTTACCAATATTGCAGGATTTATTAGTTTTTGGATATTATTCAGAAATTTTCCGTCCATCAATGGCTGGAATTACTATGAAATGCTGTTCTTATACGGTTTTTCCCTTGTTTCACTGACACCTGTGCAGTGCTTCTTTGATAACAACTGGAGTCTTAGAATGTACGTATATTCGGGAGATTTCATAAAATACTGCTTCCGACCTATAAACCTGTTTTTCTACTATCAGTCAGAAGTATTTGACATAAAAGGTTTGGGACAGCTTGCTTTTGGTGTAGGTACACTAATCTATGCATGGGCTAAGATTGGTCTTGCCTGCACTCCACTGATGATACTTAAAATGATCATTTTCCTGATAACAGCATCACTTATTATGATAGCTGTTATGAATGCAGCAGCAGCAACTTGCTTCTGGATAACCAACTCATTTTATGTAATGGATCTGGCTCTTAAATTCAAGGATTATGCAAAATATCCAATTACAATTTTCAGTCCTGTGTTTCGTTTTATTTTCACATTCATCATGCCCATTGCATTTATTGCATACTATCCAAGTCTTGTAATTCTACGTCCGGATGAAATTCCACTGTTATCGTGGCTGTCTCCCTTATTTGGATGTATATTCTTCTATCTGAGCTATAAATTCTGGATGTTGGGTGCTATAAAGTACAGCGGAACAGGATCATAATGAACGATTACTTTACAGTATAATAAAAAAACGGCTGAATCTTTGAAAGACTCAGCCGTTTTTCTTATAATAAGAGAGAACTTTATTTACTTTTATTTATACGCCAACCTGCAACGAAGAGAACTATTCCAGCCAAACCGCATACAGGCACAGGCCACCAAAGCTGACCTGTTTGAGGAAGCTTACCGCCGCCTGTTACTGTAGTGGTGGTGATGATGGTTGAAACGGACGTTGTAGTAGTTTCTGTGGTAGTTGTTGTAGTTTCTGAAGTAGTAGTTTCTGTATCTGTACCGGTAGTTGTAGTAGTGGTAGTAGTTGTGGTTGTAGTAGTTGTTGTATTATATAGAACATCACGGGAGTTTATAATCAAAAACTGAGTTTCGTTATTTCTGTATATAATCTTATACTCACCTGGGATATTAAGCTCCTTAACACGCCATGTAGACAGTGCATCACCTGACCACTGATATGTCCAGTCGTTTGCTTTATTGAGTGTAACAGTCTGTACATACTCATTATTGCAATAAATTGCAACATCGATCTCAGCAGGTCTTATCTGAATACTGGAATCATCAAACTGCCAGACTTTTTTTACACGATAAAGCTGTTCATTGAAAGACGGTTTATCATGTACAGTGAATTTAGCATTAGCAGTAATAATATTGCTATCATGAATATCCACAAGCATAGGAGTCGGGGTATAGATTTTTGAGCCCACAGAAAGTTTATCACCCGAAACAAGATACACACCATCTGAAAGTCCACTAAATGATAAATTACCGCTTGCATCGGAGATAGCGTCAGCGATCGGCTTCATACCATCAAGTACAGCGAAATTTTCAAGTGTACCGGCTGCATCCTGTAAAGATGAGACTGTAAGGTCTGGAAGATATACAGGGCAATCAGCGAAATCACCTTCCAGTTCGATTTTATCATCAGAAGTGAGAGAACCGATGTGATAAATACTAAAATGCATACCGTAAATAGGCTCATCACCTGACTTACAAACAATATTAAGACCACCGTCACCTGTAGCTGCTGATGTAATGAAGAACGCAGCTGAGAACCAAAGCATTGCAGCAATGGCACAAAAAACAGAACCTAAACGGCGGTAAAAATTACTGCGCATATAAATCACCTTCCTTTTTTTGTAGAACTTATATCATCAAATATATCTTTAGCCGAACGTTTGCGTCGTCTTTTTCCGCCTACTATCCAAATAGTAATAAGAATAGCAAGAAGCGGAATGCAAATGCCCGGAACAACAAGCATTGGGTCAACTTTAACAGCATCCGAAACAACTTTAATATTATGCGGATAAACTGTTTCAATACGGTGAGCACGGACAAGAAGTCTATGCGAGTTAATACCATATGGTGTACAAGTCATCAGTGTAACGTAATCTTTGCCCTCCGAAATTGCAAGCCTACTTGTTTCATGAGGAAGAACTATATTTATTTCCTCGACCTCATAGGTAAGTATCTCGTCCAGAATTGTAATAGTAAATGTATCACCTACCACAAGTCTATCAAGGTCACTAAAAAGTCTTGCCGAGGGAAGACCTCGATGAGCAGATATAACAGAGTGTGTAGTTGTGCCACCAACAGGAAGAGAAGAGCCTTCAAGATGACCAGCTGCAACGTTCAATATCTCATCGGAAGTACCGTGATAAATAGGTAGCTGAACATTTATAGTTGGGATAGTGATATAGCCCATAATGCCCGTACCGGAGATATTTAGTATATCCTCATATCCTGAAACAACGTCAGGATTTGAAAGTGGAGCTTCCACCTGAGCAATAGCTTCGTTATAAGCGTGAGCTTGACTCATGATCTCATCATAATGATTATCGTCAATTTGCTCAACAGCTATATCATAGCTTGCAATAGCCTGAGTTTGTACACGGGAATTCCACCAGTCACTGACAGTGGGATAAAGCATTACGGAGAGCCCCACGAGTAATATAATAACAAGAATAATTGTAGAAAGGGAAATGCGTTTTTTTCTCATGGAGTCCTCCCTAATGCCTGCCGACAAGAAAATGCCGGCAGACTAAGGTTTGTTACGCCCTTATGGGCTGTGTTTATAGACGTATGAAGGTTGTTATGAACAATATCTAAAAATCTTACTTATTAGCCATTCTCTTCTTGGAAACCAGAAGAACGCCGG
>ERZ791837.2036-NODE-2036-length-11907-cov-3.243503_pt1 | contig 11907 bp, 6 predicted proteins | sample MGYA00510292_ERZ791837 | MGnify/ENA primary metagenome ERZ791837 (study PRJEB30046, sample SAMN00715259) | human gut metagenome | study: EMG produced TPA metagenomics assembly of the A metagenome-wide association study of gut microbiota in type 2...
CCGCCCAAGAAGATTCGGTAAAACGCTTAATATGAGTATGCTCAGAAGATTTTTTGAGAAAACGGAAGAGGATAACTCATATTTGTTTGACGGGCTTGCCATAGCAGAAGCAGGGAATAAATACTGTAAATATATGAGGCAGTACCCTGTTATTAGCATTTCTTTAAAGAGTATGAAGCAGCCTACATTTGAAAAATCTTTTATGCAGTTTAAAGAAATAATAGCTTGTGAATTTGAAAGACATTATGAGTGTTTGAATAATTCGAGATTAGCAGGAAGAAAACATAAGAGAATAAAAGATGTTATTAATGATACTGCTATTGATGATGTTTATTCTACTGCATTGAAACTTCTTTCAGATTGCCTTTATGAAGTATATGGGAAAAAAGTGATAGTACTCATAGACGAGTATGATGTACCGCTGGAAAATGCATATTTCAATGGATTTTACGACGAAATGATAAATCTGATACGTTCGGTTTTTGAGAGTGTGCTGAAAACCAATGATTCGCTCGAATTTGCCGTTTTGACGGGTTGCCTGCGTATATCAAAAGAGAGCATCTTTACAGGACTGAATAACTTGAATGTATACCCTGTTACGGACAATGCGTTTTCACAGTATTTTGGTTTTACGGAGCAGGAAGTGAAACAGCTTGCGAACTATTATGGTCTTTCAGACTGCTTTGACGAAATTAAAACTTGGTATGACGGTTATATGTTTGGCGAAACAGAAATTTACAATCCGTGGAGTGTGCTGAATTATATTCAGTTTGCTTTGAATAATAGAAATCGTATTCCTAAAGCATATTGGATTAACACAAGTTCAAATAGTATTATTCATGAACTCATAGTGAAAAGCAACAGGAAAACCAAAAATGATATTGAAGCGCTTATCACTGGTCATCCAATAGACAAACCGCTGTATGAGGATATCACATACTCTAATATGAATGTAAAATCTGATTATATATGGAGTTTTCTGCTCCATACTGGTTATCTGAAATCAGTTGATATATATCAGAAGGGCATACAGGCATATTTTTCAGCCGTAATACCTAATCTTGAAATAGTGACAATTTACGAAAATACTTTCAGGCAATGGTTCGATGAATCAATCAGAATCGCCGATAAAAGCATACTTCTCAAAGCTGTACTTGACGGTAATGCCGAAACTTTTGAACTTGAAGTAAATCGATGGTTATTGAAAAGTATCAGCTATTATGATGGCTATGAGAATTTCTATCATGGTTTTCTTGTGGGATTATTAGAATATTCAGATGAATATCTTGTTGAATCAAATCGTGAAAGTGGTACAGGTCGCAATGACATTGTAATTAAGAATGTGCTTACTCGTGAAATAGCGGTCATACTTGAAATAAAATCAGTCAGTAAAGGCGAAACTCTTGACCAGATGTGCGACGTGGCTTTACAGCAGATTGAGGACAGACAATATGAAGTTGGTCTTGTAAATGAGTGTTACAAAAAAATTATCAAATATGGTATTGCTTTTGAGGGTAAACGTTGTATGATAAAAAAGGCGTGAAAGACTCTCATTAGGAGAAAAATCCAAAAGAAAGGCGCACCCTCTATGTACAAAATAATGCACAAAACCGAAGTAATAGCACTGGCAGATGAAGAAAATATAACTGAAATAATAAATAAAGCGTTATGTCCGCATTGTTTTGTTGTGGGTATGCCTTTATATATATGGCTGGACAACAGATGCGTAGATATGCACCGTTCACATTCCAGAAAGCTTTTTAAAGCTTTAAGATTGCGCAATTCTGAAAATACAGCCGAATTAATATCTATCGGACATGGCGTATCAATTACGGATAACTGGTGGATACAGCGTGATGATGAAAATTTAGAATATCGTGAATTAAAAAAGTATAATGAACGAATAGCAGATATAGCGTTGCTGGGCGGTTCGGATTCCGATGAAAGAAATACAGAAGGATACCTTGAACTTGGAACAGTAGGCAGCTATGAAAAAGCATGGCGTTTTGAAGGAAACTCCTGGTATATGTATAAGCAGGGTGGAACTCAGGAACTGGTAAGCGAATATTACTCATATTTGTTTCTGAATACAATGCAGTTTAATGTGGCTGAATATCGTATAAAGAGTATTAAATCAGCTGAAACAGGTTTAAGCACCACATTCATGCTGTCAAAGGATTTCACAAATAATGCAGAGGTTGATTTTGAACCATTCTGCAATTATTTCGGTGATAATGAGGAGCTTGATTTCATTATACCAAAATTACCTGAAAAACTTATAGAGCAGTATGTTATGACCGTATTCTATGACGCATTATTATTCAACGGAGACAGGCATAATCAGAATATAGGCATAATTCGTGACAGCTTGACTGGTGATATAATTGATTTAGCTCCAGGTTTTGATTATAATTTAGGTCTTATCGCTTCAGGTGTTCCAAGAATAAATAAAAGTACTGGAAATATATTTACTGAAAGCTTATTGAGTAATGATACTTGCAGACGTGTTTTAAAGGAAAACATTCCTGACAAACAAAAAATTACTATTGCTGTGGAATCCGCAACAGCAGGTGTTAAATCAGCTTTGGGTTTGAATGATTTGAATTACTCCCTGATAGAAAACTATATTAAAGATACTTTTGATTATATTTCTGAAAATATATAATCAAAAAGCTGGACAAAAGTCTGGCGGAGGTGTTTGAAAATGGATGATATGAATAAGCAAATACATTATGTGCTGTACCACTCTGATGACACGGATGTTTCAGTTAATGCCGTTGTACAAAATGATAGTATATGGGTTACGCAGAAAGCTATGGCGGATATATTTAATGTTGACCGAAGCGTAATTACAAAGCATCTTAATAATATTTACAAAGAGGAGGAATTATCCAGAAATTCAACTTGTGCAAAAATTGCACTTGTTCAAACTGAGGGTAGTAGACAAGTAAAAAGAAACGTTGATTTTTATAACCTTGATGCAATTATTTCGGTAGGTTACCGTGTAAACTCTCATCAGGCGACAAAATTCCGTATATGGGCGACAGGCGTTTTGAAAGAATATATGATAAAAGGATTTGTGCTTGATGACGAACGTCTGAAACAGGGTGAAGCTGTTTTCGGCAAGGATTATTTCAGGGAACTCCTTGAAAGAGTACGTTCAATCCGTGCAAGTGAGCGAAGAATATGGCAGCAGATAACAGATATTTTTGCTGAATGCAGTATTGATTATGATAAAAAGTCTGAAGTTACAAAAAGATTTTATGCTACGGTTCAGAATAAATTCCATTATGCAATTACAGGGAAAACTGCTGCTGAAATTATTTATAATTCTGCTGACAGCCAAAAGGAAAACATGGGATTATCAACATGGAAAAATTCTCCTGATGGACGTATTTTGAAATCTGATGTTACAGTAGCAAAAAATTATCTTGAGGAAAAGCAGATACGCCAGCTTGAAAGGGCTGTATCAGGGTATTTTGATTATATTGAGGATTTGATAGAGCGTGAAAACACATTTACAATGGAAGAATTTGAAGCAAGCATCAACGAGTTTTTAAGCTTCCGCCGTTATGATATTTTGAGGGATAACGGAAAGGTTTCTGCCAGTCAGGCAAAGAAAAAAGCTGAATCAGAATACGATATTTTCAATAAAACGCAGAAAATCACTTCTGATTTTGATAAAGCTGTTTCCCAAATGCTTGAATCACAAGAAGGTAGAAGTGCTATTAGAAATCAATAAATCTCAGCAAGTAACTAACAGGTAACTAACAAAACGGCTGAAAATGCCCTGAAATACAGCATTTCAAGTTCTCAAAGAGATAATCAGGCACCTCAAAAACTGCGTATTTACGCACTTTGCGAGTCCTTCAAAACTCTTTGGTCAACAATTGGTCAAGTCAATTACCTCCCTGTTTGCGCAGGGAGGTTTTTATTATGCTTCAAGCAAGACACAGCTCAATCTGCTCAGTAGTCCGGGCTTTTGTTTTACGCAGGACATCGGCATAAATGTCTGCTGTGACATTCACATCACAGTGACCAAGATGCTCTGATACCACTTTCAAGTCAATACCACTGTTAAGAAGCATTGTAGCGTTGCAGTGACGGAGCTAATGCAGGGTCATATCCTCGAAGCGAGCAAAACCTTTTTCAGCTCCTGTCCCATACCGATGATACGGATACTGCTTTCGGTTTTCGGGTCAGTCAGCTCATGCTTATGTCCGTTAACGTGTGGTTGATAGAGATCGTGTTGTTCTCAAAGTCGATGTCCTCCCACGCAAGTCCGAGACATTCTCCCGAACGCATACCCGTGTACAACAGAACTTTGATGATACGCTTAAAGTCCTCGTCCCACGACTTGCTTTCAAGGTGAGCCATGAACCTTTTGAGCTTGTCTTCTTCCAAAGCCTTGTTCTTTCGGCTTTTCTTACGCTTGGGCAGGATCACGTTCCGGCAGGGAGCCTTGCTGTCAAATGTCCATATATTTTCCTTTTCAAAATAACATTCGATAGTTTCTATACAAATGAATAATTTAAAGGAAGATGCCTGAATACCCGTTCTGGGTTAGCCGAACATTCGGGGTAAACTCAAAGAGATAAGGAATCTCTTTTTCAACGTCAAATTTTCGCTCCACCTTGGAAACAAGGTGGATTTTTGTTTAAATACACGATATATTATAATAAAAGTATTTGTATTGAAATATTTTTTTAATATGCTATAATAAAAGCATATTAAAAGAAAAAGAAGGTTTTAAAAATGGAGAGTGCGAAAGAACATAAAATGCAGACAAATGAACTGATTAAAAGATACATTCTCTTTATTATCAGCTTGTTTATATCTGCAATGGGGGTTGCCCTTACAAAAAAGGCCGAACTTGGAGTTTCACCTATCTCATCAGTATCAAACCTATTAAGCCTTAAATTTGAATTTCTATCTCTTGGAAATTGGCTTATCATTTGGAACTGCCTCTTAATAATGGGTCAGATACTCCTGCTACGAAAAAGGTTTAAACCTATACAACTGCTGCAACTACCACTATCATTTCTTTTTGGATTTTTCACTGATTTTTGTATGTGGCTTGTTTCATTTTTAGATGTGGAATTTTATCCTTTGAGAATTGCATTTGTTTTGATAGGAACAGTTGTTTTAGCATTGGGTGTTGCCTTAGCTGTAATTGCCAACGTTATCATGAACTCTGGAGAAGCTTTTGTAAAGGCCGTTTCAGATGTAACACACATTCAATTTGGTAATGTAAAAATCGTATTCGATATTGCCTGCATCTTAACCTCTGTAATACTTTCACTTGTGTTTTTTTCGTTTACAATTCAAGGAACAAGAGAGGGTACAATCATCGCAGCATTTCTTACAGGAATTGTCGTTAAGCTTTTCTTAAAAACGCTCAGTTCTCCTATGGAAAAACGGTTAATCAATCAAAAAATAAAATTATAATATAATACATACATATACATTAAAAATGCACCTGAAAAAAATCAAGTGCATTTTATGCTTCTATTTTAATTTTTTGTTATTTCAATGAATCGCCGAGATATTCTCTTATAAGTGCCAGATCAAATATATTCACATGACCATCTTCGTTTATATCCCCAGCTATCTGTACTTTTGAAATACCTAAAATCATATCGTTCAACGCACTGATATCCCTCATATCCTCTGCACCGTCATCGTTTACATCGTATTTCAGAGAACCGATTACCTCAAGAGTTGACACTGCATTACTTACATAAACAGGCACTGTATATCTCTGATCCATACTCTTCTGATCGTAGTATACAGATACATATTCTCCGCTGTCAGCTTTAGAGGCTGTATCGATATTAAACCCATCTATGATTTCACCATTTGCAGAAATTGAATTCTTAGAATCAAATACCTTTTTAGCAGAAAAGCTGCCGTCAGAACTTCGGCTCATCTTGAAAATGTGTACCGTATCAGTAGAAGAATTGGTTCTGTAGGCACAAATGCTTACCTTTTCACCCGCATTTGCTTTCTGGGGAACAATATCAAGTGTATCATAAATACCACATATGTCTGTTTTAACTGCATACGGAATCATGATCTCTTCAAGATACCCCTTTGGATCGCTGAGTCTATCAGGCATATTAGAGAGGTCACCCTTGGCTACAAAACGATTATTTTCCATATCAAGATGCCATTCTCCACTGATCGGAATCTTAAAAGTCTGCTTATTATCTGCTATAATATCTACTTCACGTGGAAGAATCGCAGCTATAAGCCTTAAATCCTCTTCATTCATCATATCAGGGCCTATCATATATTTGCGACAGGTGTCTGTATTTTTCACATGAGTGTGAACGTAATCAGTCATGTCAAAGAAATCTGTTTGATAAGTGAACTGTACAGGCATATCGTCTTCAATACTGTTAATTCCTGTTATGTCCACCTTATAGCTGTCGGTATACATCATATCAACATAATCGTCAGGCTGTGCAAATGCAATAAGTCCATAGCTGTATATCATAGTTTCGTCATCATAGGTTCTAACCCATTGCTGACCTGTACGTGTATTGGTTATTATAACTTCTAATGTTTCAATATCATCAAAATCAAAACGGTCATTATTAAGAGTCACAGTCCATGCACAATTTATAGGGTTTATTATATTGGCAGGCATATATCCCGGTGCAGGATACGCTGTAAAAGGCATATCCATTCCCTTTTTAGACATCTCTGCTGTACCAATAGCAATACGGTCACAAAAACCATAAGACATTTTTGAAAGCTTATAATCCATAAGAATAGCACGGTGTCCAACCGTTTTCCATGATTCAATGCTTTGATCATAACCTTCACTTATCCACGCAGTGACTGCACCTACAGGAGTATAGTCCTGTGCAAGAATATTGTGATTACAGTTTGCACCTTTCTGCCAGAGTGTGTCATCCATATCGTTTGGCTTAAAACTGTCTATTACAATATGCTGCCAGCAGAAATTGCGAATCAATGCACCAGTTTGCAGAGGAAGCTCTGATTCACTGTATCTAGCAGCCTCTACAGGATCAAGCCCGGACATCCAGCGGTAAAAATTGGTCATAGCGATCATAGAAGAATGAGCTGCATCCGAAATCATTCCCGGATCATAAGGATACTGAACAGAAGGCTTGTCAGCGTACCATGTGTTGCTGTCATCATTGTCATACATCTGCTCTGCATAAAGTGCAGAGGAATATTGATCAGCTATTTCCTGCATTGTTCTATCAGAAAATACATCAATCTCATTTGCATCATAAATAAATGTGATTTGACCAGAACCACTTGCATAAACCGATGCTACAGCTTCAGTATATGATCCTGCTCCAAAAGCAAGTCCCATTATTAAAATCAAAATAAACGAAATCCATCTCTTGTTTATATTTATACTCATACTTATTCCCCTTCCCTGCACATATTATATATAGAATAATGTTAAATATATAATCCAAATATCCTACAATATAATTACATTATAGTTTGTAGCGTGATGATTTTTCAAGTATTTTGCATTAACGTAAAGCAAACAAATGATATAATTAGCTATACCAATGTAAAATTATTTTGTGCAAATTTACATCTATTCTATTTGAATTTCTGAACAGTCATAAGGTATCGTCTATGATGCATAAGAAAAAGAGATGTTATTCCCATAATCTAAGAAAATTCTAAAAAACTATTGCAAATCAACTCGATTTATGGTATAGTATTAAATATATTTATACTTATAGGACTATAAGTCAAGTTTAATTTTAGGAGAGTGCATTATGACAAATGTAAGACCGGATTCTATGGCAAGAATCAATACACCTGAACTGGCACAGCAGTTCATTGAAGAGCAAATCACAGAAATACGCAATCAAGTTGGAGACAAAAAGGTTCTGCTGGCGTTGTCAGGCGGTGTTGACAGCTCGGTAGTTGCTGCACTTCTGATAAAGGCTATAGGAAAGCAGCTGGTATGTGTACACGTAAATCATGGACTGATGCGTAAGGGCGAAAGCGAACAGGTTATAGAAGTATTCCAGAATCAGCTTGATGCCAATCTTATTTATATTGACGCTACAGACAGGTTTCTTGATTTGCTGGCAGGTGTTGACGAACCTGAGAGGAAGCGTAAGATCATAGGCGGCGAATTCATCAAGGTATTTGACGAAGAAGCAAGCAAGCTTGAGGGTATCTCATTCCTTGCACAAGGTACGATCTATCCTGATATTATTGAGAGTGATGGCGTAAAAGCACATCATAATGTAGGTGGTCTCCCTGAAGATATGCAGTTCGAGCTTGTTGAACCTGTAAGACTTCTGTTCAAGGATGAGGTAAGAGTAGTCGGAAGAGAACTGGGACTTCCTAAGTCTATGGTTGATCGTCAGCCATTTCCTGGTCCGGGTCTGGGCGTACGCTGCCTTGGTGCAATTACACGTGATAGGCTGAATGCACTACGTGAAGCTGATGCTATTCTCCGTGAGGAATTTGAGATCGCAGGTCTTGCTGACAAGGTATGGCAGTTCTTCACAGTTGTACCGGATTTCCGTTCAACAGGCGTTCGTGATGGCAAGAGAGCTTACGATTGGCCGGTTATCATTCGTGCAGTCAATACCGTTGATGCTATGACTGCTACTGTTCCAGAAATTGATTGGGCTGTCCTCAAGAAAATCACTGATCGTATCCTAGCTGAAGTTCCCGGCGTTTGTCGTATTCTCTACGATCTCAGCCCTAAGCCTTCTGCTACTATTGAGTGGGAGTAAATCATAAAGCCTTAGAACCAGCATAAATATTCCACTCAGTATAAAATATATCACAATATTGCTGTAATAGTTACAAAGGCAACAACTGCAACAGACGATCAAAAATATATTGATGATATAATTACTTTTAATAATGAGTATAGTTCTGCGGCTGTTTTTCATATGTAGATTTAGAAGAATCTAGAGCGTGTCCACATAAAATGAATGTGCGAATTTTCGAGCATAATTTTGGCAAATGCAAGGCGAAAAAGTAAAAGCATACTGTCGTATGGTGAACTTTTTCAACGCAGTAGTCGTCAAAATTTGCCTAAAAAACGTGCGTTACATTTTTATGTGAACACGCTCTAATGTGTCATTTCTTGTCTTTCTTATTCACCTCTTTAAGCATTTTAAGCTTAGGCCGCACTACAATAAACGCTGTTATACCCATAGCAACCGTAAAGATAATCAAAAAACCTGCTATTTTAACATTCTTTGAATGGCCATCTTCTTTTGTCTCCTGAATAGCTTCTATAGACTCTGTTACAGCTGGCTCTTCTTCAGCAAATACAGGAAGAGCAATCATATTGTATAAACACAAAATACACGCACAAATCAATCCTACAATTCTGCGTTTCATAAACATTCCTCCATACAATGACAGCACCGCCCGAAAGCAGTGCTGTTATTTTTTATTTAATTAAACTTAAATATTGCTCTGGAATCCTATACTGGAAGCTGCTGCGTGCTGTTCGAGATAGCTCTCACTTTTAGCAATACGAACATTATTATAAACTTCCATACCAGTACCTGCCGGAAGCAGCTTACCGATAATAACGTTTTCCTTAAGACCATACAGGTAATCACTCTTACCACGTATGGCAGCATCAGAGAGTGCCTTTGTGGTTTCCTGGAATGAAGCTGCCGACAAGAAGCTGTCTGAGCTGGAAGCAGCCTTTGTAATACCCTGAAGCACAGGTCCTACTGTTACAAAACTCAAATCAGTCTCACCATTATCAATACGCTGCTGTATTTCAGTGTTAATGTCTGAGATTTTCTTCTTATCAATAAGAGTACCAGGAAGCAGATAACTGCTGCCTGAGTCCACGATCTTAACCTTTCTGAGCATTTGACGAACGATAACTTCAATGTGCTTATCGTTGATATCAACACCCTGCAAACGATAAACCTTCTGAACTTCCTTGATAATATAATCCTGAACAGCATCAACACCCAGAATGCTGAGAATATCGCCCGGATAAATATTACCTTCTGTAAGACGTGCACCCTTCATGATCTCATCGCCCTCACGAACGATAATCTTAAGGCTGTAGTGGATAGGATATGTCTCCGTCTCACCAGTTTCATTATTTGTAACGTAAATAGTACGTGCAGTTTTAATTTCTTCAATGTGAACAGTACCGCCCTCACGTGCCAGAATAGCAGCGCTCTTAGGATGACGGCTTTCAAACAGTTCCTCAACACGAGGCAGACCCTGTGTAATGTCTTCCGCAGATGCAATACCACCTGTATGGAAAGTACGCATTGTAAGCTGAGTACCAGGCTCACCGATAGACTGAGCAGCGATAACACCAACAGTTTCACCAACGGAAACAAGGTTGCCGTTTGCAAGGTTCATACCATAGCACTTAGCGCAAACGCCCTGTTTAGCACAGCAGGTCAGTACGGAACGGATCTTTACAGAAGTAATACCAACTGCCTCAAGCTTTACAGCATCCTCTTCTGTGAGCATCTTATTCTTTGACAGGATAAGATCGCCTGTTACAGGATCCTTAACATCGTCAACAAGATAACGTCCTGCAAGACGATCAGCAAGCGGTTCGATAAGCTCATTTCCGTTGCGGATCTCATAAACAGACAAACCGTCGCTTGCACCACAGTCTACCTCACGTATAATAACTTCCTGAGATACATCAACAAGACGTCTTGTCAGGTATCCTGAGTCAGCTGTACGAAGAGCAGTATCTGCCAAGCCCTTACGTGCACCACGTGAAGAAATGAAGTATTCCAGAATATTAAGTCCTTCACGATAATTAGAACGAATAGGCATTTCGATGGTAGCACCAGAAGTATTTGCAATAAGTCCACGCATACCCGCAAGCTGACGTATCTGGCTCATACTACCACGGGCACCGGAGTCAGCCATCATGAATATAGGATTGTACTTATCAAGTCCGTTTTTCAGAGCTGTTGTAACATCTTCAGTAGCCTGATTCCATATCTGAACGAAACGAGCAGACTTTTCAGCAGCTGAAATATAACCGTATTCATACTGAGCATTGATCTCACTTATCATTTCATCGGCATTTTCAATGATTTCTTTCTTCTGCTTAGGTATCTCAGCATCGCATACAGCAACAGTGATAGCCGCTCTTGTAGAATACTTAAAGCCTGTAGCCTTGATCTTATCAAGAACTTCAGATGTAGTAGCTGTACCATGGATCTTTATACAACGGTCGATTATCTGACCCAGCTGTTTCTTGCCAACGAGAAAGGCAATTTCAAGATCAAACTGATGATCTGAACTTGTACGGTCAACATAACCGAGGTTCTGAGGAATATTTGCATTAAAGATAAGTCTGCCTACTGTACAGTCAATAAGCTTAGTAACTCTTCTGTCACCAATATCCTTAGTAATGCGAACCTTGATCTTAGCGTGAATTGAAACATCACCCTCATTATAAGCCATAAGAGCTTCATCTATATCACGGAATACCTTGCCCTCACCCTTTTCTCCTTCTTTTTCCATGGTAAGGTAATATGAACCCAGTACCATATCCTGAGTAGGAACGGCAACCGGACGTCCGTCAGAGGGTTTAAGCAGGTTATTAGCAGCAAGCATGAGGAAACGAGCCTCAGCCTGTGCCTCAGCAGACAGAGGCAGATGCACAGCCATCTGGTCACCGTCAAAATCAGCGTTAAACGCTGAACATACCAGAGGATGGAGTTTCAGAGCACGGCCTTCAACAAGGATAGGTTCAAATGCCTGAATACCCAGACGGTGAAGTGTGGGGGCACGGTTCAGGAGAACAGGGTGATCCTTGATAACATCCTCCAAAGCGTCCCAAACTTCAGCCGAAGCATGATCGACTTTTTTACGTGCGCTCTTTATATTCTGAATAACCTTTGTATCAACAAGTCTTTTGAGTACAAA
>ERZ791837.2038-NODE-2038-length-11890-cov-2.984706_pt1 | contig 11890 bp, 12 predicted proteins | sample MGYA00510292_ERZ791837 | MGnify/ENA primary metagenome ERZ791837 (study PRJEB30046, sample SAMN00715259) | human gut metagenome | study: EMG produced TPA metagenomics assembly of the A metagenome-wide association study of gut microbiota in type 2...
CGCCTGTAACTGGAATCTTATGTTTGATGCTGTTCTAAGATCAGCATAAACACCATCCGGCAGATATGGGATCATGTAACGTCCCTCCCTAACTAATCCTGCTATAACTTTCGGATCCTTACGGTCGTTTTTAGTCGGATTATTGTCGTCGAGTTCTTTTGATTTTTTCACATGGTGAGGATTTACAAGCACCGGTTTCATTTCATTATCCTGTAGAAACTTTCCAAGATTGAACCAGTAATGCCCTGTCGGTTCCATACCTGGAACCACCTTATCCTTCTCATGTCTTTCTTTGAGGTCCAGGATCCATTCCTTAAATGTCACAAATCCAGCCTCTGTATTGCTAAACTTAAATGGCTTCTTCGAATACTCGATTCCTCTGTAATCAAAAGCTCTGGCATAGTGCATTTCACTTCCGACATCAATTCCGAGTACCAAAGTTTTTTCTGTAATAGTAGATAATAATTAAGTAAATTGCACTTTCAACGTAAAAAAACTATTTTTCGGGCAAAACGAGTCGTAAAAATCACACTTTATCTCGCATACTTGACTTTTTTGTATATAGATGATATAATATCTACATTAAAATATGTATGTTTATAAAAATATTTGTCATTTTTTGATTTTATAAATATGTAACATGATAAAACAGATAGTATTACCGGATCTATAAAGAATAACCGAATAGTAACAAAACTTATTTTTATGGAGGTATAAATGAAAAATAAACCGTATCCGCTATACTCCCTTCCGCAGATTTCCGACCTTAGGGAAATGATGAAGCTGCGTACAGCAGAGTCTGAAAGCGAAATTGCATTTTCTTTTATGGCAGGTACAGGAAAAACTGCACGCCGTACTTTTAAAGAATTCGATGAAGATGTTGCTGCCTTTGGTACGTATATTTTAAATAAAGGCTATCGTGGCGCTCATATTGCTATTATAGGAAATAATTCATATGAATGGCTCACAGCATTTATGGCTATTGTAAACAGTGGAAACGTTGCAGTTCCTATAGATAAGAATTTATCTGCTGAAAAGGTAGCTGCACTCATAAGTCAAAGCGACTGTACAGCTTGCATTGTCTCTAAAAAGGGTGCACGTCTTATATCTGATATTACGTCTTACAGTACAGAGAATTTTTCTGAATATATTGCCACCGGTAAAAAGCTTTTAGAAAACGGAAAATGTGAATTTTGGGATTTAGAGATAGACCGTGAAAGACTTGCTGCTATCTTCTTCACGTCCGGAACTACCGGTGACAGCAAGGGCGTTATGCTCACTCACAAGAATATGGCTTCTGATATAAACGCTGCCTGCAAGAATTTTGTTCTTAACGGAAACACTCTTTCTGTATTACCTTTCCATCATACATTTGGACTTATTACAGCTATTCTTATGGTTTATAATTATGGCTATGCAACACATATCAACAGTTCATTAAAAAACTTACAGGCCGAGCTTCGTGAAGTAAAACCTCAAACACTTTTTGTAGTTCCTCTCTTTGTTCAGACTTTTTATAAGAACATTCTATCAACTGCAAAAAAACAGGGTAAGGAAAAACTAATATCACGTGCATCTAAAATCAGCAACACTCTTTTAAATATAGGGATTGATATAAGAAGTACACTTTTCCAATCCGTATTATCAGCATTCGGTGGAAATCTTGAATATATAATTTGCGGCGGTGCTGCGCTTGACCCTAAATATGTAAAGGCTTTGCGTTCATTTGGTATTCACGTTCTTAATGGCTATGGAATTACAGAATGTTCTCCAGTTGTTTCTGTAAACAGAAATTTATACTGGAGAGACGGAAGCGTTGGCCAGATACTGGATGGTGTAAGCGTTAAGATCTCAGATGACGGCGAGATACTTGTAAAAGGAGACAACGTTATGATGGGTTATTACAATGATAAATCTGCTACAGATGCTGCTCTGTCTAACTACTGGTATTCCACAGGTGATCTTGGATATGTTGATGAGGACGGTTTTCTCTTTATCACAGGCAGAAAGAAAAACCTTATTATTCTTAGCAATGGTGAAAATGTTTCTCCAGAGGAAATAGAAGAACAGATTATGCGTAACGATGCTGTATGCGAATGCATTGTGTATGATAACAACGGTTCCCTTGCCGTGCAGATTTTCCCGAATGAAGAGTTTTATGGAAATCAGGCATATTTTGAAAATCTCATTGCAAATTATAACAATCATCAGCCACAATATATGCATATTAAGCGTGTACTGCTGAAAGATGAAGAATTTGAAAAAAATTCCACTAAAAAGATCCTTAGATTCAAGATCACAGATTCCAACAGAGTTTAAATTTTTTTCATTTCAGACCTGCTTTGTTTTTACTGAAACTATGGCAGGTCTGATTTTTTTAACAAATTAAAAATTTCTTAAAAGCTATTGACAAATAGAATTTAATATAATATAATATTAGAAAGATAAACCGTTGAGGCGGAGATAAAGGTAGTTATGCTTCCACAGAGAGTCCGGGCAGCTGAGAGCCGGATGAAACACAGATTATCAAATGGACCGCTGAGGGCACAGTCAAATGTACATAAATTTGTACAGAGTATTCTGTGACGTAAGGCACACGTTAGTTGTCAGGGATATGATGGTATCCTGCAAAGTGCACGGCAAAGTTCGTGAATCAAGGTGGCACCACGGATAAAATTAGTTATTCGTCCTTGGCAGAGTGATATTTTCTGTCGAGGTTTTTTATTTTTTATAAAAGCTTCTCGTACAGAAAACGAGAAGCTTTTTGTTATATTTATGGAGGTATATTATGAACTACTTACCTACGCTTAATAAGGTATTGGAAATCAAAAGCACTAAAAAGTACGATATTCTTCCAGTCAGCTGCGAAATTCTGTCTGATATATGCACGCCTGTAGAGGCACTTCGTATAATGAAAAATATCAGTACACACTGCTATATCCTTGAATCTGCAACTGCAAACGAAAAATGGGGAAGATACACATTTTTAGGATTTGACCCTAAGCTTGAGATTACCTGTAGAGGCAATGAGATGAAAGTTGGAAGCCTTACTATTGAAACAGATGACCCAAATCGTCAAATACGTCAGATAATGTCAGAATACAAGAGTCCAAAATTTGATTATCTTCCATCATTTACAGGCGGTTTGGTGGGATATTTCTCCTATGATTTTCTTGGATACAGCGAGCCTACTGTACGTAATAACGCAGAAGATACAGAAAATTTCAAGGACATTGACCTGATGCTTTTTGATAAGGTTATCGCTTTTGATAACGTAAGACAAAAGATAATCCTCATTGCAAATATACGTCTTGATGATGCTGAAACTGAATATAACAGAGCAGTCCGTGACCTTGAAAGCATTGCAAGTCTGCTCCGTACAGGTTACAAAAAGGCTGAAACAGGAGGACACCTTACAGGCGAGGTCACTCCACTTTTTAATAAAGAACAGTTCTGCTCAATGGTAGAAAAAGCAAAACATCATATTAAAGAAGGCGATATTTTCCAAATAGTTTTATCTAATCGCTTATCTGCTCCATTTGAAGGAAGTCTGCTTGACACCTACCGTACACTCAGAACCATAAATCCATCACCGTATATGTTCTATTTTTCAGGAACGGATGTTGAGGTAGCAGGAGCATCTCCTGAAACTCTTGTAAAGCTCCAGGACGGAGTTCTCCACACATTCCCACTTGCCGGTACACGTCCCAGAGGCAAAACGGAAGCTGAGGATAAAGCTTTGGAAGCCGATCTTCTTGACGATAAAAAAGAACTTGCTGAACATAATATGCTTGTTGATCTCGGCAGAAACGACCTTGGTAAAATAAGTAAATTCGGTACAGTGGAAGTGGAGAAGCTGCACAGCATAGAGCGTTACTCCCATGTAATGCATATCGGTTCAACAGTTCGTGGTGAGATAGATCCTAAATTTGACGGACTTGATGCTGTAAGTGCAGTTCTTCCTGCCGGAACACTTTCAGGTGCTCCAAAAATCAGAGCTTGCCAGCTTATCGGCGAACTTGAAAATAATAAAAGAGGAATCTATGGCGGTGCAGTTGGCTACATTGATTTCACAGGAAATCTTGATGTATGCATTGCCATCAGACTGGCATACAAAAAAAATGGAAAGGTATTTGTTCGCAGCGGCGCAGGAATCGTAGCAGATTCAGTTCCTGAAAAGGAATATCAGGAATGCATAAACAAAGCAGCTGCTGTTATAAACGCCCTTAAATCTGCAAACGAGGTGAACTTATGATTTTATTGATCGACAATTACGATAGTTTTTCATATAACCTTTATCAGCTTATCGGTGAGATTTGTCCTGATATATTGGTTTCACGAAATGATGAAATGACAGTAGAAGAAATCCGCAATCTTGCACCCGAAAAAATAATACTTTCACCGGGTCCTGGCAGACCTGAGGACGCAGGCATAATTATAGAAGCAGCTAAAACCGTTTCAAAGGAGATACCGACCCTTGGCGTGTGCCTTGGACATCAGGCTATATGCAGTGCCTATGGTGCTACTGTCACTTACGCAAAAGAACTTATGCATGGAAAACAGTCTATGGTAAAATTTGACACAAGCTGTGCACTATTCAAGGAGATTCCTGAAAATGCACTTGTTGCAAGGTATCACTCTCTTGCCGCAGATAAAAATACTATTCCAGATTGCCTTAAAGTTACCGCTATAACAGATGACGGTGAAATAATGGCAGTAGCTCATAAGGAATATCCTATTTTTGGTGTACAGTTTCATCCGGAATCCATTATGACTCCTGACGGCAAACATATGCTCAGAAACTTTATTAACTTATAAGGAGAATTCAGTTATGATTAAAGAAGCAATTGTAAAAATAGTAAACAAAGAAGATCTTAGCTTTGACGAGGCATATCAGGTAATGTCTGAGATCATGCACAATGAAACAAGTCCCACTCAGAACGCTGCATTCTTAGCTGCACTGTCTACAAAGAGTACCAAATCTGAAACTGTAGCAGAAATCAGAGGTTGTGCTCAGGCAATGCGTGACGCAAGTCTAAAAGTGGAAAATGACCTTGATCTTTTAGAAATAGTCGGAACAGGCGGCGATGGTTCAAACAGCTTTAATATTTCAACTACTACTGCGATCGTATGTGCAGCGGCAGGACTTAAAGTTGCAAAACACGGTAATCGTGCAGCTTCATCTGCCTGCGGTACGGCTGATTGCCTTGAAGCTCTTAGTGTAAATATAAACCTTGAACCTGAAAAATGTCTGGAACTTTTAAATGAAGTTGGTTTTTGCTTCTTCTTTGCTCAGAAATATCACACATCAATGAAGTATGTTGGTGCTATACGAAAGGAGCTTGGTTTCAGAACCGTATTCAACATCTTAGGCCCTCTGACAAACCCTGCAAGTCCAAAACGTCAGCTTTTAGGAGTATACGATTGCTCATTGGTGGAACCACTTGCACAAGTACTCATGCAGCTCGGTGTTAAAAGGGGCATGGTAGTTTATGGTCAGGATAAACTTGATGAAATCTCTCTCTGTGCTCCAACTACAATTGCTGAGTTCAAAGACGGCTGGTTTAAATGCGGAGAAATAAAACCGGAGGACTTCGGCTTTGAAAGATGTAAAAAGTCAGACCTGTTAGGCGGAACGCCTCAAGAAAATGCAGCCATAACACGATCTATTCTTAACGGAGAAAAAGGACACAGAAGAAATGCAGTTCTTCTCAATGCCGGTGCAGCTCTTTATATAAGCGAAAAAGCGGACTCTATAGAAGAAGGCATAAATCTTGCAGCAGAAGTAATTGATTCGGGCAGGGCAACTGCTACTCTCGAAAAACTCATCGAGCTTTCAAACAAATAAGGAGTATTATAAAAAATATGACTATACTTGACGAACTCGCTCAGGCTGCAAGAGAGCGTACAGAATCAGCCAAATCAAAAGTATCTTTAGATAAGATAAAAGAAAAAGCACTTTCCATGCCTAAAGGAACATTTGAATTTGAAAAATCTCTTAAAAATGACGGTATATCATTTATCTGTGAATGCAAAAAGGCTTCTCCGTCAAAGGGAATTATAGCTGAAGACTTTCACTACCTCAACATTGCAAAGGAATATGAAGCAGCTGGTGCTGACTGCATATCTGTTCTTACAGAGCCGACAAGATTCCTTGGAAGTGATGAATACCTGCGTGAGATAGCAGCAGCAGTAAGTATTCCCTGTATCCGCAAGGACTTTACTGTAGATGAGTATATGATCTACGAAGCAAAAATTCTCGGCGCAAAAGCTGTACTTCTCATCTGCTCTATTCTCTCAGAAGAAAAAATTGCAGAGTATATCAAAATCTGCGATACCCTTGGAATCTCTGCACTTGTTGAAGCTCATAATGAGTTGGAAATAAAGTCTGCTATAAATGCAGGTGCCAGAATAATAGGTGTTAATAACCGAAATCTCCAGGATTTCTCAGTTGATACGAATAATAGCAGACGTATGAGAGAACTTGTTCCGAAGGACATCATCTTTGTGTCTGAAAGCGGTATAAAGGACGCTGGTGACATTGCAGCACTTCGAGAAACCAGAACGGACGCTGTTCTTATTGGTGAAACACTTATGCGTGCAGAAGATAAAAAACAGAAACTCGCAGAGCTTCGGGGTGAAATATGACTAAGATAAAGCTTTGCGGTCTGCGCAGAATGGAAGACGTAAACTTCGTAAATGAGCTTATGCCTGATTATATAGGATTCATATTTGCTAAGAAAAAATGGCGATATATAACACCAGAAAAAGCAAAAGAATTACGCAGTGCGCTAAAAAGTGAAATAACTCCTGTAGGTGTTTTTATAGATGAAGAAATAGACATCGTTCTATCACTGCTTAGCAATAATATCATAGATGCCGTTCAGCTTCACGGCAGAGAAGATGATGATTATATTGCCAAACTTAGGGAACATTCTGACTGTACTATTATAAAAGCATTTAAAATAAGAACGCCTAAAGATATTACTATGGCAAATAAAAGTACGGCGGATATCGTTTTACTTGATTCAGGAGAAGGCTCAGGTGAAACATTTGATCATTCACTTATAAAAGGTATAAACAGACCATATTTCCTTGCAGGCGGACTTGATTCACAGAATGTTTGCTTTGCAATAGAAAAACTTCATCCATTTGGAGTTGATGCAAGCTCATCGCTTGAAACAAATGGCTTTAAAGATAAAGAGAAAATGACGGCATTCACGAAAGCTGTCAGAAAGGCGGATAAAAACAATGAGTAACAAAAATGGAAGATTTGGCATTCATGGAGGACAGTATATTCCGGAAACACTGATGAATGCAGTTATGGAGCTTGAAAAAGCGTACAATTTCTATAAAAATGATCCGGAATTCAACAAAGAGCTTACAGAGCTTTTCAATGAATATGCAGGCAGACCATCAAGACTTTACTATGCTGAGAAACTCACCAAAGCACTTGGCGGCGCTAAAATTTATCTCAAGCGTGAAGATCTCAACCACACAGGTTCACATAAGATAAATAATGTTTTAGGCCAAGCCCTTCTTGCAAAGAAAATGGGCAAAACTCGTCTTATTGCAGAAACAGGTGCAGGTCAGCACGGTGTTGCAACTGCTACAGCTGCTGCTCTTATGAATATGGAATGTGTTGTATTCATGGGTGAAGAAGATACAAAACGTCAAGCTCTCAATGTTTACAGAATGGAACTCCTGGGCGCAAAAGTAATACCTGTAACATCAGGTACAGCAACACTTAAAGATGCTGTTTCAGAAGCTATGAGAGAATGGACATCACGTATTGATGACACTCATTATTGTCTCGGTTCTGTAATGGGGCCTCACCCATTCCCTACTATTGTACGTGATTTTCAGGCAGTTATCTCAAAAGAAATAAAAACACAGATGCTTGAAAAGGAAAATCGTCTTCCCGATGCAGTAATTGCCTGCGTAGGCGGCGGCTCAAATGCAATGGGTAGCTTCTACCATTTCATTGAAGATAAAGATGTAAAACTTATAGGATGTGAAGCCGCCGGAAGAGGAATAGACACCTTCGAGACAGCAGCAACTGTAAACACAGGCAGAGTTGGAATATTCCACGGAATGAAATCATATTTCTGTCAGGATAAGTACGGTCAGATTGCACCTGTATATTCAATTTCAGCAGGTCTTGATTACCCGGGTATCGGTCCTGAACATGCTAACTTAAGCGATACAGGCAGAGCAAAATATGTGCCCGTTACCGATGAAGAGGCAGTAAACGCATTTGAGTATCTTTCACGCACAGAGGGTATTATACCTGCTATTGAGAGCGCACACGCTGTTGCACACTGCATTAAACTTGCTCCTACAATGAGCAAAGACAGCATTATTGTTGTAAATCTTTCGGGCAGAGGCGATAAGGATGTTGCCGCTATTGCAAGATACAGAGGGGAGAATATTTATGAGTAAGATTAAAGATGCCTTCAAAAACGGCAAGGCTTTTATTCCGTTTGTAACCGCAGGAGATCCTGACCTTGAAACTACCGAAAAACTCCTTATAGGTATGAGCGAAAACGGCGCAGATATCATAGAAATCGGTATACCTTTTTCAGACCCGATTGCCGAGGGCGTTGTAATTCAGGAGGCTGACCTCCGTTCTTTGGCGGCAGGTACTACAACGGATAAGATTTTTGATATGGTAAAGAGAATCCGTCCGCAGATTAAGGCGGCTCTTGCCGTAATGACATATATGAACCCTATTTTTGTTTACGGTACAGACGCATTTATGGCAAAGTGCGCAGAGTGCGGTATTTCCGCCGTAATCGTTCCGGATGTTCCTTTTGAGGAAAAGGCAGAGTTACAGCCTTATTGTGATAAGCACGGTGTAGAGCTTGTTTCGCTTATTGCACCGACTTCACACGACAGAATTAAAACCATTGCCAAAGAAGCGCAGGGCTTTGTATATTGTGTTTCTTCAATGGGTGTAACAGGTGTAAGAAAAGAGATTACAACAAATATTGGCGAAATGGTTGACCTTGTTCGTTCTGTAAGCGATACCCCGTGTGCGGTAGGTTTTGGTATTTCAACTCCGGAGCAGGCAAAGCATATGTCACAGTATGCAGATGGTGTAATAGTAGGTTCCGCAATTGTAAAAATTGTTGCTAAGTACGGCAAAGAATGTGTTGAGCCTGTTTGCGAGTATGTAAAGCAGATGAAAGAGGCAATGCAGTAATGAGCAGTGTTGACGAACTTCAGAAAGTGATTGATGACAGCCATAGAATAGTTTTCTTTGGCGGTGCGGGAGTATCTACAGAGAGCGGTATTCCCGATTTCAGAAGTGTGGACGGACTTTATAATCAAAAGTACGATTATCCGCCCGAAACCATACTAAGCCATACATTCTTTGTAAAAAAGACAGAGGAGTTTTATCGCTTTTACAGAGATAAAATGCTTTGTCTTGACAAAAAACCGAATAAGGCTCATTATAAACTTGCCGAGCTTGAAAAAGCAGGGAAACTCAGCGCAGTAGTTACTCAAAATATTGACGGACTGCATCAGGCGGCAGGCAGTAAGAGAGTGTATGAACTGCACGGAAGTGTGTTGAGAAATTACTGTATGAAGTGCGGCAAAGCATATACTGCCGAGTTTATTAAAGAGAGCAACGGTATTCCAAAATGCGAATGTTCGGGAATCATCAAGCCTGATGTTGTGCTGTATGAAGAGGGACTTGACGATAAAACAGTAAACGGTGCGGTTAATGCCATTGCGAATGCAGATACGCTTATTATTGCAGGCACAAGCCTTACGGTTTATCCTGCCGCAGGTATGGTGAGATATTTTAAAGGAAATAAACTTGTACTGATAAATCGTGATGCCACACCAATGGACAGCGCCGCCGACCTTGTTTTTCATGAAAAGGTCGGAGAGCTGCTCGATAAAATTAAAGTCAATATATAAAGGTTTGGTCAACCTTTTCAAAGGTTGTGGGTGTGGGCAAAGCCCACCAATACTTTCAGTTTACGCAATCTAAAGATAGGCAAAGAGCCTGCTGTTTGGCGGCTTAAACAAATAGGCGTAAGTATCTGCGAGAGCAATAAAAGAAAATATACTTCATTTACATAGGGGCTGTTTTTTACAGCTCCTTTAGTTTTGCCCGAAAATTAGTCTTACGGTCAGCACGCTCATCACTGCGGCGGTGAAATCGGCAAGCAAAGCGGCAACAAGGGTATGACGGATTTTTTTTACCTTAATACTGCCAAAATACATTGCCACAGCGTAAAATGTGGTTTCGGATGATCCTGCAAGTACAGAAGCTACCCTGCCTGCAAAACTGTCAGGGCCGCAATCTTCATACAAAGCGGTCAACAAAGCTGTTGAACCACTGCCCGATACAGGTCTTAAGAGAACCATTGGTACAATTTCTTTTGGAAAGCCTAAAAAATCTGCGGCAGGGGAGATAAAGTTACATATAACATCAATTGCACCGCTCGAACGCAGTAAATCTACCGCAAACACCAATCCGATTATAGTAGGTGCAATTGTGTACAGAACTTTTACGCCCTCTCGAACTCCTTTAATAAACAAATCGAAAACAGGCACTCGTTTTATCAGCCCGTACAATACCACAACGGTCGCAAATAGAGGCATTATAATAGCCATAATTTCACCTCGCTTTTTTCAGATTTAGTGTACAGGCAACTGTAAGGGCCACAGTGAGAGCGGTTGCCGAGCTTATCCAAATGGCTGTTATAACCTCAAACGGAGCATTACTTCCGTAGCTTTGTCGAAGTGTGGCAAGGGTAGTAGGTAAAAGCTGCAGAGAGGCGGTATTGAGCACAACAAAAATGACCATTTCATTGCTTGCCGTATCGGAACAGTTGTTTAGTCTGTTAAGCTCACCCATAGCTTTAAGACCAAACGGAGTGGCGGCATTGCCAAGTCCTAACAGGTTTGCGCTTATGTTCATAGTAATGCTTTTAAAAGCCTCGCTGTTTTTATCAAGCTTTGGAAAAAGCGGTCGCAAAAGAGGCGCAAAAATTTTTGAAATAAGTGCGGTAAAGCCGCTTTCTTCTGCTATTTTCATTATTCCTGACCATAGGCATAGGATGCCTGCCATTGTCAAGAGAAGTTCTATTGATGACGAGCCGCTTTCTATAAGGGCTGTAGACAGTGATTCGGTATTACCGAGTAAAATTGCCGACAACACACTGACAATTATCAGACCTGCCCACACATAACCAAGCATTTATTTCACCTAACTTCAAAAATCTAAATATAATATCATAAATAAAGCAAATATGACAAAATCCGTTACAAAATTGTATTTACAATTCTTATTTGGTAATTATTGACATATTAACCGTAAAATGGTATAATGATACAGCGATGAAAATTGTCAACCTGTAACTTCGGTTAAGGTTTACAATTAAAAAATACGCACAGAAAACTGTTCAGATAAGGAGATGATATAATGATATTTACTAATTTCAGAGAAATTGACGGAGCTGGCAGAATTGTAATTTCAAAGGATATTCGCAATCATCTTAATATCAAAGCGGGCGATATGCTGCATATCGAGGCTGACAATGATTGCATTACAATAAAAAAAGCGGAAGAAAAATGCATTTTCTGCAATTCGTCCGAAAATCTGAAATGTCTTAAGGGCAAATTTATATGCTCAAATTGTATCAATGCACTTAATAATTAATTATTATTAAAAAAGGGTAGGGCACACCGACAGTTAATTTAAACTGTCGGTGTGATTTTTGTTCTTATAAAATATATATGCAATTATTTGATTTTATGAGTGTGTGTTAAATATTATTGCAATTATAGATTTAATTTTTGGGATAATCTTGATATATTATGGTTTAGCGGAGTGTCGGTCGGGGATTGAAATTTAGCTAACGCTAAATTA